>Ga0102925_1001793_pt1 | contig 11913 bp, 12 predicted proteins | sample SalPonR1_A_D1_MG_FD_78216 | JGI IMG/M metagenome (GOLD analysis project Ga0102925, IMG submission 78216) | Salt pond soil microbial communities from South San Francisco under conditions of wetland restoration - Salt Pond MetaG R1_A_D1_MG | ecosystem: Environmental > Aquatic > Marine > Intertidal... | reverse complement strand
CCGCCAGCGCCATCAGGATCAGCGACTGGTGGGTCTCATGCCCGCCAACCAGGTAGCGCGGCAGGGTCGCCAGCATCAGTATCCCGAGCCCCAGCAGCAGGCTAAGGCGCTCTGCCGTGGACGTCATGCCCACGTCAGGCCACCTTCAGCTGCTGCGCGTCGATCCATTGCTCGACCCAGGGCAATGCCTCGTCATCCGCCATGAAGGTCTCCATGGCATCCACTTCCAGGCGCTCACCGAGGCGCTGAGCGCCCTGCCCCTCGAGCAGCTCGTCGAGTTGGCGGCCGGCGCCGCAGAAGGTGTCGCCATAGGAGCTGTCGCCCAGGGCGATGAGGCCATAGCGAAGGCCGCCGAGGCCGGGACTCTTCGATTCGAGGTCGCTAGCAAGCGGCATGATGTTGCCGGGCAGATCGCCGCTGCCGGTGGTCGAGACGCAGAACAGCGCCAGGTCGGTGGGCGTGCCGATAAGGTCGTCGAGGGTCGGCTGGTCGAAGATAGCCACTTCGTAACCGGCCTCCTCGAACAGCGGCTTGACCTGTTCAGCGACGTCCAGAGCGCCGCCATACATGGTACCTACGAAGATCTTTAGCATGGGCATGTCATGGATTTACCTGAGAATTTCACTCGGATATTAACATGGGGGTGCGTCATGAGGCCACGCTTCGACACCTGCAGCGGCGATAATACCTGAGTATAATGGTCGGAATTTCCCCTGAGGCGCGCACGGAGGCATCATGCAGCAAACCTTCGAGACCTGGATCACCCCGATCATGATCGGCGGGCTGATCATTTTCATGTGTTTCATCATCTGGGACCTCGCGAAGAAGTCCCAGGCCGGCCGTTTCGGCACCATCATGCTGTTTGTGGTACTGGGTGCCGGCATGCTGGGCTATGTCCTCAAGGTGGTCATCACCTGGGTGCTGGAGAATGGCGGCGGCGTGTAACGCCATATCGAGTCTCGACCAAAAAGAACGCCACTCCGTTGGAGTGGCGTTCTTGTTAGACGGCACGAGACATCACGGCGGGTCGCCCTGGTAGCCCTCGACCTGACTCTTGAGCTTCTGGCCGGGCCGAAAGGTAACGACCCGCCGAGCGGAGATCGGGATCTCCTCGCCGGTCTTGGGATTTCGCCCGGGGCGTTCACGCTTGTCTCGCAGGTCGAAATTACCAAACCCCGAGAGCTTGACCTGCTCGTTCTCGCGCAGGCAGCCGCGAATCTCTTCGAAGAAGGCCTCCACCATGGACTTGGCCTCGCGCTTGGAAAGGCCAAGCTCGGCGTGCAGATGTTCGGCCAGTTCCGCCTTGGTCAACGCACCCATGTTGTCGTCCTCGTGGCGCTGGTCCTGCCGATCGACGAGACGCTCTGGCCTCATGCGCGCAATTCCGCCCCCAGATGCTGACGAGACTCGGCGACGATGGCATCAACCAACTGATTGATTTCATCGTCATTAAGCGTGCGTGATGGATGCTGCCAGGTCAAGCCCAGCGCCACGCTCTTGCGGCCTGCCGGCACCCCCTTGCCCTGGTAGACATCGAAGAGGTGAGACTCCACCAGCCACTCGCCAGCCTGAGCGCGGATGGTGTCCAGCAGCGACTGAACCGGCAGCCCCTCGTCGACCACGAAGGCCAGGTCACGGCGCACCTCGGGATGGCGGGACAGCGGTGTGAAGGCCGGCACCCGCCCTTGCGTCAGCGCATCGAGGCGCACCTCGAAGAGCAGCGCATCGACCTTGAGACCCAGGCTGGCGCGCACCGCCGGGTGCAGCGTACCGATCCAACCGGCCTCCTCGCCGCGATGCAGAATGCGGGCGCACTGGCCGGGGTGCAGGGCCGGGTGCTCGCCGGGCTCGAAGCGCCAGGCATGGGGCTCACCGAGCGCCAGCAGGCTCTCGAGGTCGCCCTTGAGATCGAAGAAGTCGACCGGCTCTCTGCCGCTATTCCATCCCTCCGGCTCGCGTGGGCCACAGACCAGCGCCCCGAGCATCGGGGTCTGGTGGAGATGGTCGAGCTCGCCGCGGAAGGTCAGGCCGGTCTCGAATAGCCGCACGCGGCTCTGCTGGCGGTTGAGGTTGTGCTGCAGGGCGCGCACCAGCCCGGGAAAGAGACTCGCCCGCATCACCGAGAGATCGCTGGAGATGGGGTTGGCCAGTACCGGCGATACCACCTCGGGATGCAGCGCCTGCTGCAGCTCGGGGGCGACAAAGCTATAGGTCACCGCCTCCTGGTAGCCGCGCGCGACCATCTGGCGCCGCAGCCGGGCCAGCGGCGTGTGCGCCTCATGGTCCGGGCGCAGGGCCAGGCGAACCTGGGGACGCCGGACCGGCAGGCGATTGTAGCCATGGATGCGCGCCACCTCCTCGATCAGGTCTTCCTCGATGGCGATATCGAAGCGCCAGCTGGGTACCGTCACGTTCCAGCCTTGAGGGGAAACCGTTACCCCGAGGCCGAGGCGCTCGAGAATGTCGCTCACCTCCTCACCCGGCAATGACTTGCCCAGTGCCTGCTCGAGACGCGCCGCGCGTAGCGTCGCCTCGCGCCCGTCAGGCAGGTGCGACTCATTGGCCACCTCGACCAGGGGCCCCGGCTCACCGCCGGTGATCGCCAGCAGCAGGGCGGTGGCCCGCTCGGTGGCCTCGCGAGGCAGGCGCGGGTCGACGCCGCGCTCGAAGCGGTGCGAGGCGTCGGTATGCAGCCCATAGGCACGTGCCTGACCGGCGACCGCCAGCGGGGAAAAGAAGGCAGCCTCGAGAAAGATGTCGCGGGTTGCCGGGCTCACGCCGGAGTGCTCGCCGCCCATCACGCCGGCGATGGCCAACGGCCCACGCTCATCGGCGATCACCAGCGTGGAGGCGTCAAGAGTGATCGCCTGGCCATCGAGCAGCACCAGACGCTCGCCTTCCCGGGCCAGCCGCACCACCACGCTGCCGTGCAGGTTGGCGCGGTCGAAGGCATGCAGCGGCTGGCCAAGCTCGAGCATCACGTAGTTGGTGACGTCCACCACCGGGTCGATGGAGCGGATACCGCTGCGGCGCAGCCGCTCGACCATCCATACCGGCGTCTCGGCGGTGACGTCGACGCCCTTGATCAGGCGGCCGATGTAGCGTGGACAGCGCTCATCATCCTCGACGCGCAGCGGGAAGGTGTCATCATGGGTAGCCGCCACGGCGGACAGCTCGGGGCCCTCGATGGCCAGCCGATTGAGCACCCCGACCTCGCGGGCCAGCCCCTTGAGGCTCAGGCAGTCGCCGCGATTGGGGGTCAGGTCGACCTCGATGGCATGGTCGTCGAGCCCCATGAACTCGCGGAATCCCTCGCCGACTGGCGCGCTGGCCGGCAGCACGAGGATCCCGGCAGAGGTTTCCTCCTCGAGGCCCAGTTCGGAGGCGGAGCAGATCATGCCGCGAGACTCGACGCCGCGCAGCTTGGCCTGCTTGATCGTGAAGTCGCCCGGCAGCACCGCCCCGACTCGCGCGAAGGGCACCTTCTGCCCCGCCGCTACATTGGGCGCCCCGCATACCACCTGAACAGTCTCGCCACTGCCGTCATCGACCCGGCAGACGTTGAGCTTATCGGCATCGGGATGGGGCCCCATGCCGACGACCTCGGCGACCACCACATCACTGAAAGCGGCGGCGACCGGCTCCACGGCATCGACCTCCAGGCCCGCCATGGTGATCTGGTCGGCCAGCGCCTGAGTCGAGAGCGCCGGCGATACCCATTCACGCAGCCACTGTTCGGAAAATTTCATGTCAGATCCTATTGCTGTGTTCTGCTTATCCGCGGGGCGATCAGGCGAACTGCCTGAGGAAACGCAGGTCGTTGTCGAAGAACAGCCGCAGATCGTTGACGCCGTAGCGCAGCATGGCCAGGCGCTCGGCGCCCATGCCGAAGGCAAAGCCGGTGTAGCGCTCGGCGTCGATGCCCGAGTGGCGGAACACCTCGGGATGCACCATCCCGCAGCCCATCACTTCCAGCCAGCCGCTATGGGAGCAGACCCGGCAGCCATCACCGCTGCACATGACGCACTGGATATCGACCTCTGCCGAGGGCTCGGTGAAGGGGAAGTAGGATGGCCGGAAGCGCACCGACAGATCATCCCGTTCGAAGAAGGCGTGCAGGAAATCCTCGATGGTGCCCTTGAGGTCGGCGAAGCTGACATCTTCATCGACCAGCAACCCCTCGACCTGATGGAACATCGGGGTATGGGTCAGATCGGAGTCGCTGCGGTAGACGCGTCCGGGGCAGACGATACGGATCGGCGGCTCGCCCTCCTTCATGGTCCTGACCTGCACCGGCGAGGTATGGGTCCTCAGCAGCCGGCTGGCATCAAAGTAGAAGGTATCCGCCATCCCCCGCGCCGGATGATGGGCGGGAATATTGAGCGCCTCGAAATTGTGGTAGTCATCCTCGATCTCGGGACCGACCGCCACGTCATAGCCGATGCGCGTGAAAAGGCCTTCGATGCGTTCGAGGGTCAGCGTCACCGGGTGCAGGCCACCGTTCGGCTGGCCGCGCCCTGGCAGCGTCACATCGAGCCGCTCGGCGGCCAGGCGCGCTTCGAGTGCCGCCTTCTCCAGCGCCTGACGTTGCTCATCAAGTTCCTGAGCCAGCGCCTGCTTGGCCTGGTTGATGCGCTCGCCCGCGGCCGGGCGCTCCTCGGCAGGCAGCTTGCCAAGCCCCTTGAGCAGCGCGGTGATCTCGCCTTTCTTGCCGAGATAGCGAACGCGCAGCTCGTCCAGCGCGGCCAGGCTGTCGGCGGCATGGATGGCGTCGCGTGCCTCGTCAACCAGAGTGGGAAGGTGGTCCATCCGTTGAGCTCCGAAGTCTTTCAAAAAAGCGGTCGTAAAAAAACAGGGGAAGAGCGGCTGCTCTTCCCCTGCGACGATCATGGTCTGGCGTCACGACATCTGCCGCGGCCGACCAAGGGTCGACGTCCCTTACTGGGCAGCCTTGGCCTTCTCGACGATAGCGGCAAAGGCAGCCTTCTCGTGAACGGCCAGATCGGCCAGCACCTTGCGGTCGATCTCGATACCGGCCTTCTTCAGACCACCGACGAAGCGGCTGTAGGAGAGGCCATGCTGACGGGCACCGGCGTTGATGCGCTGGATCCACAGGGCGCGGAACTGGCGCTTACGCTGGCGACGGTCACGATAGGCGTACTGACCGGCCTTGATGACGGCCTGCTTGGCCACGCGGAAAACGCGTGAACGGGCACCGTAGTAGCCCTTGGCCTGCTTGAGAATCTTCTTGTGACGACGACGGGCGACAACGCCCCGCTTGACACGAGTCATGGCTTACTCCTGACGTAAAGTGTGTGCACCCAAGGGGTTACAGGTTCGGCAACATCCGCTGGATAAGCGGCTTGTCGGCATCGTGGACCTGCTTCATCCCGCGCAGCTGACGCTTACGCTTGGTGGACTTCTTGGTCAGGATGTGGCTACGGAACGACTGCTTGTGCTTGAAGCCGTTGGCCGTCTTCTTGAAGCGCTTGGCCGCGCCACTGTTGCTCTTGATTTTCGGCATGAGGTTAACTCCGCTCGAGGTTTCTTAAGAAAACCCGCGGCCGACGCGAGGCATTGACACCTCCCGCCCGTTGAACTGGCCATCGGATCACTTCTTCTGGTACCGCTGGTACCGCTTACTGCTTCTTCTTGGGGGCAATGATCATGGTCATCTGGCGCCCTTCCATCTTGGGGAAGGATTCCACGGTCCCGATGTCTTCGAGATCGGCAGCGATCCGCTCCATCAGCTTGCGACCGATGTCCTGGTGTGCCATCTCGCGCCCACGGAAGCGCAGCGTGACCTTGCCCTTGTCACCGGCTTCGAGGAAACGGATCAGGTTCTTCATCTTGACCTGATAGTCCCCCTCGTCGGTACCAGGCCGGAACTTTACTTCCTTGACCTGAATCTGCTTCGTCTTCTTCTTCTGAGCAGCTTTCTGCTTCTTCTGCTCGAAGACGAACTTGCCATAATCCATGATCTTGCAGACGATCGGATCGGCGTTGGAAATCTGCACGAGGTCCATACCGGCCGCTTCGGCTCGCTCCAGCGCTTCGCTGGTAGGCACGATGCCCAGCTGTTCGCCGTCACTGTCGATCAGGCGTACCTGATCCTCGGTAATCCGCTCGTTCATGGGGGGGCGCTTATCCTGAACACGCCCTCTTGGGTTGCTTCGCTTGATGGTTCCGTCTCCACTTCAGCTTTGGGAAGATGTCGCTATTGCCGCTCGGCCTGAACATGGTCGATGAAGGCATCCACGCCCATCGTACCAAGATTCTCGCCACTGCGCGTACGCACGGCCACCGAGTCGGACTCGACTTCCTTATCTCCCACCACCAGGAGATAGGGGACCTTCTGCAACGTATGCTCGCGAATTTTAAAGCCGATCTTCTCGTTCCTCAAGTCCGACTTGACGCGCAGACCGACTTTCTGCAAACGCTCCACCACTGACATGGCATGGTCGTGCTGCGCATCGGTGATGGTCATGACCACGGCCTGCTGGGGTGACAGCCAGAGTGGCATGGCGCCGGCATAGTGCTCGATGAGGATACCCAGGAAGCGCTCGAAGGAGCCGAGGATCGCCCGATGCAGCATCACCGGCATCTTGCGCGCACCGTCCTCGTCGACAAACTGAGCGCCCAACCGGCCCGGCAGGTTGAAGTCCAGCTGCAAGGTACCGCACTGCCAGACCCGGTTGAGGCAGTCGCGCAGCGAAAACTCGATCTTGGGTCCGTAGAAGGCACCCTCGCCCGGCTGCAGCTCCCAGTCGAGCCCGGTCGCGTCGAGCGCGGCCTCGAGACCGGCTTCGGCGCGATCCCAGAGCTCTGGCTCACCCAGGAAGTCGTCTTCGGGTCGCGTGGAGAGCTTGAGCTCCACATCATCGAAGCCCAGCTCCCGGTAGACCTTCATGGTCAAGGCGATAAAGGCCTCGGCCTCGGACTGGATCTGACCCTCGGTGCAGAAGATATGCGCATCGTCCTGGGTGAAGCCGCGAACCCGCATCAGGCCGTGCAGCGCACCGGAGGGCTCGTTGCGGTGACAGCTGCCGAACTCCGCCAGGCGCAACGGCAGGTCACGGTAGCTCTTCAGCCCCTGGTTGAATACCTGGACATGACACGGACAGTTCATCGGCTTGACCGCGTAGTCGCGCTTCTCCGACTCGGTGGTGAACATCATGTCACTGTAGTGGCCCCAGTGTCCGGAGGCCTTCCACAGCGAAAGATCGACGATCTGCGGTGTCTTGATCTCCTGGTAGCCGTTCTCGACCTGCACCCGGCGCATGTACTGCTCCAGGGCCTGGTAGATGGTCCAGCCGTTGGGGTGCCAGAAGACCATGCCCGGGGCCTCTTCCTGAAGGTGGAACAGGTCCATCTTCTTCGCCAGCTTGCGGTGGTCGCGCTTCTCGGCTTCCTCGAGCCGCTTGAGATAGGCCTTGAGCTGCTTCTTGTCGGGCCAGGCCGTGCCGTAGATGCGCGTCAACATCGGGTTATCGGCGTTGCCCCGCCAATAGGCACCGGCCAGCTTGGTCAGCTTGAACGCCTTGAGGTGCCGGGTGTTGGGCACATGGGGGCCCCGGCACATGTCCACGTATTCCTCGTGATGGTAGAGACGAATGGTCTCCCCTTCGGGAATCTCGCGCACGATCTCCTGCTTGTAGGGCTCCTCGCGATGCAGGAAGGTCAGCATCGCCTGGTCGCGGTCGACGTACTCGCGCACCACGTCGTACTCGTGATCGATCAGCGCCTTCATGCGGGCCTCGATTTTCTCGAGGTCATCGGGTGTCACCGAACGCCCGAAGTCGACGTCGTAGTAGAAACCGTCATCGATCACCGGGCCGATCGCCATCTTGGCCTCGGGATAAAGCTGCTTGACGGCATGGCCGATCAGGTGGGCGCAGGAGTGGCGGATGACCTCCAGGCCCGCGGCGTCACGCGCGGTAAGGATCGCCACCTCGGCGTCGCGGTCAATGACATCGGCGGTATCCACCGGGGTGCCATCAATCTTGCCGGCCACACAGGCCTTGGCCAGACCGGGCCCGATGCTCTCGGCCAATTGCATCACAGTGAGGGGAGTATCGAAGGATCTCTGACTGCCGTCGGGCAGGGTCACGATGGGCATGAAGGGGTTCCTTGTGCGCAGTGGTGATCCATACCAGGGATCACGTGTCGCCAGAAGAATGGTCGTGGAAAAAACGCCGCCCAGAGTAGCAGATACGTACCCCGTGGCGCCATGGGCGAGCACCGCGGCCCACACGTAGAGAAGGCGCCCGTAGGCGCCTTCTCTCGATCACGCATGGATCCCGAGGCAAGCCCCGGGATCAGAGCAGGATCACTCCCACTCGCCAAGCTCCACGCGACGGTTCATCGCACGGCCTGCATCAGTATCGTTGGTGGCCACCGGCTGAGACTCGCCGTAACCGATGGTGCGCATGCGCTCCATGTCGACACCCTGGCCGGCCAGGTAATCGGCCACGGAGTCGGCGCGGGCCTGGGACAGATCCTGGTTGTAAGACTCGCTACCCACGGCGTCGGTGTGGCCCTCGATCCGCACGCGAACGTTCGGGTTGGCACGCAGCTTCTGGGCAACCCCGTCGAGGATCTGCTCGGCACCCATGGTCAGGGTCGCGGAGTCAAATTCGAAGTTGACGTCGCGCAGCACCAGGTCTTCGACGCAACCCAGCGCATTGACCTCGGCGCCGGCCGGCGTACCCGGGCACTGATCCTGGTAGTCCGGCACACCGTCACCGTCGGAATCCAGCGGGCAACCCACTGCGTCGACCGCGACCCCGGCCGGAGTTCCCGGGCACTGGTCATCGGCATCGATGACGCCGTCACCGTCGGTATCGCGCGGCGGCTCCATCGCCGGGGAAGTATCGGCGCACAGCATGGCGCCGATGGTGGCACCAGCGGTCGTACCAATGGCAGCACCGGTATCCTCGTCGGAATCACTGCCGGCCGCATAGCCGAGACCACCGCCAATCAGACCACCGGCCAGACCACAAACGGTCGGATGCTCGTACCAGGCCCGGTCGGACGATGCGGAAGCGCCGCTGGATTGAGAAGCGGAGCTGGCACAGCCGGACAAGCCGACCACCAGCGCGGAACCGAGCAACAAGCCAGTCGTGGATTTTTTCATGTAAGACTCCTTCTTATTGACTACATCCCGTCGTGACGGGTCAATGACCACGTCATTCGGGGTTCCGATGAATGACCCGAGGAAAGCGGTCCCCGACACGCTTCCTGCATCTTCCAAGAAAGCACGGAAGTGCCTTCTCGGCCAACTCGATCTTTCGACGGCAGTGGCACTTGACCATATATCAGCCATCAACGGGACGTTGTCAGCTTGAAGCACAGCCCTTGAAGATGCAATCCAAGGATAGCGAGCGATCGCATGATACATGGGGCAGATCGCGACCCGGCGGCAAATGACAGGACCCGCTCAGTGCAGGCTCTCCGGCCAACCTCGGCGGAACTCCACCACGGCCGCAGCGGCCTTGAGCACCGGCTCCCGGAACTCCTTCTCCACGGCCAGCCTCTCGCTGTCCTCGCGCATGCGATCGCGGGGGCTGAGCGCTTGACGGGCAGAGTGGGTATGCAAGTGGCGAGTGCGCCGGTGCACCTCGTCGAATGCCTGAAAATCGGGGCGCTCGGTCAGGTTCTGATCGAGTATCTCCAGCAGCACCTTGCAGCGCCAGCTACCTTCAGTAATGTCGACCTGCTCCTGCGCCAGCGCCGAGGCGACCATCTCGAGGTTTTCCAGACAGTTGCGGTGAGCACGCTGTCGCTCTTCCTCATGAAAGGCCTTGCGCCGCTGCACCTCCTTCCAGAGAGTGTAGGCGTAAGCCCCCAGGCCGGCGATGATGGCCAGGGCCAGGCCGAGAAGCACGAGTGCCAGGGTATTGGTCATTGGCGTATCCCAGTCCGTTCTAGGCATGTACAAACACTATACACGGAATGGGTACTTCTCCAAAACAGCGAAGGTACGCCAACAACGAAGGTCGTCGACGCGGCCAAGAGGAAACCGCCAGGTCAGACACATTGGCCGGCTCGCGACGTGCAACGTACGCAGTATCAGCTCTTCTCCCGCCCGGCAAGGAGCGATGATGCCCACCACTGAGCCCTCCCACGAGACACCCTCAGCGCCACCCCTCTCCGCTCGCATCGGCCTGTGGCTGGGCCCGCTGTGGGTACTGATAACCCTGCTCCTGCCCGCCCCGGCCGGCATGGCCGAACCGGCCTGGGCCTGCGTGGGGCTTGCGCTGCTGATGGCCACCTGGTGGTCCACCGAGGCGATCCCGATCCCCGCCACCGCACTGCTGCCGCTGGCCCTGGTGCCGGCGCTGGGAATCGGCGGCATGAGCGAGACGGCCGCCAGCTATGCCAACCCGATCATCTACTTGTTCCTCGGGGGCTTCCTGCTCGGCATCGCCATGCAGCGCTGGAATCTGCACAAACGTATCGCCCTTCACGTGCTGCGCCTGGTCGGCCACCAGCCGCGCCAGCAGATCGGCGGTTTCATGCTGGCCACGGGCTTTCTTAGCATGTGGGTCTCCAACACGGCCACGGCCATCATGATGCTGCCGATCGGCATGTCGGTGGTCAGCCTGCTGGACAGCAGCGACCCCGAGGAACTGCGCCGCTACGCAACCGCGCTGCTGCTGGCCATCGCCTACTCCGCCAGCATCGGCGGCGTGGCCACCCTAATCGGTACGCCGCCCAATGCCCTGCTGGCCGGCTACCTGGCCGAGGATCGCGGCATCGACATCGGCTTCGCCCAGTGGATGATGATTGGCCTGCCGATCAGTGTCGTCATGATGGTCAGCGCTTGGTGGTGGCTGACCCGCCGCGGCTTCACGCTGAACGCCGGCGAAGACAGTGCCGGCATGGTCCGCGACGAGCTGGCCAAGCTCGGCCGGACCCGCCCCGCCGAGCGACGGGTGGGTAGTGTCTTCCTGCTCGCCGCGACGACCTGGATGCTGCGCCCGCTGCTCAATGACGCGGGGCTCGACTGGCTCTCCGACACGGGCATCGCCATCATTGCCGGCATCGCGCTGTTCCTGGTGCCGGCCGGCCGCGAGCCCGGGGTGCGCCTGATGGACTGGCAATCGGCGCGCGAGCTGCCCTGGGGCATCCTGCTGCTGTTCGGTGGCGGCCTGGCCCTGGCCGGCGCCATCAGCCGCTCGGGACTGGCGGAGTGGATCGCCCAGCAGCTCGAGGTGTTTGGCACCTTCCCGCTGCTGGCGATGGTCGGCGTAGTAGTGCTGGTGATCATCTTCCTCACCGAGCTGACCTCCAACACCGCCACCGCCGCCGCTTTCCTGCCGCTGCTGGGTGCCCTGGCACTGTCGCTGGAGATCTCGCCGCTGCTGATCACGGTGCCGGCCGCCATCGCCGCCAGCTGCGCCTTCATGATGCCGGTCGCCACGCCTCCCAACGCGATCGTCTTCGCCACCGGGCACATGAGGATCCAGTCGATGATCCATGCCGGTTTCGTGCTGAACCTGATCAGCACGGTGCTGGTGACCCTAATGGCCTACTTCCTGATTATCATGCTCTGGTAGGCGCACCTCGGCGCCCAGGACGTGACGAGCCCGGCCATATGACCGGGCTCGCTGCCTCCAGGGACGACGCTCTGCGGTTCCGACAGGTCTCAGACGCCCAGCATCCAGGCGGCGGCGTAGTGGTCCAGCAGCAGTACACCGAAGACACCCAGGATGTAGCGGATGGAGAACCAGAAGGCCGCCAGGGGGGCCTTCGGATCATGGCCGCGCCACACCCGCCAGTTCCACACCATGAAGCGCAGGTTGAGCGCCATCACCCCCACCAAGTAGAGCGCCCCGCTCATGCCGATGGTGAACGGTAGCAGGGTCACTGCCACGGTCAGCCAGCCATAGAGCCACACCTGCAGTCGTG
>Ga0102925_1001782_pt1 | contig 11955 bp, 7 predicted proteins | sample SalPonR1_A_D1_MG_FD_78216 | JGI IMG/M metagenome (GOLD analysis project Ga0102925, IMG submission 78216) | Salt pond soil microbial communities from South San Francisco under conditions of wetland restoration - Salt Pond MetaG R1_A_D1_MG | ecosystem: Environmental > Aquatic > Marine > Intertidal... | reverse complement strand
GGAATCGCAGCCGGATGGAACATTGACGGCAGATTTTCAAAGAGAAATGCTGAGCGAAGTACAGAGAAAAAAGTCTCATAGATTTGAGTGGTATCACCAAAAGAAAGATGGGTCAAAATTACCGGTTGAAGTAGTGATAACGGCTTTTACAGATAAAAATGAAGATGAGCTGCTGCATGTTGTATGGAGAGATATCACAAATAGAAAAAAGGCAGAGAAACAGGTTCTGGCCTCGCTTCAGGAGAAAGAGGCCCTTCTTTCAGAAATCCATCATCGGGTAAAGAATAACCTGGCCGTCATATCCGGTCTGCTTCAGCTGCAGATTTATCAGGTTGAGGATGATTTGTTAACAGATGTTTTAAACTCAAGCATTAATCGGGTCAAGTCGATGGCTTTGATTCATGAACAGCTTTATCATTCAGAGAATTTTTCTGATGTTTCCCTGAAAGAGAATATTCTTAAACAGGCGGAAAGTATAAGAGATGTCTTTATGGCAGATGATTCTACTTCTGTCGAATTAGAACTGGATCTGGAAGATATATCCATTGGGATCAACCAGGCAATGCCAGTTGGCTTATTGGTCAATGAAATTTTGATCAACGCTTTTAAACACGCCTTCAAAGAAAAAGAGGAAGGGGAAATTTCAGTAAAACTGTTTGAAGAGGAGAGGCGTATTTTTCTGAATATTTCCGACAACGGCGTAGGTTTTGATCCATCCGGTGATGAAAACAACACGCTGGGAACTACACTTATTAAAACCTTTGCCGGTCAGCTGGAAGCTGATATGGAGGTGGATAGTTCGGAAGGTACTTCTTACCACATTAATTTCAAGCGCTCCGAATATAAAGGGTCTGTTGTTTCAAACAGAATTTAATCTACCGCTCATTTTTAAATTTTGGTGAAATAGCGCCATAGAATTGTGCCACTCTGTATCAGCAGGTTGCTCAGGAAATTGAACTCTTTTGAGGTAAAAAGTTTGTTTCTTTTCAAAACCAGGTACCCAAACATAGGCGCGCTTTCGGGTATTTTACGGTCATTCTTCAAATATTCCCGGTCGGTTACTTCATACAGTGGAATCCCAATTTCTGAAGGCAGTTTTGCCGCTTTGGATGCTTCTTTGAAAATACCCGGTTCATTACCAAAAGCATGATTGGAAAGGTAGGGTTTAGGATGGGCGGAAAATATTTTAAATGTTTCCTCATCAATCAGATCATCCGGCCCGAACGCTTGCAGTTTTTTAACTCCCATCGTTAAGATAAGCCTGGGTTGATTCTGCCTCACAACCCAGAAGAAAATGTGATTGATATTGAACCGGTTATGCAGGAGCGAGCAGAGCCTGCGGGAAATCGTAAAAAAATCGCCTGTTTGTACCTCTTCCATCAAACTCTGAACAAATGCTTTTTTACTGACCGAAAACCCTTTGGGAATGGGAATTCCCTCGAGTGTAGTGGTGAGCTTTAGATCCACTCTCTCAATTACATTTTCAGGGTCATTTTTGAAAAGTGATTTTTCGATAAAATCAGCTGCACCTAAATTGAGTGCATTCTTTTCTTTTTCTACGGTTGGCTTACCGGTCATAATCAAAACCGGAATATTGCTGTGCTCAGCATCAGCCATAATCGATTCCAAAAATTCAAGTCCATCAATTCCCGGCATGTGAATATCTGAAAGAATTAGGTGTATAGTCACCTCCGAAAGTTTATTAACGGCTTCTTGTGCACCATAAACGTGAACGAGGTTAAAACGCTCACCGAGAATACGTTCGATAACGAAATGCGTCATTTTATCGTCGTCTATGACAAGAATGTTATACATCTATATCCGGATTTGGGAAGTGATGTTTAAAGCATGCATTAAAAAATACAATTCTTGCAGCTTCTTTTTTAATAAATAAGACTTGCTTTAAGCATCATTTATTCAATTATTGAGACATCCTGAACTTAATATGTTATCTATGGGCGATGAGCGTGTACATTTACCTGAATCGAAAGAGGAGTCTCAACAGTTTCTGAAATATCTGCTGCGGGATGTTCGAGCAATGGAAAAGATGCTGAATGAGGGGTGGTTTGAAATTGATAACGTCCGGATTGGAGCTGAACAGGAAGTCTGCCTGATCGATAAAAATGCGAAGCCTTATCCGATTGCGATGGAGTTGATGGAAAAGCTTGGCGAAAATGGATTTACCACTGAACTTGCCCGATTTAATCTGGAAGCCAATCTTACGCCTCAGCTATTTGAAGGAAAATGCCTGAGTAATCTGGAAACTGAAATTCTTGAAAAGCTGGATCACATTCGGGAAGTCATTCAAGAGTTTGACGGTGACCTTGCGCTGGCCGGTGTTCTGCCAACGATTCGTAAATCAGATCTGGACATTAAAAATCTGACACCTCTTCAGCGTTACCATGCACTGTGTGATGCGATCAATAAGCTTCGCGGCGAAGAGTACGACTTGCGAATCCAGGGAGCAGATGAGCTTCTCATGCGTTTTGACACCCCTCTTCTGGAAGCTTCAAATACGGGATTTCAGGTTCATCTGCAGGTTAGTCCTGATGAGTTCGTGGAGAAGTATAACCTGGCGCAGGCTATTGCAGGGCCTGTTCTTGCGTCGGCTGTGAACTCGCCTCTTCTATTTGGGAAACGGTTGTGGAGCGAAACCAGAATTGCCCTATTTCATCAATCAGTGGATACCCGAAAGGTGGGCGATCACCTGCGTGACTCGAGCCCGAGAGTAACCTTTGGAAACGACTGGATTAAAGAGAGTATATTAGAGATCTATCGTGAAGATATTGCCCGTTATCGGGTCATACTCAGTGCGGATGTAGACGAAAATGTTGAAGAGATGCTGGAGGCCGGGGAGGTGCCTGCCTTACGTGCGCTACAAATCCACAACGGCACGGTGTATCGTTGGAACCGGCCGTGTTATGGAATCAGCAACGGCAAGCCGCACCTTCGTATCGAAAACCGCGTCTTTCCTTCCGGTCCTACAGTGTCTGATGAAATTGCCAACGCCGCATTCTGGCTAGGTTTGTTAAATGGAATGAGCAATCACTATCCAAACATACATGAGAAGATCGATTTTGATGATGTAAAAATGAACTTTTTTGCTGCCTCAAAACTGGGTTTGGATACCAAATTCCGCTGGGTAGATGAAAAACGCTATTCTGCCGTGGAGCTGATTACCGAAGAGTTTCTGCCCATTGCAAGAGAGGGATTGGAGAAGGCAGGAGTGGACAGCGGTGATATTTCGAGCTACCTGGATATTATTGAAGACCGTACGGATTTGGGGCAGACCGGAAGTTTCTGGATGGTAAAATCATACAATGATCTCTCCAAAAAGGTGTCTCGCGAACAGGCGTTAACGGCTGTGACTAATGCCATGGTGAAAAATCAGAAAAAAGGTGAACCGGTTCACAAATGGGGGCTGGCCAAAGTGGACGATATGGAGAACTGGCAGCCGCATACACTTTTGGTTGAGGAGTTTATGACAACGGATCTTTTTACGGTCCAAAAAGATGATATTTTGGAATTAGTAGCCAACCTGATCGATTGGCGAAGAATACGCTACGTGCCTGTTGAAGACGACAGCAAACATCTTGTGGGCTTGATAACCATGAGGAAGATATTTCGAGAGTATAATAATGTAATTCATGGCAAAGCCGATGAAAGTACATCTGTGGATAGTATCATGATTAAAAATCCGATTACAATTCATCCGGAGGCTTCTATTCTTGAAGCGGTGGATATTATGGATTCCCAGAAAATCGGGTGTTTACCCGTTGTAAAGAATAACAGGCTTGTTGGGATAATAACCGAGCAAAATTATATGACAATCACAAAACGATTGTTAAGACGTTTGCAAAGTGACGCAAAAGGGTAAATTTCCCATCAACTTCCATCCAATAAACCGACCAACGCTACCACTATGGGAACGCATGATATCTCCATTGCTAAAGACCCGCACTCAAAAAGAAGGTTTTTGAAGCACTTGATGCACGATGTTGAAGCTATTGAAGCCATTATGGAACGGGGGCTTTTTGAGTCAGGAATCACCCGGATAGGGGCAGAACAGGAGTTTTGTCTTGTTGACAGGCATTTTAAGCCATCGTTGAATGCGCTGGATGTTCTGCAAAAAATAAATGATAGCCATTTCACGCCAGAACTAGCCAGATATAATCTCGAGATTAATCTCGATCCAAGACCTTTATCCGGAGACAGTCTCTCGGCCATGCATACCCAGCTCGACTCTCTGCTTGGGAAGGCTTCTGAGGCTGCACAGACTTTGGACGAAAGAATTATTCTTGCCGGGATATTGCCGAGCATCGATTATCGTGCGGTGCAGAAAAAATATATGACCCCGCGAAAAAGATATGAAGAGCTTGCAAGGATCATCCTTGATTTAAGGGGTGAGGATTTTGAGCTGAATATTACCGGAGTTGATGAACTTCTGATTTCCCATCAGAATATACTTTTTGAAGCATGTAATACCAGCTTTCAGTGTCACTACCAGGTTCAGCCTGAACAGTTTGCCGATTCTTACAATTGGGCACAAATGCTGGCCGGCCCTGTTCTGTCGATAGCAGCAAATTCACCGCTTTTACTTGGAAATCAGCTTTGGGCAGAAACCCGTATAGCTCTATTCCAACAGAGTATTGATACGCGTGGCAAAGGATTTCATCTACGACAACGTGAACAGCGGGTCACGTTTGGAAATCGTTGGATAAAGGGAATAGGTGATGTATTCAAAAACGATATTGCTCGTCATACACTTCTATTTTTTATGGAAATAGAGCGTGGCTCTCTAGAAATGTTGGAACAGGGTGAAATTCCAAAACTTGAGGCACTTCAGCTACATAACGGGACGATTTACAAATGGAACCGGCCGTGCTATGGTGTATCAAACGGTAAGCCGCATCTGAGGATCGAAAATCGCTATTTGCCGTCCGGACCCACAACGGCAGATGAAATTGCGAATCTCGCATTCTGGTCGGGGCTGATGGCTAATATGCCGGAATCGTATGCGGGTAACTGGAATGCTCTTGATTTTGATGATGCCAAGGAGAATTTTTACAAGGCTGCAATGTGGGGTATCCAGAGCGGTATGGTTTGGGAGGGGCAATTAATATCTGCCATGCGCCTGATTCTTGACGTTCTTCTGCCGATGTCTCGTAAAGGACTTGAAAAGATGAGTATAAATGAAAAGGATATTGATCTTTACCTTGGTATCATCCAAAAAAGGACTGAAAAAAAAGCGACAGGTGCACGGTGGATGGTTGGAAGTTACAGGCGGCTTAAGGAAACACTGGGACGTGAAGAAGCGTCCGTTGCGTTAACCGCAATTCTGGACAAGAGAAGACGCTCTGGCACCTCAGTTGACGAATGGGAACTGGTATCACTCAGTGAGATCGAATCTGTCGAAATTCAGTATGATGTGGTCAGTAATGTGATGTCTACCGACCTGATTACAGTATCGAGCGAATATATTGCCGATCTGATCCTGAAAATTATGGAATGGAGAGACATTCGACATATGCCTGTTGAAGATAAAAACGGGCAGCTGAAAGGCATTATTACAAAAAGTCGGTTAGATCGTTATCTTAAGGAGTTTGGTAATTCACGAGAGCTGACGGCGGCTGATGTGATGGATCGAAATCCAACAACCATCAAACCTGACGATGATATAAAATATGCCATGCTTCTGATGGTGGATGAAGGTATTAGTTGTCTTCCGGTTATTGAACAGGGAAAATTAATCGGTATTTTAACGGATAAAGACACACAAACGATCTGGACTAAAATCAAAAGAAATTCGAATGCAAAACAGTGAACTACAGGAAGTTATTATTCAGGATACCGATCGTATTCGCTGGAAGGTGAACGGCGATGAAAGCGGCCCTGTAGTCGTAGTTTTTGCCGGCATACATGGAAATGAGACAGCCGGTGTTCATGCTACTGATGCGGTCGCTTCTGAATTATTGGAATCCGGTGAGAAACTTAATGGCACGTTCTATGTAATCACCGGTAATATGCGTGCTTTGGAATTGGGCGTTCGTTTTGTGGATACGGATCTGAATCGTCTATGGGAAACCGGATTCGACCGAAGTCATTATTCACCTGCAGGCAACGCTAATCATTCTGTGGAATATAAAGAGAGCCTGGAAATTAAAAACTCCGTTGAATGGGTGCTGAATAAACATCGCGATACAGCATCGGATTTTGTTTTTATAGATTTGCATACCACATCATCCGAAAGCTGCGCTTTTATCCTGATTAACGATAGGCTTGATAATCGTCAGCTTGCTCGAAAGTTTCCGGTTCCTCAGATCCTGGGATTTGAAGAGAATATTCGTGGAACGCTTTTGAGCTATATCAATAATATCGGCCATATGTCGATTGGGTTTGAAGCCGGTGCCCATACTAATGTAGACTCTGTTACGCGCAGCCAGGCTTTTCTGCGGCTTGCCATGCACTGGCTAGATGTGATTCCTTTGGAAGCCGAGGAGGTGAAAGAGCATGAGAAAGAGATGAACGTTCATCCCAATGTGCCGGATAGCTATTACGAAGTTACGTATCACAAAATGGTGGAAGATCCGGAGAAATTTGATATGCGCAAAGGCTATCACAATTTTGACCGGGTAGAAAAAGGTGAGTTTTTGGCCTATGAAAATGGTGAACGAATTGAAGCTCCCGTATCCGGAAGAATTTTTATGCCTCTTTACCAGAAAATAGGAAATGATGGCTTTTTGATTATTAACGAAGTGGCTCCTTTGTGGTTGAGACTCTCCGCACTAATGCGAACAAGTTTCTTCCATAAAATACTGCAATGGCTTCCAGGGGTATCAAAGGAATCTCCAAACGCATATTTGGTAAATATGAGGGTAGCCCGGTTTCTGGTGAAAGATATTTTCCACCTTCTGGGTTACCGGGTAATCGAAAAAGACGAGAATACACTGATCTGTTACAAGCGCTAATTTTACTTTTACAGTATCCGCTCTATCTTTACCCAACTAAAAATTTCCCAAAAACTACTATTCTACAGTAAATCCCTGATTGTATGCTTGACTACCGTTTTGTTGATGGCACCCGGTTAATGTCTGTTATTGAAGCGCTTATTTTTGCCAGCCCTGAGCCGATTGCCTGGGATAAACTCTCTTCGATTGTACAAGAAAATGAAGAGGAAATTGTACCGGACGAAAATGTGATTCAGCGAATTGTGGATCAGCTCAACAACAGATATGAAGAGAATGACCTCAGTTTCCGTATCGAAAAAACAGGCGGTGGGTATACCTTTGTAACGCAGCCCCGATTTCATCCGTGGCTCAGTATTTTTCAGCACGAAAATGCCTATCGCAAACTCTCACAGTCGGCCATTGAAACTTTGGCCATTGTGGCTTATCGTCAGCCGGTAACAAAACCGGAAGTGGATCAGATTCGGGGTGTGGATTCGGGTTATATTTTACGCCAGCTTCTGGAAAAAATGCTGGTTAAAGTCTCAGGCCGTGCAGACTCCCCCGGAAAACCGCTGCTCTACAAAACAACAGATTACTTTTTGAAACATTTCGGAATCAATTCGGTGACGGAGCTTCCTAAACCGCGTGAGATTGATGAAATTCTGAAAGATGATGACATGGCCGAGCACCGGCGCCTGTTGATGGAGCGACAGATGGAGATCGATGAGACTGATGTAGCCGATGAGATACTGGAGGAGTTCATGGATAAATTCAGTGACGAGGCTGAACCGGAGGATAAAGATCTGCCAACATCAAACAGTGAGGAGAGCAATTCTGAGGATGAAGACGAAGAAGGGGATGACACGACACGAGATGATTGATTTTGTATATAAAAAGTGTGTATTTTGATACACACTAAAAATCAAGAATTTTAAAACCCGTTTTCTTGTCTGATAAAAGCATTACCAGTTCTATTCTTTGGGATCGTTTTGGAATAAGTGTTTCTGTAATCTGTGCTATTCACTGCCTGTTTTTGCCCGTATTGATTGCCATTTTACCGCTTACCTCGCTATCACCCGTATTGCACGACTGGGCTCATCCCATATTTATACTACTGATAGCACCTACGATTTATTATGCATCACGCAGAAGTCATTATGACTCAAAAATTGTTCGCCTGCTAGGAGCCGGCTTTTTGCTGATAACTTTTGGCTGGCTGCTTGGACATTTCTGGATCGGATACTGGTTTGAAACTTTCGCAACAATTGTGGGAAGTATTCTTTTGATTTTTGGTCACTGGAAGAACTATATGCATCACCGGACTTGTAAAGTTGCATCGCATGAACACCATCCCGTTGCAGAGGAAGAAGCCAAAATACATTCATCATGAAACGACTTAATTTTACACTGGATAACTCAACCGTAGAACTGCTGAGTAAACTTGCTGAGAAGTATTATGGCGGGAATAAATCACAGACTGTTCGTGCAGCATTAGAGAGCCTTGCAACTCATCAGAACCACGACGGCTGGGTAATTAAAGGGTATACTCCGCTTCGGGTGGATCACGATGTTAGTTGCCATACCTGCGGCACTTCTAAACACGAGGGAGAAATTTTGTTTAAACCGGTTTTTGAGAGAGGAAGCAGTCCGAGAGCTATCCGCGAAATTCCGAGTGAGGAGTGGGTGGAGTGCTCGGTTTGTGTGGAGAGCCAATCCTGATTATTTGTGCCCGGGTTGCCTGATTCGGGCTTGCGGGCATTTCTTCTAAAAGAGCTCAAATCAGCTCAAAGCTAAAAACTTGTGGTTATAGAAAGCCAATACCTTCTTGTATGAAGTGTGCAAAATAATTATTTTAGTCTTGTCTAAAAATAAATTTATACAAGAATTAATATGATTAATTATAACCTGTCAGTCTTACTTTTATCAACAATTTTGGGATTTACGATTATTCCTTCCGTGAGTTTTTCACAAGGTTTTGAAGTAACCGGGATTGTAAAAGATGGGAACACCCATGAACCGCTTCCGGGTGTAACTGTTTATCTGCCTGAGGAAAACCGAGGTGTAGTTACAAATGACGAAGGTCAGTTTATTTTAGATGGTTTTAAAGAGTCTTCAGTTTTGATTGAATTCAGCTATATAGGGTATCAAAAAGCTCAGATATTCATTGAATTACCGGTTCAGGAAAACCTTACGATTGAAATGGTATCGCTTATTTATGAAGAAGAAGATGTTATAGTTACCAGTTCACCCATCGGCAGAAATATTAGGTATCAGCCGGCACAGTCTTTCAATGCGGAAAAACTTCAGCAGAAAGCGGCTCCAAGCCTCGGAGAAATCCTGGACGGATCACCGGGTGTGACGACACGTTCATTCGGCTCTGCACCTGCACGCCCTGTAATTCGTGGATTTGACGGCGACCGCGTTTTGGTAATGCAAAACGGGGAGCGAATGGGGGATCTCTCCGGTACAGCCGTAGACCACGCTGTTGCTCTCGATCCGCTTGCCATGGACCGGTTGGAAGTGGTCCGTGGCCCGGCCAGCCTGCTCTATGGTTCCAGCGCTATAGGCGGGGTGGTAAACATGTTTAGCAGCGATATGCCACGTGAGTGGGAAAGCGGCACATCATCATCGATAGCCACCCACGCATCAACGATGAACAGGATGGGCGCCGGACTTATTCGAACACAGCACGCTGTGGATCGCTTTGCATTAACAGGGCGACTGATTTACCGAGATGGGGGCGACCTGAGAACGCCCGATGGAAGGCTCCCGGATACAGCCATACAAAATATCAGTTACGGTGGTGGAGCAGGCTATCGGGTGAATGGTTTTGAAACTGGTTTGTCTATAACGGGAATGGATTATACCTATGGGCTACCTGAAGCTATCGATGATCTGAATGAATCGATTGAGATTCGCATGAACCGGACAAACGTTCAAAGTATATCTACTTTGAATATGAGCAAATTTTTTGATCATGTAGAGCTGCGTATGCATATTAGCGACTATAAACATGATGAGTTTGAGATAGAGAGGCAAGATGAAGGGGTCACGGAGAGCATCGGAATCTCTTTTGCACAGAAATCGCTAAGCAGTTCTTTGGTTATGCGTCATCGTCAGGTTGGACAACTGCAGGGAGCTGTTGGGTTGAGTTTTAACTATTCTGGAATTGAGGTAGGCGGGCAGGATGCTCTTACTCCGAATGCGAACGGGTATTTTATTGCGGGCTATCTTTATGAAGAGCTTGGCCTTACTCGTTCACTTACCCTGAAAGCCGGTAGCAGGGTGGAATTCAAAGAAACATTTGTGACCACCAATGAGCTTTTTACCAATGCTGATGATTTCGAGGACCGTTCTGATGTAGTCCTGTCAGGAGCATTGGGTTTAAATTTCTCTCCCTCTTCAAACTGGACCTCCGGTTTGCAATTTGCCAGAGCCTATCGAACTCCGACGATTGAAGAACTCTATTCTTATGCTCCCCACGCTGCTGCCGGTTCATTTGACATTGGTGATTCATCACTTAAAAATGAATTCAGCCTCGGTGCGGATGCATTCTTTGAATATCGTTCAAATCGGGTTTCGGGTCAGCTTTCACTCTTCGCTAACAGCATTGAAAACTTTGTAGACTTTTCGCCAACAGGTGACATCCATCAACCCTCCGGACTTCCGGTGTTTGAATATCGATCGAAAGATGCATTGATGTACGGATTTGAATTTTCCACGGACCTTCGTCTTTCAAGCAGCTGGGTTGCCGGTATCGGATTCGACTACGTGAGAGGCCGGGAGCGGTCGGGTGACCAGGACAATCTCACATTTATTCCTCCCTTCCGCACAATTGCCGAAGTGATGTATGATAATAGTTCGTTCTACGCGGGTTCCCGGGTTAAAATTGTAAACAGGCAGGAAAAGGTCGCTCCAAATGAAGATCCAACGGATGGATACCTGCTTATCGGCGCAGATGCAGGCTACCGGTTTGGAGAGGGATTAACGCTCAGTTTCCGGCTGGACAACCTTCTCAACGAGCGCTACCGCGAACACCTCAGCCGCGTAGAGAACCGTGATGCACCCATGCCGGGACGAAATTTAAATGTGATGATGAGATGGGAGTTTTGATTATCTGAACCGCTGAGAAGCGGAGAGAATGTTGAATAATATAAACTGGAGGGTCTTAGAGCCTTATTACGCTCTTTGGATTTATATTGCTATTTCTGACTGATTCATACGCTGGGTCAGGCAAATGAGTCAGTTAAAATTTTTCGGATACTTAACTTTAGTTTACCATATTGAGAGACTTATGTGCTCATTGTTTCAGGAGGTTTTGCGTAGAGTAAAGTTTCTTCTGTTTACTTTTACACCATGACCCGTGATGGATTAGGAGTTCATATTCATAAAAAACATAGAATTAGTATAAAGATATGAAAGCTTGTCACTTCATAACGATTTTAGTTGCTTTAATTTTTATCTCTTGTGAGAATAATGATGATCTGGTTTTAGATAATCAGCTTGAACTCACGTACAGTTATTCTCCAATTCCTTTAGGTAATATCGAAGCAAAATTTTCTGAAAATATCAGCTACGGGCCAGAATCCAGAAATACGTTTGATATTTTCTTGCCAGACTCAGACCGTCCAACGCCTCTGGTTATTTATATACATGGCGGTGGCTTTATATCCGGAAATAAAGAAATAGTTTATGAACCCATGTGGAGCGGAAGCTGGGATTTTCCTGAGGAGATTAGAACCCTGTTGAAAAATGATATAGCCTTTGCAACTATTAACTATAGACTTTTAGAATTTAAGGATGATCCTGACGGAGTGCTCAAATCTCTTAATGATAACAAACGCAGCCTGCAGTTTATAAAAAATAATAGTGAAGCTTTTAATATTGATAAAAATAATATCATACTCACCGGAAGCTCAGCCGGGGCCGGGACATCATTATGGTTAGGTTTTTCTGATGATATGGCAGATTTATCAAATGAGGACAAAGTTCTAAGAGAGTCGACAAG
>Ga0102925_1001781_pt1 | contig 11956 bp, 9 predicted proteins | sample SalPonR1_A_D1_MG_FD_78216 | JGI IMG/M metagenome (GOLD analysis project Ga0102925, IMG submission 78216) | Salt pond soil microbial communities from South San Francisco under conditions of wetland restoration - Salt Pond MetaG R1_A_D1_MG | ecosystem: Environmental > Aquatic > Marine > Intertidal... | reverse complement strand
TACCTTAAATAACTCTGTTTTATCTGTATTTTCTGTGCTTAACTTTATCTTCATAACATATCCTCTCAATTCATCTCCATTAATACGATCATAATTATTTGCGGTACTTGTACGTGTCTTCATGTTACGTGGCATATAAGCTCGATACACCCCTTCTTCTTCCACAAAATCACTATCAAGTATCTCACTATACATTCCATTAGGATAGTTACTTGTAGGCTCTATTTCGATGGATTCTACCGTCCATTGACTATCGGCATGAATACCCATGCTATTAAATAACTTTACTATATTAGGTAATTCATGTGTAGAAAACTGAACATATGCATCCTGACCTACTCCAAAAATCTCCAACCTATCGGCATCATCATTATTTAATTCATAGATTCTATCATAAAAAAACTGAAATAATTTATGCTTAGTAAACATATAATTTCTCGCACTTGTACCAGATTCATAACTAGTGGTTCTGCATACCCATCTATTAGATGGCTCATGAAATACCCATGCAATATTATTATTACTATTAACATTATCTAAAAATGTAATATATATATTCTCATAATATGGATCATACCCCATATAACACTTTACCGTTTCATACAACGCACTTCCCTCATCATATAAACTATCTATTAATGATCCTGACAGTTGTTTGAAATAATGATACATTTTATAATTATATGCGCCTCCTTCCATATTCACTACTCCTGAAATAGGGTACAAACCATTATACGCTTTACGTACCACACAACCATTAAACAAGTCAAAGAAATATACATATTTGCCTGTATTAATAATACTTTCCTTCATAAACGTTCCATACTTCTCTGCATGTGGACGCACATAACCGATGGGGTCATCGGACTTCATAACCTGTGTTTGTCCCGATGCATCCTTATACTCTGTAGCTCCTACATATGCCGTCAATACTTTTTCTTCACATATAATTACTAATACATCTCCTAATTCTTCAAGTCCAATAATATTTCCATAAAAATCAGAAATCTCTTTCTTAGATTTAAAATCAAACGTTGACAACCCGTTTACTTTCGTATCTTGAAAAAATTTACGTGAATATAACAATGTATTATCATATTTACTTCTCGAATCAATATATTCATTATTCACATCCCCAACACCCAATTGTACAGACGCATTATCATAAGGTCTCATGTCTTCCACATACAAAGTTTGTTGGTCAAACGTAGAAGCATCCTTTTTACGATACCTTTTTACGGGTCTTAACCATACGTCCCCAGAATTAATATAACCAGTAGTCGTCCCCGTATACCAATCAATATGTTCATCACTACTATTAATGTATCCCCCTCCCCCTATTTCATAATAAAAATTATCTTGAGCTTCTTCATTTACCTTATAAACCTCAATCACAGAATTTAAGAATCCAGAGGAAGTCTCAGTAGAAACATCACTATACCGATATCCCTCCAAAGAAATAGAAGGAGTAACTATTAACCACTTTCCACCTATAGTAGTTCCAGAGGTATTAACAATACTTCCACGAACATCCTCTACCCTAAAAGAAGGAATATCATCAGTATAATCTCCCCACGTATCATATGCATAACCACCTTCCCTAAGTGTTCTAATAATATCCCCTTTCTCAAAATTATATCCAAAATACGTATACGCACCATGACCAGACACATCCAACGCTATTCTATAACCATCGTTGACTCCCTCATCATCCTGAAAATAAGAAACATCAGAAATCACAGTTTGAACAAAAATATTAGGTTTCATAACATAAGCCCATCTATACGTCGTTGCATCTGACGGTGGACTATTATTAATACTATATACTATAGATGCGCCTCCATTTGATCCACTACTCGCAATAGTATCAATATTAATAGTAGTGTCATTACTTGTAATAACTGGATATTTACGCCCATATTTATCCTGATATATAAGTCCTAATTTATGGGAAGCTCCACGTTTAAATCGTAAATCGTTAACATAACCATAAGAAGTATAATAATCATAACCAGTATTTCGTATTATAGAATCATCTACAGAAACAGATGATACAGAATCTATAATAACTCCTTCATAAGCAACAGTGAAAATAACCTGATTATTATTTGTATCGTATGTCACATCTCGTGTTGTAATATATTCTGTGGGGGTAGCTTCGCAAACAGACGCATTTGTTGCTATATATTCTAAGAACTCATCCATTGAAGAAATAATTCTATCAATAAATACTGTTTGCTCTGTTTGTAAATTAATAGTTGTAGAAACAGGTGGATCTTCGTCTGTATCAGAACTTATTACAACATGCCAATCAAACATAACATAATCTCCCGGAAACCACATATCTCTACCTCCTGCTCCCGTGAAATCATCTGCATCAAAATATACTCTAATAACCCCAAAATCCCAACTAACATTCGTTACTCCTTCATTAACAATATTCCAGCCTTCAAAAAATCCTGGATTATTATATTGTACAGATAAAGTAACATCAATATCAATTAGATCTTTACCCAATGTATTCCCTCCAAGAATCAAAGTGTTATCTCCAGAAAAAGATAAAGTTTCGCTTCGATCTGGAACATTATCATACTGTCTTATAGCCTCATCACCCAACCCATACCGTGACTCATTATTATAGAACTTATAATAATAAATTGCATTATCATTCAACGCAGTGCTCACAAGAGTATAAGTGCCTTCACTTTCTGAATACACATTCTCTGGTTCAAGAGAATCTTTATCAATCCTACTAATTCTTCCCCACGCCCCCTGATTACCATTACGTACAGCAATATCTATATAACGAACATTCTTATCCCCACTATTAAATTTAATATAAATAAAATTATATGAATTATAAGCACTGTGATAATTATCTTGACGAACAAGTACAGGATTAATAATTAAGTCAGAAGCCTCTGAGAATACACTATATCTATAATCACTATAAACATATCTATATTTAAACTGATATGCCTCCACGATATTATTGTACACCACACTATCATCAATACCCAAAACACAAGACGGAACATTTACAGGGGGGATCTTACATAAATCAACATAGGCTTCATTAAAAATAGACGAATCTTCTCTAACATCTTCAATGTTAATCATTCGTGGTACTTGAACATTGTCCGTCCATGCCAAAACTTCTCCTAAAACATCCGCTTTAATAAAATAATCATTAACAGTTGGATCTTGAAAATTTAATATATCAGCTCCATCACTCACGAGGTTGTTAGATGTGCCAGTCATAGGATTAAACTCCGTAATAAGACTCAAAATATCTCCCGAGACTTTATTCCTATTATAAATAAAAAAAATTAACGTTTCATTTTTATCATAAAAAGTCCATCCACAAAGATAAGAAGAAAAAGAAGAAGGGTTGTAGCTATACGCAACGGTAGTCCCCTTCATTTGAACAACAATGCCCCCACTCTCGTTTTCTACCTTAATAATATTTTGAGCATCAACATAATCTCCCTGCTTAACAAATTTCTCATCCGAATCTGTATCTAACCCTCCGTAAAAATATATTTCTTCATTGATTTTTTTTGCCATTATCTATTTATTCTTTGTGCGTTTCTATATACCATGTCTCTTAGCTCATCTGCTGTGGGCAGACTAAGAAATCTTAATTTACTTACTTCCTCCCTATATTCACGTTTATACAAATCTACTAATCTTTTATCAGTGTCCTTACTATAGAGTATCTCTTTATACGCAATATAAGCCTTTAGAGCGTCTTTAATTCTTACGGGTATAGTAGTAGCATTTCCATCGTCAGAGTCCACTCCTGAGCTTATATACTGCAAGAAAAGGGTTTTTGTTAGTATAGGTCTAACAATAAATCTCTGCTCTTTCTCGTCAATAGTAAAATAGCCATCATTCTTTGCTCCTACAGTCATATACCCTATATAAGCAGTGCCATCAGCAATCTCTACTCCTTCTCCAATGTCACTATCTAAACTTTCATCATCTTCACTGGTGCTGCCTTCACTGGTTGTGGTAGTTCTAATTAAATCATCTCTACGTGTAAGTGTCCACATAAGTCCACCATCCGTCATAGAAAGAGAAATGAAACTTACATAGTCAGATGGCATATCTATAATTCCTAAATCATCACATGTTACTTTTACTGTTTTTACAAGATCAAAATGATATAAACTTAAATCTCGAATACCATTAATAACATAATGCATAATTTTTTTATAATCATTCAGCTCCTTATCTGTTTCAAATAAAATTTCTTTTGTTAAATTTTTTATGGTTATCCACCCGCTAGTATCCGCCATTATTGTCTCCTCCTACTATTTACATTTAAACTATTATTATTATTTAGGTTATCCGAATCTGGCAATCCTATTAATTTATTAATAACTTGTTCAAATAACAAATCATCATATCCAGATGGTATAGGAACATTATCACCATCATCATATTCTTCAAATGGTAACACTAATTCCATTCTTACAGCACTTGATGCGATTGTTGATGTCATATTATAATATTCTACCCTGCCATTCTTAAACGTATATCCTACCACATCATCAATACTATCTACTTCTAATCCATCCATAACCTTCCATTGTCCATTTGTAATAGGAACAAACTGAATGGCTCTATTCGTCATTGATTGAATTGTTACTACTCCACTCTCTGCTTTTTTAGGAATGATAATAATGTTTGCGGGCAAGGTAGAATAATAAATTTCAGTAGATGCATCCTGACTAATAGCAACTGATTGATACTCTACAGCAAAAGTATCTGCATTGTCTACATTTCTTCGTATAGCATCTGTCACTAAAGTATTATATGTTCTCCCTATATTATATTCTATTACTACAGGATGTAACTTTCCTAGATTCTTAGTCTCTGACTCTCCCTCTAACCTATGCTTTATTAGCTCTATTAATTTCTTCTTTTGTATCATAACTAATCCTCATTTCGTTGTACCTCTGCTTGCTTGTAAACATCTAATTTTGTCATGCTAACTCCCATGTCCCGTAAAATATATGTTAAAATCTTTAAATTATCATCATTCCCCCATTCAGACTCAGTAGTCAGCGATGTATAACTACCGTCAGCAGAGCTTTTAGCCGTGCCGTCAGCATCGTACTCGTCATCAGCCCACGTATGTTCATCTCCACTATCCAAAAACTGCTGTTCTCCATCACTATCAATATAGAAATCTAACACGATATCATCTGGATAACGTAGATATTGCAACTCTAAATCTAAAGCAGAAGAATATGGGTAAATATATAATTTATTATCAAATTCATAACATATAGGATAAGTTAACGTAGGTGCAGTTAGTGTACTAGACTTTCTCATTACGAACTCGCTCTTTGTTACCATATCAAAAGCATAATGATTGCTGTCATCATCTATATACGTCATGGCAGAATAATGAAAATAATCCATAGGCAATTCAAAATAACTATTCGATACTATAGTAATATCTGTTTGTTCTAAAATAGTTTTAAACAATCTTAAACTATCCGAATTATCTGTATCAATCTCATATAATTTATAGATTTCCTGGAAATAATCTACTTGTCGTCTATTCCACAAATCTTCAAAATCAGGAACAGTCATCCCTTTCCCATTCCTATGAATTCCAAGAATAAAATTAATTAATTTATATAATTGATATATTGTCATTGCTCAGTTATTAATTGTTGTGCATATTGCTGTACTTCTTGCCTTGTTAACTCAACTCCCATATCTCGTAAAATACGAGAAGCTATCTCTATCTTGTCTTGGTTTTTCCATTCTAATTCTATTGTCTTAGAATCCCAATCATCATCTCCTACAGTATGAGTTGTTCCATCAGAATCTATCTGCCCTGTTTCCCACTCATGAGTCTCCCCTTCATCTAAATAAACATAGTTACCATTGACATCAATATAATAATCATATACTGGTGTAGTAGGTTCTTTAATATAATATAAGATTGCTGTTGCTTTATTAATCATTTTTTTTATCGTTTAAGGTATTGGAGATTGACTAATTGAAACAATTGCTGTAACAGAAGAATCCTCCGAATGTTCTACCACAATTTCTCCATATCTAAAATTACCTGTATCGTTTTCTGGCACATCCACCCTCAAAGTTATATAATTATACTTTGAAGCAGTCAACCAGTCAGGGGAGGAAACTATGTTCCACTCTGCTGTGGGTACAGTTGTTATAGAAACGTCCTCAACTCCTCCAGAATAATCAAAATCTAACCTCGATGGGTCAACAAAAACACCATAACTATTACCCCCCCTCCCCATCATTAGTATTCGCAAATTCTTCATGCCCTTAATTTAAATCTGTTCAATCACACTTACAACATCCCACTTACTATCAGTTGAATTATAGATACACCCCACATATATTGTTTTACCAAGAGTTGTTGCCGTAGGCAAATTCACCCCCACAGCCCTATATATACTATGCCAATTTAACGTACGAGACGAACCATTATCTTTTATTCTTATTAATAAACTATTTCCATTAACTGGTGTCCCAGAAGGTGATGCAAATGTGGCGTTTACAGATAAAGCAGTTAAATAATATTCATTCTCTTTATGTCCACCTGTAGGATTTGGTGTTGAATCACTTGATACTGATACCTGATTATATTCAGAATAATCATTAATGTCAACTGTACCATCTGCTTTTAAAAATTGTGATGAAGTCCCACCATTTTTTATAAATGAAGTTGCTATAACATTACCACTTGTATTAATTTTAAACTTTTCATTTAATGTACCGCCAAAATATCGAAAATCACCACCACTATTATAATTTACTAATAAAGTACCATTGTCTTCAAGTAACCTTTGATTATTCACATATAAATTACTTTCAGTTATTAAATTACTATTTGTTTTTATCTCACCATCAACTGCTCTTATATCGCCCCTTATTAGTGCATCACCAGTAACACCTAATTTCCATTCAGCAATGCTGTCAGTGTTCCCGTTAGCTCTCAATACTTCCCCACGAACACCACCACCAACATCTAAATGATATACAGGGCTTGTTTTATTTACACCTATTTTCCCAGATGAATAATTTACGTTATCACCTAATTTTGTCCAATAATTTATACTTGAATAACTTTCTCCAATATCGGACAATGAAGATGGAATAGATGGTTTGTTGTCCAAATCACTATAATCCTTATCCCAACTTGTAAATCCATCAGTAATGCCATATGCTGATTCTGTAGTAGGCGTCCCGGTTACATCATCCCAATCAACGCTTCCACTAAAAGAAATTTGCCAATATTCATTTGTTATACCTCCTACTAATCTATATGTTACATCTTCAGATAATACATATGATTCAAATCCTCGATATCTATTAATATCTGGTATAGCATTTCGTGCTGTTAAATCATCAACAACACTATATTTCCTCAAAGGTAATTGAGCAGATAAATCAAATTGTGAACTTATATTAATAGGCATATCTTAAAATTTAAAAGTGTAATCAAAATCTATTTGTGTTGTTAAATTATCAAATTCATATATATTATAATCAACCGTATTCAGAGTACCACTACTAAGTGTCCAGTCGCTTATAACCTCATAACCATTATCATCTAATATGGAAACTAAATCTCCATAACTACTAGGATATGCAACATAACACACTTGCTCTGTAGGACTATATGCATAAGTTTTATTCCCTGTGGTCATCGTTTCTGAACTTAAACTGGTAATTTCAGACATCGTTAACGACTTAGCCCCACTCCCATAATATACTAATAATCCAGAATCTCCCATTTCTAAATATGGTTTTATATACAATTTATCTCCTACTAACTTACATATTGGATGATTATTTGTAGGTAAAGATAATGTGCTTGAACATCTCATGCTCCACTGCTCATCAGTTACCAAATCAAATACTCTTGTCTTTCCTTCATCATCCACCCACGACATAGCAATAAATGATGCATAATCATCAGGTAATGTAATAGTATTTGTTGTAGTCGTTAAGTCCGACACATCCTCAATAACCTCAAAAGGACTCAGGCTATCATTGATATCCTGATCAACCTGATATGATGTATACTTATCTTGATATTGATCTATATTTGCTTTCTGCAACAAACGATTAAAATTCTCAACAAAATTAGGATTACCCCTGTTGTCTTTTCTCGTTATAAGATTTATTAATTTTACTATATCATTATTAGTCATAATTACATATAAATCTATTAATTTAATACCACAAAGATAAGAAAAAACCCCTTATAGTATTTGTCTACTAAAAGGGGTATTGGTATTATTTCGTGAACAATACCGAAATAGAGTAATAATATTTTAAAAATACTAACTACACTTCTCTCGTATTTCTTTATAGACAGTAGACTTATTTCTGCCTGCTCCTGTACCTTGTATTCCTACTGCACTTATAAATGGAAGTATCTCTTTAGTCCAACTTAAACTTTCAAGGTTATCCAAATCAATATCTAATACCTTATTAGCCACAGAACTTACATGCCCTTCAAACTCTTCGTGCTTTTTAGTATTAGCCATAAAGAAGTCTCTCAGATATGCATGTCGTTGTTCTATTTTACTCACAGGAACTTGTACGATAAATTCTCCTATACTGCCTCCTTCATTCACATAAAACCATGCATTCTGCTTATCATCATAAGTAATTAACTTATCATCTTCTGCCTTTTGGATTTTAGCTGACAGTTCCGTAAGTGTATCTAAGCTTAATGATTCAAGAAACTCATCTACTGTAAATACCTTTTTCTGAACTTGGTCACGCACCACTTGCTCTAAGGCTACGATAACTTGATTCTTAGTTTTCTTATCTACTTGCGGAACATTATATGCTCGTGCAATAGTCTTAAGTTTCTCTTCATCAGTTTGTAAAATCGAATCTTCTGAATAGAATGCTCGATCTAACTTAGTAGAATCCATTTTGACTCTTACTGCTGCATCGGCTTCTGCTTTAGCATCATCAATATCATAAATACTCTTAAACACTTTACTCTTATACCATAAGAAAAATGCTAAATCTAATTGATCCTGGGTAAATGACATTATCTTTTTATTAAACTTACCATCACTTACCGACCAATGTAGTTCTCCATTTTTTTCATAAGGAGGACTTGGAGAATATCTCCATTGTTCTGTCCCATATCCAGTAGAGATTAATGATGTATACCCAATATAATATGTAGGCATAATCATAAATACTTTACCATCTTCTGTCTCGTCACGTGAAAGAATGTTTTTCTTCACTTTAAATCTTACAGGATAACCTATCTGATCAAAGTAGGCTTTCGCCTCTCTAAATTCTTTCGAATCTTTTAAATCTAATTTTTCATTGTTTACAAAAATCATCGTTAGTTTGTTTTAAAATTAATAATAAGAAATAGCCTCAGATTTTACTCCAAGGCTATTATCATTTAAGTCTATTACTTAATTAAACTCTATGAATACTCATCGTAAGGTACAAGTTGCATAGTCTGGTTCACACCCATCATGAAAGGCATATAATGAGATAACATCTCAATACTCGCTCTATCTTTAGTAGTCTGAATCATATTCGCTCCTTTATGTCCTGTCATACCGTGGTAAGGCTTAATTACTCGTTTTCTGTTCACATCTCCGTAAACATTATAACCAATACCAATATTTGGCAATTGCTTACTTGTTTTAGGATCAACAACAGTATTCCCCATTGGAACAATAAACCCTGCATTCTGGAAATCTAAATCTTCGTTTCCTAAGATATCAGGATTTCCAAATGAATCAAGTACAGTAACATAAAATACAATTCCATTCTTATGGAAAATTGAGAAATTAGTTCCTAATGCTCTTTGCTCGTCACCTTTAAATCCACTAGATACAATCTTAGTAAAGTCTGTACCTCCTGATACTGACTGAACAAACTCGTACCCTGCATCCTCTAACTTAGTATAAAGCTGAGGGCCTACTGCTAACCAACAAGTATTTGATATCACATGTTGTGACCTCAAGTATTCAGGAACTCTGTTAAAGGTATACATATCAAATCCACCTGTACCATAGGCTATCTTACCTGCATATCCATCCATCCATTTCCAATAACCATCTGCACTCTTAACATTTGCAGAATTACCTTCATTATCAGTCTGAGTTACACTATTTGTGTTTCTCTCACCAATGAATGAACCAAGTTCCATCTGTACATCCATTAAATACTCTTCGTGTGCATAAGCATCACTCCATAAGTATTTAGTACCATCAATTAACTTGTCTGTCCATCGCTCTTTACCTAATTGATACCCTGTAAGAACTTTTCTCTCACGAGATATTCTATCGTAGAATGCTCTACGGTATACACCTTTAATAGTCCCATCAACAGTATCAGTATCTTCTGCTTTTGCAGATGCACTAATAGTTAAAGTAGTACCATCAGCAATGCCTCCAACACCAACAGTCAAACTTGAATTTAATGGTTTTGCTGTAATAGTTTTGGTTTCATAAGTAGAACCACTAACTGATGCAGACGAATCTGAAATATCAGTAATAAGTAATTCATATACCTTGTTATCAGTATGCTTATAAAGAACACCAAAATCTTCTCTTGCAAAGCAATTTCCATTCTCATCAACACTGTCTTGTGCTAACTGAAATGTAACAACTGCTCCTGCGGTAGCTCCACCAGTGGATGCTCCGTAAGTAGTAATAGTAGAATAATTTTTTCCTTCCTCATGTGCATAAAATGGAGTACCTGCAAAATTGAACTCATGTCCCATTCTACGTACCACGTCAATAGCTAATTGCCCTTGACCATATCTTTGATATAATTTATTATGCACTTGATAAGGAAATTCAAAATCGTACATGGATGCCCACGTACCATTATATAATCCATCAACAACATTTGTATCTGCCATATATTAATTCCTTTTATTCGTTTTTAAAACATTTTGTTATTATCTAGCCAGTTCAACACTTTTTCTGTTGATTCCTTATTCTTTTGTTCTGCCTTAGTTGTTCCATCAGGCGATTCTTTGTTAACATCAGGTTCTTTTACATTATGCTTCTTTTTGTATTCCTCATCTTCTTTTCTTGCAAGTAAAGTTTCCGCAAAGGTTTTGAACATTTGTTGTTCTCTTTGATTTCTAAAATCATTTTCAATCACTGCTTTCACCTTCTCAACACTTTCGGGTTTACTTGCATCTAATCCCATTCTCGCTGCATATTCAGGTAAATTCTTTGCTAAATGCGACTTAAAATCTTTGTCATATTCAAATTCAAACTTACCATAATCACCTAAATCCAATACTCGCTTATCTAAACTATCAATCACTTCCTTAGATTTCTTAGTCCATGTAGTCAAGTTTTCTTGAAAAGCTTTCTGTGATTCATTCTGCTTATCTTCCTGCATCTTTAACAAATCAACTCTTTCAGGAACTTCAACATCTGTCATTTTACGTAACTCTTCTCTTGCAGATTGAGCCGCTTCATTTCTTAAAAACTCATTCGCTTTGTATTGACGCAACTCTTCGCCTTCAAGTTCATTAGGATCATCAACTAATCCATATTGCTTATTAATGGCATATTCAATTGTTGCATCATCAAACCCACTATTTTTAAGTTTAAGGGTCTTCTGCAATTTAAGAACATCGGAATCAGACATCTTATCCAAATCAGAATAAACAAGGCTCGCAACCTTTTCTCTATTCAAATCAGGATTATTAATAAGTATCTGACTGACTTTATACATTTCTTTATCTGGAAACAAATTCAGTGCGTTAGAGTTTTTCTCTAACAATGCCTCCTTTTCTTGAATCTCTTTTTCTTTTGACTCCAAACTTGCCCTAAGCTCTTCTGTCTTATTAGATGACTCAAACAAAGACTTAACATCATCCAGTGATTCAAATTTCGTATCAAACGCCCTGTTGAAACGATCTATTGTAATATCATCACCTTCT
>Ga0102925_1001778_pt1 | contig 11960 bp, 10 predicted proteins | sample SalPonR1_A_D1_MG_FD_78216 | JGI IMG/M metagenome (GOLD analysis project Ga0102925, IMG submission 78216) | Salt pond soil microbial communities from South San Francisco under conditions of wetland restoration - Salt Pond MetaG R1_A_D1_MG | ecosystem: Environmental > Aquatic > Marine > Intertidal... | reverse complement strand
GCCCGGGAGGATGTCGCCTACGCCGACGAGCTGGGCTATCGCATCAAGAACATCGGCTTCGCCCGCCAGAACGAGGGCGGCGTGGAGCTGCGGGTCCATCCGACCCTGATCCCGGAGAAGCGGCTCATCGCCAACGTCGACGGCGTCATGAACGCCGTGCTGGTACGCGGCGATGCCGTGGGCCCGACCCTCTACTACGGCCCCGGCGCCGGCGCGGAGCCCACCGCCTCGGCCGTGGTGGCGGACCTGGTGGATGTGGTCCGGGCGCTGACCAGCGACCCGGAGAACCGGGTGCCCCATCTGGCCTTCCAGCCGGATGCCATCGTCGAGCGGCCCATCCTCCCCATCGACGCCGTGGAGACCGCCTACTACCTGCGCCTGCAGGCAGTGGACCGGCCCGGCGTCCTGGCCGAGATTACCCGCATCCTCGGCGAGGAGGGGATCAGCATCGAGGCCATGATGCAGAAGGAGCCGCCGGGCAGCGCGCCGGATTCGGCCACCGTGATCATGCTGACCCAGCGTGTGGTGGAGCGCTCCATGAATCGCGCCATCGAGCGCATCGAGGCGCTGGATACCGTCGCCGGCACCGTCACCCGTATTCGCATGGAGACGCTGGGCTAGCCGACCCGGTCTCCGACCCCGTACAACGAGGAATCGAACATGCCGTTCCGTCCCCGCTACACCGGCCTCATCGACAAGTACCGGGACCGCCTGCCGGTCCACGACGACACCCGGGTCATCGGCCTGGGCGAGGGCAATACGCCCCTCATCCGGCTGAACAACATCCCGGCCGAGCTGGGCCGGGATGTGGATATCTACGTAAAGTACGAGGGCCTCAACCCCACCGGCTCGTTCAAGGACCGCGGCATGACCATGGCCGTGACCCAGGCGGTGAACGAGGGTTCGAAGGCCATCATCTGCGCCTCCACCGGCAATACCTCGGCCTCGGCCGCCGCCTACGCCGCCCGGGCGGGGATCACGCCGTTCGTGATCATTCCCGACGGCAAGATCGCCATGGGCAAGATGGCCCAGGCGATGATCGAGGGGGCCGTGGTCATCCAGATCCAGGGCAACTTTGACGAGGGCATGCGGCTGGTGAAGGAGGTCGCGACCGAGGCCCCGGTGACCATCGTCAACTCCATCAACCCCTACCGCCTCCAGGGGCAGAAGACCGCCGCCTTCGAGATTGTCGAGGAGCTGGAGCGCGCCCCGGACTACCACTGCCTGCCCGTGGGCAACGCCGGCAACATCACCGCCCACTGGATCGGCTACAGCGAGATGGCGGCCTCCTCGCCCAAGGATGCCACCGACGCCTGCAGCTTCTGCAAGGGTCACTGCAAGTTCGCCGGCGGCGCGGCCGTGGGCAACCGGCCGAAGATGGTGGGCTACCAGGCGGCCGGTAGCGCCCCCTTCCTGCGCGGGGCCTACGTGGACGACCCCGATACCGTCGCTACGGCCATCCGCATCGGCCATCCCCAGTCCTGGGACATGGCCTGGACGGTGAGCCAGGAGTCCGGCGGCTGGTTCGACGAGTGCTCGGACGCCGAGATCCTCGACGCCCAGAGCCTGCTCGCCCAGCGCGAGGGCGTCTTCTGCGAGCCGGCCTCCGCCGCCTCCCTGGCCGGCGCGCTGCGGGATATCAAGAGCGGCCGGATCGAGGACGGCTCCACCGTGGTCTGCACCCTCACCGGCCACGGCCTCAAGGATCCCGATACCGCCATCCAGCAGGCCGAGGAGCGGGGCGGGCGGATGCACCGCGTCCCCGCCGAACTGGGGGCGGTGAAAGAGGCCATCCTCGGCAACCTGGACTGAGGCCATGGCGGGGGGGCGGCTCACCCTGCTGGTCCCGCCGCTGTTCGGGCCGGTCTCCGGTCTCGAACGGGCGGCCACCAGCGACCTCCCGCGGCTCCCCGCCCTGGGTGCGCTGGCCGCCCGAGGCCGGCCGCAGGCCGGCTACAGCCCCGAGGCCTTCCTGGCCGCCTTCTTCGGCGACGGAGCCGGCCTCGCCGCGCTGGCCCATGCCGGGGACACCGGCGAGGCCGATGACCACTTCCGCCTCTTCGCCGATCCCGTCCACCTTACCGCCGGCCACCACCACCTGGTGATGGATGCCACCGGCGAGGACCTCGATCTGGAGCCGGAGGAGGCGGCGGAGCTGGTGGCCGCCCTGAACGAGCTCCACGGCGATCGGGGCTGGACCTTTTCTGCCCCGCTGCCGCAGCGCTGGTATCTCGAGCTGGCCGAGCCGGTGGCGGTAACGACCACGCCGCTGCCCGCCGTCGCCGGGCGACCGGTGGACCGCGGACTCCCCGGCGGCGAGGCCGGGCGGGCCTTCAATGCCGCCCTGGCCGAGACGCAGATGGCGCTCCACGATCATCCCGTGAATCAGCGCCGCGCCTCGCGCGGACTGCCGCCGGTGAACAGCGTCTGGTTCTGGGGCGAGGGGAGGGCCGCCGGATTGCAGCGGCCGACGTCGACCCTCTGGACGGACCACCCCGCAGCGCGGGGCGGCGCTCGGGCCACCGGTGCCGATCTGCGCGAGCCCCCGGCCGATGCCGAGACCTTCCTGCGGACTGCCGGATCCGGCGACCACGTTGTCCTTCTGGAAGAGGGGCGGCACGCGGCCGCGACGGCGCCCGGCGCCTGGCTGGAGGTGATGCAGGCGCTGGAGGCCGCCTGGTTCGCACCGCTCGTCGCGGCCCTGCAGCGGGGCCGTCTGGCGGAGGTGGCGCTCATCGGCGAGGCCGGCGGGGTCTCGCTCACGCCGGGCCGAGCGCGCCGGATCTGGCGCCGCCCCTGGCCGGTGAATCGCCTGGCCGCGGGCTGTTCGACCGGTTGACCGGCCACCGGCCCGCCGGTAGCGTACCGACCGGTTTTCCACACAAGGACGGTGTGACATGGCCCTGTTCGACCTCCTCATGCGCCAGGAGACCTCGCTGCTCATCAACCTGGCGGCGATCCTGGTCATCCTCTATGCCCTCTTCCTGGCGCTCAGCCTGAGGCCTCGTGTGTCCCCGGGGCTGGTCGGGCGCTGGTGGACCACGCTGACCCTGCTGGTGGTGCTCTTCGCGGTAGGCTTTCTCGCCTCGCCCTTCCTCTGGGGGCTGCCGCCGGCCAACCAGCAGCTGGTGGTCGCCCTGGTCTTCCTCTTCGGTGCCCTCTACGTGGTCCTGACCATCCGCATCCTCCACGACGTCATCCGTGAACTCGGACAGGACTGACGGTCCTGCATGGCCGGCGGCGGCTGTAGTATCATGATCGTTTACCGTCGAACCGCTTGGGAGTTCGCCAATGCAGGAGCTCAACCCCGTCTACAACCGGATCCGGGACCTCCAGGGACGCGCCGAGTCCCTTAGGGGGTATCTTTGACCTCGATGACAAGCGGGAACGCCTGACCGAGGTCGATCGCGAACTGGAGGACCCGGCCGTCTGGTCCACGCCCGACAAGGCCCAGGAACTGGGTAAGGAGCGGGCGCGGCTGGCCAATGTCGTTGCCGAGATGGACGCCATCCAGGGCACCCTGGCGGATGCCGAGGAGCTGCTGGAGATGGCGGCCGCGGAGGAGGATCAGGCCACGGCGGACCAGGTGATCACCGACCTGGACGAGCGCGAGCAGCAGCTGGAGCGCCTGGAATTCCAGCGCATGTTCTCCGGCGACATGGACTCGCACAGCGCCTATCTGGACATCCAGTCCGGCTCCGGTGGCACCGAGGCCCAGGACTGGGCGGAGATGCTCCTGCGCATGTACCTGCGCTGGGCCGAGCGGCGCGGCTTCGAGACCGAGATTACCGAGGTCTCCGAGGGTGACGTTACCGGCCTCAAGTCGGCCTCGGTGAAGATCTCCGGCGAGTACGCCTACGGCTGGCTGCGCACTGAGACCGGCGTCCACCGGCTGGTGCGCAAGTCGCCCTTCGACTCGGGCAATCGGCGCCACACCTCCTTCGCCTCGGTCTTCGTCTATCCCGTGGTGGATGACACCATCGAGGTCGAGGAGCCGGACGCCAACGAGATCCGGGTGGATACCTACCGCGCCGCCGGCGCCGGCGGGCAGCACGTCAACAAGACCGACTCCGCCGTCCGGCTGACCCATCTCCCCAGCGGGATCGTGGTCCAGTGCCAGAGCGGGCGTTCCCAGCACCAGAACAAGGCGAGCGCCATGGAGAGCCTCAAGGCCAAGCTCTACGAGATGGAGAAGCGCAAGCAGGACGAGGAGCGCCTGGCCCAGGAGGAGTCCAAGTCGGACATCGGCTGGGGCAGTCAGATCCGGTCCTACGTCCTCGACTCCGGCCGGATCAAGGACCTGCGCACCGGCGTCGAGGTCGGCAACACCCAGGCAGTGCTCGACGGCGACCTGGACGGCTTTATCCAGGCCAGCCTCAAGCAGGGGCTCTAGCCCCGAAACCAACCACGCCCCACGAATCAACTGCGGAGCCGCTCCCCCCCATGAGCCGCGAAGAGAACGAGCAGATCGCCGCCCGCCGCGCCAAGCTTGCCGAGCTGCGCGAGCAGGAGGGCGCCACCTTCCCCAACGACTTCCGGCGCAACGTCATGGCCGGCGAGATCCACGCCGAGTACGACCAGACGTCGGGCGAGACGCTGGAGGCGGAGCCGGTCCGCGTCTCGGTGGCCGGCCGCATGATGACGCGCCGGATCATGGGCAAGGCCAGCTTCGCCCACGTCCAGGACGAATCGGGCCAGATCCAGCTCTACGTCCAGCGGGACAGCCTGCCCGAGGGGCTCTACAACCAGCAGTTCAAGAAGTGGGACCTGGGGGACATCATCGGCGCGGAGGGGACGCTCTTCCGCACCAAGACCGGCGAGCTTACCGTCGCCGTGGACGGCATCCGCCTGCTGACCAAGGCGCTGCGGCCGCCACCGGAGAAGTACCACGGCCTGGCCGACCAGGAGACCCGCTACCGTCAGCGCTATCTGGATCTCATGACCAACGAGGCCAGCCGCGCGGCCTTTCGCAAGCGCTCGGCCATCCTCCACCACATCCGGGACTTCCTGGTGGAGCACGGCTTCCTGGAGGTGGAGACGCCCATGATGCAGGTGCTGCCCGGTGGGGCGGCGGCGCGGCCCTTCGTGACCTACCACAACGCCCTGGACATGGAGCTCTACCTGCGCATCGCGCCGGAGCTCTATCTCAAGCGGCTGCTGGTGGGCGGCTTCGAGCGGGTCTTCGAGATCAACCGCAACTTCCGCAACGAGGGGCTGTCGCCGCGGCACAATCCCGAGTTCACGATGCTGGAGTTCTACGAGGCCTACGCCAACTACCACGACCTCATGGACCAGACGGAGGCGCTACTGCGCCGCCTGGCCACCGAGGTCCACGGGGCGAGCGAGATCACCTGGCAGGGCGAGACCTTCGACTTCGGGGCCCCCTTCACGCGCATGACCATGGCGGAGGCGGTGGCCGCCCACGAGCCGGGGCTGGACCCGGCGGTCTTCACCGACCGCGAGGCGGCGGCGAAGGCCGCGGCGGGCTTCGGCCTCGAGGTGGGCGCGCAGTGGGGGCTCGGCAAGATCCTCACCACCATCTTCGAGGAGCGGGTGGAGCACCGGCTGCGCCAGCCCACCTTCATCACCGCCTACCCGGCGGAGGTCTCGCCCCTGGCGCGGCGCAATGACGCCGATCCCTCCACCACCGATCGCTTCGAGCTCTTCATCGGGGGTCGGGAGATCGCCAACGGCTTCTCCGAGCTCAACGACGCCGAGGACCAGGCGGAGCGCTTCCGCCGGCAGGTGGAGGAGAAGGAGGCCGGGGACGAGGAGGCGATGTACTTCGACCAGGACTACATCACGGCCCTGGAGCACGGCATGCCGCCGGCCGCCGGGGAGGGGATCGGCATCGACCGCCTGGTGATGCTCTTCACCGACGCCGCCTCCATCCGCGACGTCCTGCTCTTCCCCCATATGCGGCCGCGCATGGAGGGCGAGGGGAGTACGGAGGACGAGGAAGGGCCGGCGGCCGAATAGTCGAAGCCCCGTCGTTCCGGATGGCGCGTAGCGCCAGTCCGGAACCTCGAGAAAAGGCCGGTAGCGGAGGGGTTACGGAGCTACGTTCTCGGGATTCCCGCCTGCGCGGGAATGACGATCTTTCCGTCAGGTACTGGCGGCCTCGCGGCTCTCCTCGCGGGCGCGGCGAGTCCGCACGGCCTCGGCCAGGAGCCGGGCAGCGGTAGCACTGTCCTCCCAGCCCAGGCAGGCATCGGTCACCGACTGGCCGTAGGCCATGTCGTCGCTGATCTCCTGGCGCCCGCCCTGGAGGTGACTCTCGAGCATCAGGCCGATGACCCGGTCCTCGCCGCCACCGATCTGGCCGGCCACGTCGCGGGCGACCTCCAGCTGGCGCTGGGGGTCCTTGCGCGAGTTGGCGTGGGAGCAGTCCACCATCAGCCGCGACGGGAGCCCCGCGTCATCCAGCTCGGCGGCGGCCGCCGCGACGTGCTCGGCATCGTAGTTGGGGCCGTCATTGCCGCCGCGCAGGATGATGTGGGTGTCCTCGTTGCCGGCGGTGGAGAAGATCGCCGAGCGCCCCTCCCGGGTCAGGGACATGAAGTGGTGCGGATGCGCCGCCGAGCGGATGGCGTCGATGGCGATCTGCAGACTGCCGTCGGTCCCGTTCTTGAAGCCCACCGGGCAGGAGAGGCCGGAGGCCAGTTCGCGGTGGACCTGGCTCTCGGTAGTCCGGGCGCCGATGGCCCCCCAGGCCACCAGATCGGCGATGTACTGCGGGCTGATGAGGTCCAGGAACTCGGTGGCCGCCGGGACTCCCTTCTCCGCCAGGTCCACCAGCAGGCCGCGGGCGAGCCGCAGCCCCTTGTTGATGCGGAAGCTGCCGTCCAGGTCCGGGTCGTTGATGAGCCCCTTCCAGCCCACGGTGGTCCGCGGCTTCTCGAAGTAGACCCGCATCACCAGCTCGATCTCGTCGGCCAGCTCCTCCTTGAGCGCCTTGAGGCGGTCGGCGTACTCCCGCGCGGCGTCCGGGTCGTGGATGGAGCAGGGCCCCATGATCACCAGCAGGCGGTCGTCCTCGCCGGTGAGGATGCGATGGATCGCCTCCCGGGAGCCAAAGACCGTCTCCGCCGCCGCGTCGGACAGCGGCAGGCTCTGGTGCAGCTGCACCGGCGAGATGACTTCCTTGATGTTGGTGATGCGCAGGTCTTCGGTTCGGTGCGACATGGGCGTTCGGCGTTGGCGTCGGTACGAATGGCCCCATTCTAGCGCGTTTGAAAGCCGATCGGGGCCGTGGCGATCGATCTGGACTCAGTCCAGATTGAGAGTACCCGGTTCCGACCCTCGTGCCAAGCCCGCTCAGCGGCCGCGCCGCCGCAGGTCCTGCTCGAACTTGCGCCGCCAGAAACCGGCCGGGTCTTCCTGGAGGAGGGGGCCGGGGTGGTCCACCGCCTCGCGCTCATCCTCGGCGCGGTCCTGGGCCCGGCGGACCGCCTCCTCACGGGCATCCAGATACTCCTGGACGAGATCGCGGTTGATGCGCGCGTCCTCCAGGGTCGGGTCCCCGTCCAGGGCGGTCTCCCAGGCGGCGATGGCCTCCCCGGGGCGGCCGGCCCGCAGCAGGGCATTGCCGCGATTGTAGTGGGCCCGGGGCTGGTCGACCCGGGCAAAGGCCTCGGCCGCATCCAGCCAGCGGTCCGCGCGGTAGAGGGCCATGCCGCGCCACTCGGGGTCCTCGAACAGGGCGGCAGCCTTGCGGTAGTCGCCGGCCTCGAAGGCGGTCATGCCGGCCTGGTCCGGCGTGCGCCACGGGTCGGCCGGGGCGGGTGGGGGAACGAGCAGCAGCGGGAGGAGCAGTAGCCAGCCGCGGCGGGCGCCCAGTGCGGCCACCAGGGCGATCAGAAGCAGCAGCACCGTGATCGGCACAGTCGTCCCACCCTCCCCGGCGAGGCGGCGATCCCCGAAGGCGCCCGGACCGCGAGGAAGGGGGTCCAGCCCGGTAAGTCCGGCAAGGTTGTGGATCTGGCCGCCGGCGGTCCGCAGGGCTGGCGCCTCGCCCGCGCTGCCTGCCAGGTGGACGGCGATGCCCCGTTGAACAAGCCGTTGAGCGGCGGCGACGGCGGCCGCGTCGGGCGGGGCGGCGGAGACGAGGACCACGGCGCCGTTCTCGATCCCCGTGCGTCGCAGGACGGCCTCCGCCCGCTCCAGGGCGGCGGCGATGTCGCGGCCGGGCCGGGGCATGGTGTCCGGGGACAGCCAGCGCATTTGCCGTCGGACCAGCGCGGCATCCGGGGTGGGCGGGACCACTTCGTGGACCGTCCCGGCGACAGCCAGCAGGCCTACCTGAGGCGGCGGCGCGGTGCGCAGCCAGCCGCCCAGTGCCTCGCGGGCCTCCGTCGAGGGCGCTCCGTCCGCGGAGAGGTCCAGGACCACCATCGCGGCGGAGGTGCGCTGGTAGAGCGAGGTAGTGCCGCCCTCGAGATGGGGGCCGGCGAGGGTGACCACGGCTAGCAGCCAGCCCAGGGCGAGGAGGCTGGCCGCCAGTCGCCGGTGGTCGCGGCGATCGCCGCCGGTGAGGTGGGCGAGGAGGCGGGACTCGATGACGCCGTGCCAGGGGCTGTCGTTGCCCCCGCGCAGGACCCAGGCCGCCCACAGGCCGGCGAGGGGGAGCAGCAGCCAGAGCCATTCCGGCCGGGCCAGGGTCCAGTGGGAGAGCCATTCGGTCATGGGCGGTCCTCCCCGTTTCCGAAGCGGCGGCGCAGGGCCAGGGCCACCCAGAGCGCGGAGCCCAGCAGGGCGAGCCCCAGGGGCAGTGGATAGAGGGGGGTGGCGCGTACGACTCGGCGCCGGTCGGCCACCGGCTCCAGTTCATCGACGGTGGCCAGCAGATGGGCCAGGGACCGGGGGTCGGCGGCCGGGAAGTAGCGCCCGCCGGTACGCTCGGCGATGCGCCGGAGCAGCGGTTCGTCCAGGTCGCGCATGGGATCGATGGGCATCGCCCCCTCCTCACTGGCCCCGATCCCCACGGTATGGATCCGCAGCCCCTTCTCCACGGCCCGGTCCAGGGCCGTCTCCACCGGGATTCCGGGCGCGGTGTGGGCCCCGTCGGTGAGCAGGAGCAGCACCCGTTGGGCCCCGCTGGCCGCATCGGTCCGGGCCGCCGCGAGGGCGATGGTCGCGCCGATATTGGTCGTGGTCCCCGCCAGACCGACGTCGAGGCCGTCGAGCATGGCGGCCAGGCCGGCGTGGTCGTGGGTCAGGGGCACCAGGGGATAGGCGCGCCCGCCGAAGACGATGAGGCCGAGCCGGTCCCCCTCCCGCCGACTGACGAACGCCGCCAGCCGATCCCGGGCGATGGCCAGTCGCGTGGGGCCGCGCTCGCCGCCGCCCATGTCGCGGGTGAGCATGCTCACCGAGATATCCAGCCCGATGACCAGGTTGCGCGCCGTCCCCTCGACGGTGGTCGCGGTGTGCTCCGTGGCCACCGGCTGGCTGGCCGCCAGGACCAGCAGGAGCCACAGGGCGAGCGCCGTGAATCGCCGTCGGCGCGCGCCACCGCCGCGTCGGGGTGGGTGACGCGCCTCGTCGAAGAAGGGGACCCAGACCGCCGTGCCGCTGGGGGCGGCGGGGGGCAGGAGCCGACGGATCAGCCACGGCAGCGGGAGCAGCAGCAGGGCCCACGGCACGTCCATCCCGAGGCCGGAGGGGAGCAGGTCGAGGAGTGCTGTCATCGCCGCCGCCTCCGCCGCGCTTGCCGCAGCCAGCGTTCTGCCAGCCGGAAGAGGGCCTCGCGGTCGTAGGCCTCCGCTTCTACCGTCGGCCGATAGGGGGCATCCAGCAGGATCCGGCCGGCCCCCTCGCTGAAGGTGCGCGCCTCCAGGGTGTTGTCCAGGAAGTGGAGCCAGGCCAGGCCCGCCAGTCCGGCGACCTCCTCCGTCGGCGCCAGGGCGAGGGCGCGGCGGCGCAGCAGGGTATTGAGGGAGGCCAGTTCCCGGGCGCGCCCGGAATCGTCCTCCGGGGGGCGTCGATGGAGCCGGCGCAGCTCGCGCAGGAGTTCGCGCCGCTGCCGCCCCCGGTGCCACAGCCAGCCACCGAGGGTAGACAGCGTCAGTGCCAGGAGGAGGCCACCGGCCAGCCACCACCAGCCGGAGGCCGGCGGCCACCAGGAGACCGATGGCGGGGCGTGGACGTCCCGCAGACGCGCCAGGAGTTCGGCCGTGCTCATGCGCTGCGCCCCCGACCGCGGGCGTGGAGCAGGCGGCGGACGCTGTCGCCCAGGTCGTGCTCGGTGGACAGCCGTAGCAGATGGGCGCCGCGCTCCACGAAGGCGGCCCGAACCGCCTCGGCCCGCGCCTCGAAGCGGGCGTGGTGCTGACGGCGGTAGCCCGGGTCGGTGAAGTCCAGGATCCCGCGCCGCACGCCGTCGGTGACCGGGTAGCGCGCCGCGGGGGGCGCCTCCGTCTCCATGGCGTCGTAGAGGAAGACGCCGAAGAGGTCGGTGCGCCGGGCCAGCAGCCCCAGCAGGCGCCGGGCATCGTCGTCCAGGCCCAGGAAGTCGCTGATGGGGACCAGTGCCGTGCCGGTGGAGACCCGGCGCAGCAGGTGCTCGAACAGCGGTGTCAGTCCGGGGGGCTCGACCTCCGGATCCGGCTCGGTGGCATGGGTCTCTGCCAGGACGCGGATGAGCCGCAGGATCCCGCGCTTGCCGCCCGCCGCGGGCAGATCCACGTGGCCGCGATCCGTGGCCACGGTCAGGGCGACCCGGTCGCCATCGTGGATGGCCGCCCAGGCGAGCAGGGTGGCCACCCGGGCCGCCAGGACCGATTTGAAGGCCGAGCGCGTGCCGAAGCGCATGGAGCGACGGAAATCGACGACCAGATGCAGCGGCCGTTCCCGCTCCTCCCGGAAGACCTTGGTATAGGGGCGACCGGTGCGGGCGGTGACCTTCCACTCCACCAGTCGCAGGTCGTCGCCGGCCTGGTAGGGGCGGACCTCCTCGAAGTCCAGGCCGCGCCCGCGTACCCGTGAGGTGTGCAGGCCGACGCGGGTCCGGCCCGGCGGTCGCCGACGACCCAGTGCCAGGCGGGCGGCCAGCGGCTGCAGGGCCAGGAGGTCGGTGCGGCGAACGGCCACCGGCGAGGGGCCGTCGTCCGCCGGCAGGGCCGGTCGCCCGGGGAGTTTTCGGCGGAGGGCGTCCAGCCAGGACATGGGGCTCAGGAGGCGCGGACGCGGCGGATGAGTTCGTCGATGACCCGGTCGCTGTCGATGCCCGAGGCCTCGGCCTCGAAGGAGAGGACCAGGCGGTGGCGAAGGACATCGTGGGCCACGCGCTGGATATCCGTGGGGGTGACGTGCTCGCGCCCGGCCAGCCAGGCGTGGGCCCGGGCGCAGCGGTCCAGGGCGATGGTGCCACGGGGGCTGGCGCCGAAGCGGACCCAGTGGCCCAGCTCCTCGCCCAGCTCGCCGGCCTGGCGGGTCGCCAGCATCAGGCGCAGGAGGTAGTCCTCCACCTCGGGGCTCATGTAGAGGGAGAGCACCTCGGCCCGGGCGGCAAAGACCGTCTCCTGGCTGATGGTGGGGGGCGCGGCGGCCTCGGTGTGCTCGGCGTTGCGGCGCGCCTCCTGGCGGGCCAGCTCCAGGATCCGCTGCTCCGCCCCCTTGCCGGGGAAGTCGATGCGCACGTGCATGAGGAAGCGGTCCAGCTGCGCCTCGGGCAGGGCGTAGGTCCCCTCGGTCTCCACCGGGTTCTGGGTGGCCATGACCAGGAAGAGGTCGGGCAGGGGATAGGTCTGGTGGCCGATGGTGACCTGATGCTCCGCCATGGCCTCCAGCAGCGCCGACTGGACCTTGGCCGGGGCGCGGTTCACCTCGTCGGCCAGCAGCAGATTGTGGAAGATGGGGCCGTACTGGAAGGCGAAGGTCCCGCTGTCGGGGTGGAAGACCTCGGTGCCGGTGAGATCGGCCGGCAGCAGGTCGGGGGTGAACTGGATCCGGTGGAAGTC
>Ga0102925_1001777_pt1 | contig 11961 bp, 9 predicted proteins | sample SalPonR1_A_D1_MG_FD_78216 | JGI IMG/M metagenome (GOLD analysis project Ga0102925, IMG submission 78216) | Salt pond soil microbial communities from South San Francisco under conditions of wetland restoration - Salt Pond MetaG R1_A_D1_MG | ecosystem: Environmental > Aquatic > Marine > Intertidal... | reverse complement strand
GGGCCGATCGGGATGGAGATGGCGCAGGCGCATCTGCGGCTCGGCTCCAGGGTCACGGTGTTAGAGGGCGCGAAGGCGCTTGGGCGGGACGATCCTGACCTTGCTGACATCGTTCTGGAAAAGCTCCGCGCGGAAGGCATCGAGATCGTCGAGGGCGCACAGGCGGCGAAGGTTTCGGGGACGAAGGGCGCGATCCGGGTCGAGACCGAGGACGGACACGTGTTCGAAGGCTCGCACCTTCTCATGGCAGTGGGCCGCAAGGCCAATATCGAGACGCTCGGTCTCGACAAGGCCGGGGTCTCGCACGACCGCGCGGTGAAGGTGGGGGCGGACCTGCGGACCACGAACCGGCGGGTCTACGCCGTGGGAGACGTGGCCGGCAGGCTGCAGTTCACCCATGTCGCGGCGTATCATGCAGGCGTCGTGATCCGCGCGATCCTCTTCGGGATCCCCGCGAAGGCCAGGACCTCTCATATTCCCTGGGCCACCTACACCGATCCGGAGCTTGCGCAGGTGGGCCTCACCGAAGCCGAGGCCCGCAAGGAGCACGGCATCAACCTCGAGGTCGTGCGGTTCCCCTACCACGAGAACGACCGGGCCATCGCGGAAGGCAAGACCACCGGCCTCATCAAGGTGATGGTGGTCAAGGGCAAACCCGTTGGCGCCTCCATCGCCGGCGCGCAGGCGGGCGAGCTGATCGGGCTCTGGGCGCTCGTGATCGCGAACGGGCTCAAGATGAAGGCCGTGGCCAACATGGTCGCGCCCTACCCGACGCTGACGGAGGTTTCCAAGAGGGCAGCGGGTGCCTATTTCTCACCCAGGTTATTTGATAGTCCTGCGGTGAAGCGGGCGGTGGGGCTTGTCCAGCGCTGGATCCCCTGACCGCCGCAAGAGGAGCCGATGTTCCTGAACTCACTCTCCGGGCGCTTTCTGATCCTGACGGTCGTGTTCGTCATGATCGCCGAGGTGCTGATCTTCGTGCCCTCGGTGGCGCGCTACCGGGAGGACTATCTGCTCGCCCGGCTGGAACGGGCGCAGATCGCGTCGCTCTCGCTTCTGGCCAACGACATGATCAACGCCGAACTCGAGCGGGAGCTTCTCGAGAACGCGGGTGTGATGAACGTCGTGCTGCGCCGGGACGAGGTGCGCCAGCTCGTGCTGTCCTCGCCGATCCCGCAACCGATCGCGTCGACCTTCGATCTGCGCGATCCCGGGGCGCCCGAACTCATCGTCGACGCCCTGTCCCGGCTTGCAGACCCGGAGGACCGGGTGATCCGGGTGATCGGCAACCCGGTGCAGGACGCGGGGCTCCTGATCGAGGTGACGATGGAGACGGCGCCGCTCCGCGCGGCGATGATCGACTACGGGCTCCGCATCCTCCTGCTGTCGGCCGTGATCTCTGTCTTCACGGCCATGCTTCTGTTCCTCGCGGTCCGGATGCTTCTCGTCAAGCCGATCCGCGGGGTGGTCGAGGCGATGAAGAGCTATGCCGAGGCGCCAGAGGACGCCCGGCGGATCATCGAGCCATCGGCCGGCGTCACCGAACTCCGCGAGGCCGAGACCGCGCTCCGGTCCCTCCAGACCGACCTCACCAACGCGCTGCGCCAGAAGGAGCGGCTGGCGCAGTTGGGCGGCGCCGTGGCGAAGGTGAGCCACGACCTGCGGAACATCCTGACCTCGGCGCAGCTCTTCGCCGACCGGATCGAGACGAGCGCCGATCCGGCGGTCAAGCGGATGGCGCCGAAGCTTCTGAACTCGATCCGCCGCGCGGTGAACCTGACGGAGGCCACGCTCGCCTTCGGCAAGGCGGAGGAGCCGCCGCCGCAACTCGCGCGGGTCCCGCTGGTGAGCGTCGTGAACGACGTCATCGAGAGCGAGCGACTCGCGACGGGCGACGGGGACATCAGCTTCAGCGAGGACGTTCCCGGCGGCCTGATGCTTCGCTGCGATCAGGAGCAGATCTACCGGGTCCTCACCAACCTCGTCCGGAACGCGCGCCAGGCGATCGCGGCGAGCGGAAAGGGCGGGGAGATCCGCGTACAGGCGAGCGAGAGCGACACCGAGTGGGTGATCACGGTCGAGGACACCGGCCCCGGTCTGCCTCCGAAGGCGCGGGAGCACCTGTTTCGTCCGTTTCAGGGAGGCACGCGGAAGGAGGGAACGGGCCTCGGACTCGCCATCGCGGCGGAGCTCGTCCGCGGGCACGGCGGGCGGCTGGAGCTGCTCCACACCGGGCCTGAAGGGACGGGATTCGCCGTGCGCCTGCCCAAGATGGTCGTCGCCCTCGGGGCGGCGGCGGAGTAGAAAACGGCCCTTGCATTGCCGCGCCCGGATCGTTAAGTCGCCCTTGCTCGCGCGCTGGTAGCTCAGTTGGATAGAGTACTTGACTACGAATCAAGGGGTCGGGGGTTCGAATCCTCCCCAGCGCGCCATTTTCCCAACTAAAACCTAACGAAATCAGTTGGTTGACTGTGGTTTTGCCATGTGTGAGGTGACACATGGAGTTACACAGTGCCCGTCACCCTCTGCCACCTGTGGCCGCGTGGCATCCCGCGGTCATTCCTGGGGCGAGAGTAAGGGTCGCACACACGATGCGCCGGTGCGGTCCCGCCCAGTTCAGTAGTGACGCGGCCGATCAGCAGGGCGGCAGCATCGCCGAAGACGCTGGACGCGCAGAAATCATCTGTCGTCATTGGTCTGCCCGCTCACGCCTGTGGCGGACGGTCGCCGCTCTCTGTCAGGTTGCCGACCAGAGCTGGAACAGGAGGCCGGCCGCGAAGGCGCCCGAGAGCGACAGCGCGATGTAGAGACCGAAGACGCGCGGCCGGACAAGCGCCCAGACCGCGATCGCGGCGGGGAGCGAGGTCACGCCGCCCGCCACGAGGAACGCGAGGCCTGCGCCCGGCGCCATCCCCTGTTCGATGAGCCCGCCGACCAGCGGAAGCGCGGCGTATCCGTTCAGGTAGGCAGGGACGCCGACGACGGTGGCGAGCGCGATCGGCGCGAAGCCGGTGCCGCCCAGAAGTCCGGTGATCGTCTCGGCCGGAACCCAGGCGAGCATCAGGCTTTCGAGCACGAAGGCGAGCGTCAGCCACTGCGCCAGGAAGAGAGTTGTCTTCCAGGCTTCACGGGCGAACTTCACGCGGCGTTCGGGGTCGGTCCAGAACCGCCAGGCAACCGGCTTTGGCGCCCGGACCTTTGAACCCCCGCATCCGCCGTTGCCGATGCCCTCGCGCAAGGGATCGGCAAGGGCGCCCTGCGCGCCGAGGAAGTGGACGACGGTCCCGCCGAAGATCCCCAGCCCGATCGCCGCCGCCGTCTTCGCGACCGCGAAGTCGAAGTCGAGCACGCCGACGGTCAGCACGAACATCGACGGGTCCATCACCGGCGACGCGAGCCAGAACGCCATGACGGCCGAAAGCGGCACGCCCATCGCGAGGAGCGCCGCGATCAGCGGAATGACCCCGCAGGAACAGAACGGCGAAAGGCCCCCGGCAAGCGCGGCGAGCCCGATCATCAGGAGCGGTGAGCCGGTGAAGGCCCGGGCGATGAGGTTGTCGGCGCCCGTCGCGCCCGCCCAGGCCGCGATCCCGATCGACAGGAGCAGGAACGGCGCGGTGCCGGCGAGCGCATCGATCGTGAATGCGACGCTGGCGCCCGCCTGTCCGGGATCGAACACCGCCAGCACGAGAAGGATGAGCGCCGAGGCGAGCCAGACGCGCTGACGACGCCACACCCAGTGCAACGCCGAAACGGGTTTCGGTGGCGTTAGGGAGGCATCGGTCATATCCAGATCTCCGGAATAGTCGTTCTGTTTTTGCAAAAAGGAAGACGCATGCGGATCATGCCGCGGCGTCCTCTGATCCTGCCGCCACACCCGCGCAGCATTCCGATGTCAGAAAGGTCACGACCCGGTTCATCGCCGGAAAGTCGACCCTGTTGAACACTTCGCGCCCCTGTCTTTCCTGCACGACGAGGCCCGCATCGACGAGTGTCGAGAGATGATGGGCGAGCGTCGAGGGGGCGAAGCCGAGGTGCTGTGCGATGTCGCCGACCCTGAGCCCATCGTCCCCGGCCTTCACGAGAAGGCGGAATATCGCGAGACGGGCGTCGTGGCCGAGTGCGGCGAGTGCGCGGGCGGTGGGGCTCGTTGTCGTCATGGGGCAAACATAACGGGAATTCCGGTTTTGTCGAGTCTTTTCTCGGTCAGGTGAAGTGCGCCCGCGTCCGGTTCGCGACGGCCACCAGCGAGAGCATCACCGGAACCTCGACAAGTACGCCCACCACGGTTGCGAGCGCGGCGCCGGAGTTCAGCCCGAAGAGGCTGATCGCGACGGCCACGGCAAGCTCGAAGAAGTTCGACGTGCCGATCAGTGCGCAGGGTGCGGCGATCCGGTGCGGGACTTTCAGAGCATAGGCCGCCGCGTAGGCAAGGGCGAAGATGCCGTAGGACTGGATCAGGATCGGCACCGCGATGAGCACGATGACTTGCGGCCGGTCGAGGATCACCTGGCCCTGCAACCCGAACAGGATCACGACCGTCGCGACGAGTCCGATCACCGACCAGGGCTTGACGCGGGCGCGGAACGCCTCGATCCGCTCCGCGCTGCCGAGCCGCGCCCGCGTCAGGACACCCGCCGCGAGGGGCAGCGCCACGAAGAGGATGACCGACAGGACCAGCGTCTCCCATGGCACAGCGATGTCGGTGACGCCCAGAAGGAAGGCCACGATCGGCGCAAAGGCAAAGACCATCACCACGTCGTTCACCGAGACCTGCAGAAGTGTGTATCCTTCGTCGCCACGGGTGAGCTGCGACCAGACGAAGACCATGGCGGTGCATGGCGCGGCGCCGAGCAGGATCAGCCCCGCGATGTACTGCTGCGCGTCCTCGGGCGCGATGAGCTCCGCGAAGACCCCCTCGAAGAACAGCACCGCAAGCGCCGCCATGGTGAACGGCTTGATCAGCCAATTGACCACCAGGGTGATGAGAAGGCCGCGCGGCTGGCGCGCCACGTCTTTCAGCGCACCGGGATCGACGCCGACCATCATCGGGTAGACCATCGCCCAGATCAGCACCGCCACCACGAGGTTGACACGCGCCACCTCGGCTGAGGCGATCGCGGCGACGAGCGCCGGCGCCGCGCTGCCGATCGCGATGCCCGCGACCATGGCCAGGGCCACCCACAGGGTGAGATAGCGCTCGAAGACGCTCATGCCGGGGCCGTCAGCTGCTGGTCGGGGCGGAGCCTCCCCGCTGCGAGGGCGCTGAGCGCGACCATCGCCGCCGCCGTCCCGAGCATGAGCGCAAGCCCGCCCGCCTGATAGGTGAGCCCGGAGAGAACCGTGCCGACAAGCCGCCCCCCCGCGTTCGCCATGTAATAGAATCCCACGTCCATCGTCACCCGCTCGGCCTTCGTGAAGGCGAGGATCAGGTAGGAATGGAGCGAGGAATTGATGGCGAAGATCGCGCCGAAGGCGAGAAGCCCCACGACGAGCGTGACGGTGAGCCAGGGTTGAGGGTCGGGCGAGGCGAGTGCGGCAGCGGTCAGCGCCGCCGGCACGAGAAACAGCAGCCCCGCCCAGCCGCGGGCGGCGCCGACGAGATCCGCCTCCGGCCGCGTCGCGGCGCGCAGGAGGCGGGGCGCGGCCGCCTGCACCGCGCCATAGAGGATGATCCAGACTGCCATGAAGGTGCCGATCAGGAAGAACGCCGCCCGGTTGCCCTCCTCGGTGCCGTCCGAAAGCACGGCGTAGAAGTAGATCGGGATGCCGACGACGAACCACACGTCGCGGGCCCCGAACAGGAACACCCGCGCGGCCGACAGCCAGTTGACGTTGGCCGACTTCGAGAAGACCTCGGAGAACTTGGTGCCCTTCCGGCCCTTGGGAAGCCCGGGCGGCATGAAGATCAGCACCGCGACGAGGATCGCCGCCAGAACCGCGGCCATCCCGAGCACCGCCCAGACGAAGCCGAGCGTCGCGAGCAGCGCCGCGCCCAGAAGGAATCCCAGCCCCTTCACCGCGTTCTTCGATCCCGTGAGGATCGCGACCCAACGGAACAGCCCGCCCTTCTCCGCAGGGGCGAGCAGCTTCACAGCCGACTTCGACGACATCTTGGCGAGGTCCTTCGCCACGCCCGAGGCGCCCTGAACAACCATCACGTAGCTGACCGAGAGGCCCACGGCCCAGCCCGGATCGAGCTGCGCCAGAGCGAGCAGCGCCACAACCTGCAGTCCGAGCCCTCCGTAGAGCGTCGAGGTCAGACCGAAGCGCGCGGCGATCCAGCCCGCCGAGAGGTTCGTCACCATCCCCGCGATCTCGTAGAGCACGAAGAGGTAGGCCAGCTGGACCGGCGAGAAACCCAGCGTGTGGAAGTGCAGGAGCACCAGCATCCTCAGCGCGCCGTCGGTGAGCATGAAGGCCCAGTAGGCAGCCGTGACGGGGATGTAGGCGGACAGTCCCTCGGGCCGGGAGGTCACGTCGCGGCTCCCACCATCAGCGCCACGTCGACGAGCCGGTGCGCATAGCCCATCTCGTTGTCGTACCAGGCGTAGACCTTCACCTGCGTACCGTTCACGACCATCGTCGACGGGGCGTCGACGATCGACGACCGCGAGTCGTTGACATAGTCGGCCGATACCAGCGGCCGCTCCTCGCAGCCGAGGATCCCGGCGAGCGGCCCTTCGGCCGCCGTTCGGAAGAGCGCGTTCACCTCTTCGGCCGTCGTCTCTCGGTCGACCTCGAAGACGCAGTCGGTAAGGGACGCGTTGAGCAGCGGCACGCGCACCGCGTGGCCGTTCAGCCGGCCCTTCAGCTCGGGATAGATCAGCGTGATCGCCGTCGCGCTGCCCGTGGTCGTCGGGATCAGCGAGTTCATCGCCGACCGCGCGCGGCGGAGGTCCTTCGCGGGGCGGTCCACGATCGTCTGGGTGTTCGTCACGTCGTGGATCGTGGTGATCGAGCCGTGGCGGATGCCGATCGATTCGTGGATCACCTTGACCACCGGCGCGAGGCAGTTCGTCGTGCAGGACGCCGCCGTCACGATGCGGTGGCGCTCAGGATCATAAGTGTCTTCATTGACGCCATAGACGATGTTGGCGGCGTCGCCGTCCTTCACGGGCGCCGACACGACCACCGCCTTCACGCCGGCCTCGAAATAGGGCGCGAGCGTCGCTTCCGACCTGAAGACGCCGGTGCAGTCGATGACCACGTCGACCGCGTCCAGCGGCAGGGCGGCGAGCTCCCCTGTCCCGACGAAGGCAAGCCGCGCCCCGTCGATCGTCACCGAATCCTCGTCATGCGCGAAGACGGCGTTCCATCGCCCGTGCACGGTGTCGAACTCGAGAAGATGCGCGTGCATCGCCGGATCCCCGACGGCATCGTTGATCCAGGCGATCTTCACGCCCCGTTCGAGCAGAGGCTTCAGCGCGAGCTTGCCGATCCGCCCGAGGCCGTTCAGTGCGTAGGTGGTCATGCGGGCTGACCCGCATCGGTGCGGCCGATATCGTCCACCGCCTTCTGCAGCGAGATGCGGTCAAGCGACGCGATCGGCAAGGCCGTGAAGGCCGCGATCCGGTTCCGGAGCGCGCCGTAGGCGTGCTGGAAGGCGAGGCTCTTCTCGGCGTCGGAGCCGTCCACCCTGACCGGGTCGGGCATGCCCCAATGCGCGCTGACCGGCTGCCCGTGCCAGGGCGGGCACTCTTCGTTGGCCGCCTGATTGCAGACCGTGAACACGAAGTCGAATTTCGGAGCATCCGGGAGCTGAAACTCGGAGACGTGCTTGGCGCGCAGGACCGAGATGTCGTGACCCTTCTGCTTCAGCACCTCGAGCGCGGAGGGGTTCAGCTCCGATCGCGGCCTCGTGCCGGCGGAGTAGACCTCGAAGCGGTCGCCCGCTTCCTTTCGGAGGATCGATTCCGCGAAGATGGAGCGGGCCGAGTTGCCGGTGCAGATGAAGAGGACGCTGTATGTGCGGTCGGGCATGGCGATGGGTCCTGAGATCGATGACGACGATATGGGCGAGCAGAGCTCGGGCCGGCCGCGGCAGCAGTCGAGGAGCAGGTAATCGAAGGTCCGGCGCACCTGCGGCATATCGATGGAGTAGCGCAAGGACGTTCCTGCCCGCTCCTGCGTCACAAGATCGGCATGCATGAGCGCCGACAGATAGGCCGACAGCGTGGAGGGCTTGCAGCCCAGCGCCTCGGCAAGCTCACCCGCAGGGACGGGGTCCGGATACCGTCGCATCAGGAGCCGGAACAGCGCCAGCCGCTGAGGATGGCCGAGGGTGGCGAGACGCGCGGGAATCACTTTTTCCATATTTCATGGATATTCGAATAAGCGGAGCGAGGCAACATGCGGATGCCGATGGACAATCGGATCGTCGTGCTCGCAGCCGGCGCGACTTGCATCCTGCTCCCGCTTGCGGTTGCTCTCTTGCCGGGTGCGGCGGGACAAGAAAATGCCCCGTGCCGGGGACGAGGACGGCACGGGGCGTGACCTGCAGCTAACTCACCAGGAACACACGCTACAGGTCGTCCACCAACTCCGTTCCTCTTTTCAGACGGAGCCACCGCTCGGTTGGGGAGAACAGGGATTCCGAGCGGTCGGGGATGGAAGCGAATGGGGTGGAACGGCAGGGCCTGCCGTGATTGCGTGGCCGTTGTGCGTGCGGCCGTCGTGCGCGATGGCGATCGTGTGGCTCGAGCTCGGATCCCTCGCCGCGCCGCGCCGCATCTGCACCCCTCGTGTCGTCGCGCGGGCCCGGTCGCATCCGTCCACCTCCAGAAATTCATCCGTTTCGGATCGGCGGGCCCAGCCGGGCCGTCGTCCGATGGCCTTGACGCTAGGTCAGTCGCATCAGCCCTCCGTTAGGCCGCGCGCCGGATCGCGAACAAAACCGCGTCAAAAGGCCTCCGGTCCCGAACGCGCCCGGTACGGGATCGACGGCCAGGTAGCTGTCGGGACAAGGGATTATCCGAAATGCCGACGAATTAATGCCGTTTTAACGGGAGGCTCGACGCCTCATTCACGTGGCTCGGCGACAGTGACGTCAACCCTGCGAGACGGGAAAGGAGCGGCTTCAGGTGAGCTTTTTCATTGCCATGCACAACCGGCGGGCCATGGCAAGCTATTGGCACCCCCAGACGATCATCGGTGAGGGTCACGAGTTCATTGTCGTATCGCGATCGGGTGGGCGGAACGAGTATTTGTGGATCTCCAACGCCGGCGCGTGCACGGGGCAGGAGCGCGAGGCACCCTCGGACCTCGAGCCCGGTCTCGTGATTTTCGCAACGCTCGTCTCGCAGGGCCTAAACGGCGGAGAAATCTTTCTGATCGAACGCGAGGTGCCGAAGGGCGCTACGGTGACCGGCACGCACATCGGCGGCGACGGCTACCTTCTACTCGACGAATCCGGCGAGGGAGGCGTCACCATCAAGGGGGCGGCGCGTCTCCGCGCGGGGCCCAGGATCCGCCGGGGGAGCGGTCTATGCGTCCTTCTCGAGGAAGGCCAGCCGGGCGCGACGGTCCATTTCGACGCGGTCTACGTGCCTTGGGCGCGTGAAGTCCTGCCGGACCGTTTCGACGGCCGTCGCCGCGCAGGGCCCGGGAAATGAACGCCGTCGGACGAAAAAACGAATCCATGCACGCCTTTGGCGGTTCACAGAGCCATGCAGTTGAGCATACTCTGGCCTCTTATTGCCTCGTACGGGTGGGGGCGGACGACGGATTTGGCGGGGACGGCCCGATGGGCAAGATCACCGGTCGTGACGCGAACCGGCTCGTTCTCTCGGTCGTGGGCAATTTTCGCCTCGGCGATCCCGAGGGACGCGAGATCCGGATCACGGAGAAGAAGGCGCGTGCGCTCCTCGTCATGCTGGCGACGGCGCGCGATCACCGCCGCTCGCGCGAATGGCTGAAGTCGCGCCTTTGGGGGCGGTCGTTCGAGGCCCAGGCGAGCAACTCCCTGCGCCAGTGCCTGCACGTTCTGCGCAAGTCCCTGTACCCCTGGAGCGACGCGATCCAGGCCGACTACGATCATGTCTGGCTGCAAGGGGTGGACGCGCAACTCGACCCCGGCGGAGATCACCGCGCGGAGTTCTTCGAAGACGCGCCGCGTCTCGACGAGGCGGGCGAGGACTGGCTCCGGGAAGAGCGTCAGGCCTTTGCCGCCCGGCTGGAGGATGCACCGCAGGTGATGGTCGATGCGGGCACGTCCGTGCCGATCGCGCCGGTGACCTACGAGGTCGCGCCCTGCATCCTGATCGGGACGCCGGTCGTCGTGTCAGACGACATGCGCGCCACCGTGGTGGCCGAGCGGATCACCAACGCCATGCAGGACACCTTCCGGCAGAACGGCTACGTCGAAACCTACGACCTGCGCGACGTCCAGACCAATCAGCTCGAGGGCCGCCGGGCGGAGTCGGTGTCGCGGCCGCCGGTGCTCGTCGAAGTGCGGGTGTCGCTCGTGGGGCTGGAGTTGCAGGCGACGATCATCGCGCGCGTGCCTGCGACGGGGAAGGTCGTCTGGACCGCGTCGATCGCGAGCGACCCCGACGCCGCGCTCCCGATCGCGTCGGAGACGATGATGGAATTCGTCACGGGGGCCGTGGATTCGATCGAGGCTCTGATCCTTCGCCAGCCGGGGCTCACGGTGAAGCCGACGCTCTACACGGCGGTGCATCAGCTCTTCGGCCTGTCGCGCGAAGGGATCGAGGACGCCTGCGCCCTTCTGCGTCAGTTCCTGCACGGATCGGATTACTCCGCCAATGCCGAGGGATGGCTCGGCTTCACGACGGGACTTCAGGTGGGGGAAAGCCACGGGGCGGGGGAGGACCGGCTCGACGCGGCGACCGCCCATTTCGAGCACGCGATGGAGATGGAGCCGTCGAACGCCCTCGTGCTGGCGCTTGCGGGTCATTTCGAGGGCTATGTCCGCCGGGACATGGTCCTGGGACGGCAATACCTCGCGGAAAGCCGGCGCATCCTTCCCAATCTCGCGATCGGGTGGGATGCCACGGCGATGAACCTGATCTACACCGACCACCTCGACCGCGGCGCGGAGGCGGCGGAGATTGCCCGCCGGCTCGGTCGCTACAGCCCCTACAAGTTCTGGTACGACGCCTCGGCGGTCATCGCCGCGAGCCTTCAGGGCAGGCATCAGGACGCGATCCGCATCGGGAACCGCGTTCTCGCGAAAAGGAAATTCCTTCCTGTCATGCGCCACATGTTCGCGAGCCATGCGCAACTCGGCAACGTCCCGGATGCGATGGAGCTGTACCGCAGCCTGCGTCTTCTTGACCCCGCCTTCGGGACCGGGGCGATGGCGTCGCCGACCTACGGTATGCCCTCGCCGCGGAGCCTCGCTCTGATCGAGGACGGCCTGAGACGCGTCGGCCTGATCGAGAACAAGCTGGGTGACGGCGCGGGTTGACACGAGAGGGTCGGACCCGGGCGACGCGGGCGTGAGCATCTGCACAACCAAGCGGGGGAGGGACTCGCCGTGACGAAGACGAAGACCAAAACGAAGACAAAGACCAAGACCAAGACGAAGACGAAAACCAAGACCAAGTCGAGCCTGTCGCTCGGCACATGGTCGGTCGTCGACGACCGGTTCCGTCGAACGCTCTACCAACGCCTCGACGACGTCATCGGCATCCTCGATGCGGCGCACACGCCCCCGGCACCTGCGTACACGGGTGACGCGGTCCGGCGGGAACTCGACGATATCCTCGACAAGCAGGACTCCGACGAACGTCTGTCAAGACAGCCGGAAATTGACGCGGAGATCGACGATATCCTCTCGCCCTTCCTCGACATCTTCGAGAACGCCGCCGGCGCCCCGATGAGCCTGATCCGGCTTCTCGCTCTGCTGCAGGACGCGGGCCTCGCGCTCGCCGCGCACTACAAGGCCAGGTTCGACCGGCCGCGGCCGCATCTCATGGATCACGGCATCGACCCGTC
>Ga0102925_1001776_pt1 | contig 11965 bp, 10 predicted proteins | sample SalPonR1_A_D1_MG_FD_78216 | JGI IMG/M metagenome (GOLD analysis project Ga0102925, IMG submission 78216) | Salt pond soil microbial communities from South San Francisco under conditions of wetland restoration - Salt Pond MetaG R1_A_D1_MG | ecosystem: Environmental > Aquatic > Marine > Intertidal... | reverse complement strand
GCCCCGAGAAGATACCAGCCGATTGCCAATCGTTGATGGGAGAGGATTATCTCCCCGACGGACAGGACTACACAGCACGGCTCAATAAGAACAACGCGGCCCGTTTTCATGCGATTTTTTATGGAGGCAATCGCTACTTCATTGCTGCCTGCAGCAACATTGAGACCTATCCGTTGATCATAAAAGTATATGATTCGGAACGAAACCTATTGTTTGACAACACAAAACACAACCATACCTCATACTGGCATCTGGCATTTACATCCACGGTATCCTGTGTGGTGGAGATCAGGGTGGAAGCAGAACAACACATTGATCAACTGGTGAGGTTGATGATTGGATTCCAAAAACCCCGGAAGGCAGAATAAAGAACCGAACCATGAGTGAACCGATTCTCAAAGCCCTGATGCAGCTGTTTGCTATTATCGCTTATCCTACAAGTTCGTCGGGTGACCGTCGTAAGATTGTAGAGTATTTTCTTCGCAGGCAGATCAATCAGCAGGCAGCCAGGGAATATCTGCAAATATTTGATCATTACTTTTCCCTTCACCATGAGAAACTGAAAGAAAAGAGCAAGCGTAAGAAGCGTACTTCCAGCAGCTCGGTCAGGGTCCTGAAGATTTGCACCGAAATCAACGAAGAACTTACCCAAAAGCAAAAGAATGTAGTACTGGTAAGGTTGCTCGAGTTCGTGAAGTCGGGAGGGGAGGTAACCGAGCAGCAGATGGCTTTTATCACCACTGTAGCCGAGACCTTTCATATTCCCCGCGAAGAATACGATCTGATCCACAGTTTTGTGCTGGAGCCATTTGATCAGCTGCCTGATTCCAGAAGCTTTTTAATTATTGATTGCAATGCCGGGCTAGACAGCAGCCAGATGCGGCATATTCATTCGCCCAACCTGGAAGGTGAGCTGAGGGTGATTGAACTTGCCTCAACCGGCATGTATTTTATACGCTACATTGGGGAAAGTGAGATATACCTGAACGGACAGCTCCTGGAGCAGGATAAGGTATATGTATTAAACGTGGGAGCTTCGATCCGAAGCTCCAAGATTCAGCCTGTTTATTACGGCGATATCATCACCCGGTTTAATATCGACCGGCTGGATTCCCGCATCACTTTTGAGGCACGTCATGTGGAATACCATTTTTCCAACGGGGATACAGGCTTGCGTCCCATGAGTTTTTACGGTGAATCGGCCAAGCTTATTGGCATCATGGGTGCCAGTGGAGCCGGGAAATCAACCCTTTTGAATGTGTTAAACGGTTCATACGAACCCACCGGTGGGAAAGTATTGATAAATGGCATCAACATCCATAAGGAGAGGGAAAAGATAGAGGGGCTGATCGGTTATGTATCACAGGATGACCTGCTCATAGAGGAGCTTACGGTTTTTCAGAATCTATATTTCAATGCCCGGCTTTGTTTTGCCTATTATTCAAAGGAAGAACTGGAGGAGGTAGTCGACGATACCCTGGAAGATCTGGGTCTTTATGATATTAAGGATATGATTGTAGGCAGTCCGTTGAACAAAAAGATTAGCGGAGGCCAACGCAAACGACTCAACATTGCCCTTGAGCTAATCCGGGAACCGGCCGTGCTTTTCCTGGATGAGCCCACCTCAGGCCTTTCATCCCGGGATTCCGAGAATATCCTCGACCTGATGAAAGAACTGACCCTGAAAGGGAAAGTTGTCTTTGCCGTGATCCATCAACCCTCTTCTGACATCTTTAAGATGTTTGATAAGCTCTTGATCCTGGACCAGGGTGGATACCTGATCTATGACGGAGAGCCAATCGAATCGCTAATCTATTTCAAATCAAGAATTCAACACGCCAATTGGAACGAGAGCGAATGCCCGGTTTGCGGAAATGTGAATCCCGAACAGATCTTTAACATCGTCGAGACCAAAGTGCTGGATGAATATGGTAACTTTACCAACGAACGCAAGATCGCTCCCTATGAATGGCACGAGAAGTTTAACCATTCCACCATCCGGCAGAAGCAGAAAAAGTTGGTGCCAGGGGACAAGTTGCCCACTATCCATTTCCGGATCCCCAATTTTTTGAAACAATTCCGGATATTTACCCAGCGGGATGTACTATCCAAACTGGCCAATACCCAGTATCTTTTCATCAATCTCTTTGAGGCACCGGTGCTGGCCTTTATCTTATCATACATCGTAAAATATTACGAAATCAACAGCCGGCATGGCTATACCCTGGCATCCAACTCCAACCTGCCGGTGTATATTTTTATCTCAGTGATTGTTGCTATGTTTATTGGCCTGACTGTCAGCTCTGAAGAAATAATAAGGGACCGGAAGATCCTGAAACGGGAAGCCTTTCTCAACCTGAGCTGGAACAGCTACCTGTTCTCCAAGATTGGCGTTCAGTTTTTTATCTCCGCTATACAGGCCTGGCTTTTTGTACTCGTGGGCAATTCGATCATGGAGATACAGGGGATGTACCTGGAATACTGGCTGATCCTTTTTAGTGCCTGGTGCTTTTCGAATATGCTGGGCCTGCTCATATCCGACAGTTTCAATACGGTGATTACCATTTATATCTTGATCCCCTTTCTGATCATACCCCAGCTGATCTTAAGCGGTGTGATTGTGAAATACGAAAAGCTCAATCCCACTATCTCTAATCCGAAGACCATTCCCTTTTACGGGGAAGTGATCACGGCCCGCTGGGCCTATGAAGCATTGGCAGTATATCAATTTAAGAACAATGATTATGAGCAACCGCTTTATCCCTATGACAAGGTGATCAGCCAGGCTGATTTCAGGAAGAACTACTGGATCACCCGCCTCCAGAACAAGGTTTCTTATATTCAACGGCATCTGGATGATTCCAGCCGCCAGCACACAATACAGGCCAATCTTGCACTGCTGAGGGGTGAAATAGCGGAGGAGTTGCAATCGCCTTCCAGCCGGTTGGTGCGGTTTGCCTCTCTCGACCGGTTGCAACCGGAAAGGCTGGAAAAAAAGAACCTTCGCGAACTGGAAGATTATCTGAAGCTGCTCAGGCGATACTACATCAAACTATACAATAAAGCCACTGATAAAAAGGATGCCATCATGACCTCCATGCAGCATGAGGCAGACGGCCAGGACAACCTGCTGCAGCTGAGACGGAACCATTACAATGAGAAACTGGCGGATTTTGTTACCAACAGTGAAGAGATGAACCGCATCATTGAATATGAGGGAGAATTGGTCCAGAAAATCGATCCTGTATTTAAAGATCCGGAGCATCCTCTTATCAAGGCTCATTTTTATGCTCCCAGGAAGCAATTGCTGGGAAAGTACTATCCTACGTTCTGGGTGAACATGCTGGTTATTTGGGTTATGAGCCTGTTGCTTTATATTGCCCTTTCCAGAAGATGGCTCAGAAGGCTGATCGATTTCATCGAACGAAGACGCTATGCTCAAATAAAAAAATCACGTTGATGTTGGCTCAACGTGATGTATAGGAATGAGAGATTCGAGGGGATCAATCCACGATTTCAATCATTTTGAAGGGCACGCGGATGATTGATTCATAATCTTCCCCTGACTCAAGCATATCCTCATCATCCTCCTCGTAATACCAGTTGATCTTTACTTCGTTGCGTGCTTTTTTTAACGATTCCAGTTTTTTAAATATATCCAGGATGCATTTGGAGGAACTGGTATTGAAGTATTCCAATTGGACGTTGACGGTCGTATTTTTATTTGGATTCTTTGCATATTCGTCCAGCCATTCAATGATGGGCCTGTAAAATTCTATGGAATTCTCAGGTATCGATCGTCCCTTGATCTCGATGACCCCACTCTCCGGATTCAGCTTCACTGACGGGGTTTTGGTCGTGCCTTCAATTGAAATAGATTCCATATGGTTTGATTTGTTTTTTATTTTAGCGTTTTGTTTTAGAGTTAGATGAAAACTTCCAGGTTAAAAAAGGAATAATCTTCATTATAATCGGTAAAGCGATAATTCAGTTTTCCGTTGGTTCGTTTGGCCATGTCGACCAGGCCCAGTCCGACACCTCCCTTTTCGGTAAAATCCTGGTTGTACAGGATATCTTTATACAGACGTTTCAGATCCTCTTTAGACATTGACTGGATTCGTTCAAGCTTCTGGCGGAGCGGGATGATCTTATCATTCTGTATAAAATTGCCTGTTGAAACTTTATAACCTTCCTGGGTTTGGGAGATCACAAATATTCCAAAGTGTACATCAAATTTGCCGTCGGTCTTATCCGGAAGGTCATCGATGTGATGATACAGATTTTGAAGGCTTTCGACCAACACATTATACAGTTTCTTCTTAATGCGTTTTTGTGTGATCAGGTCTTCCAGCTTGGCATCCAGCACTTCCAGTACATTGGTGATCAATTCGGAGGATATACTACCCTTATAGGCCAGTATAACCTCACCCGAATTCATACTGGAATAATACTGGTCTATATCAAACTGCATATAAGCCTTCAAGTTGACTGGGATTATTTTTTATGACCAAAACAAATATAGGAATTTTGAGATACAAAACACCGTCGGGAAGTATTTTTTTCCGTCCTCTCAGGGAAAATTATGGCCTCAGGTCTGCTTGTTTTTTTTGCTGCCCCCGTAGATGGAATATTTCTGGTATCGGCATTCCAGCGGGCCATTGTAGAGGGTATGCTTTTGGGATGCGTGAAGCCCTATGTTTTTGAGAGCTTTCCAGTTGCTACTGAACACCCATACCCGGTAGCCGGTGTATTTTTGTTTCAGCACATCCCCGATGTTTTGGTATAGGGCATCCAGGTCTGTACTTTTTAGTTTTTGGCCATAGGGTGGATTGATGATGGCTACGCCATTCTCCTGGCGGGGTGGCTCGTGTTCGGCCATTGATTCTTCGAACAGCTCGACTCGTTTAGAAAGGCCGGCATTTTCAAGGTTGGCTTGTGATGTTTCGATGGCCTGGGAGGAAATATCACAACCCTGAATTCTGACGGGATTTTTGGGGCGTTTTAGGTTCTTGTTGCGAATTTCCTGAAAAAGGGGGTATTCAAAATCCTGCCAGTTCATGAAACCAAAATGTTCCCGGAAGGAGCCGGGCGCTATATCGTTAGCCAGCAGGGCCGCTTCAATGGGAAGGGTAGCTGACCCGCACATGGGATCGACAAAGGGCGATTTTTTATCCCATCCGGAAAGCAGGATCAATCCTGCTGCCAGCACCTCATTGAGAGGGGCTTTCACATTTTTTGCCTTGTAGCCTCTTTTGTGCAGCGAATCTCCAGAGCTGTCGAGTGACAGGGTACATTGATCCTGGTGTATATGAAGGTTGATACGAAAATCGGGGTTGTTTTTATCCACCGACGGCCTGCGGTTGTATTTGGCCCTGAAACGATCGGCAATAGCGTCCTTAGCTTTCAGGGAGGCAAAGTGGGAGTGTTTAAAGTACCTGGAATGAACTACGCCGTCTATGATGAAGGTGTTGTAGAGGTTGAATATCTTTTCCCAGGCATAGTCATAGACAGCCTGGTAGAGTTCTTTTTCACCGGCACATCGAAAACTGTGGAAAGGCATGAGTATCCGCAGGGCAGTGTGCAATTTGAGGTTGGCTTCGTAGAGCAGGGCTTTGGTGCCTGAGAACCGAACGGCCCGGTTGATCACCTGGACGTTCTGGCCGCCCAGTTCGCGGATCTCTTCCGCAAGCACTTCTTCGAGGCCCAGGAAGGTTTTGGCTACATAGTTGTTTTTTTCTTGCATGGAGATGGTTTTTCGATCCGGGCCGGCAATTTAAGGCAAAAAACCCATATAACCATGCTTAGAATTTTCCTTTGGCCAGGCGTCTGCTCATCCCTTGGAAGATAAGTAGGTGCAGCGGCAGCAGGCTATACCAGTAGAGTCTGCCGGATAATCCATGGGGTCTGAAGGTGGCCGTTTGGTGGAGAGTATACTGATTTTTTCCGGGAACAAGCCTGAACTCGAGCCAGGCCTCGCCGGGAAGCTTCATCTCGGCGTATAGAAGCAGGCGCATGGCTTGCTTATCGGCTATCAGCACACGCCAGAAATCCAGGGCATCCCCGGCATTTAATGTATGTTGGTGGGTTCGTCCCCGGCGCAGGCCCATTCCTCCCACCAGCTTGTCCATGAATCCCCGTATTTTCCAAAGGCCGTCGGCGTAATACCATCCGTTTTCGCCGCCAATGGACCAGATCTTGTTCATCACTTTCTCCGGATCAGCGCTCAGCGGTACCTGCCGGTGATCGGTGAGGCATCCCCGGGTGGGCACATGAAGGGATCCCGATAAATTGTTGGTTTCCCGGCTTGAGATAAAGGAATCCTTCCAGCTGGAAAGGATGTTATCCGATTCCAGTTTGTCGAATGAGTTTTTTACCGCCTCATCAAAGCCAATCAGTTTTATGGGAGCTATCTCCCGGATAGGGCGGTCATCGGCTATTACCTCAATCTTCATGCTGTTGACCAGGTTTACGGCCAGGTTATAGGAAACGGAGGTTACAAAATACAGCCAGTAGGAGGACAGACGGGGAGTCATCACCGGCAGGGTCCAGATTGTGCGTCTTAGTTTCCGGATGCGTGCAAATCGCAGGAGCATCTGCTTATAGCTTAACACTTCCGGTCCGCCTATGTCCAGGGAACGGGCGTAGGCTTTTTCGAATAAGAGTACCGATAGCAGGTACTCGATAACATTGCGTGTGGCGATGGGTTGGGAGCGGGTCTCAATCCATCGGGGGGCTACCATCACCGGTAGTTTCTCAACCAAATCGCGCATGATCTCGAACGATGAACTGCCCGATCCGATGATGATGCCTGCTTTCAGGGTTGTCAGGGGTGACCGGGCCGTGGAAAGGATCGATTCTACGTTTTTTCGGGAAGCCAGGTGTTTCGAAAGTTTTTCCTGATTGGTGATGCCGCTTAAGTAGATGATCTGTTTTGCGTTGGTCTGGTTGATGTAGTCTACAAAGTTGGAGGCCGAGCGGGCTTCCTGTCCGTGAAAGTCAGAGATGGAGGTGGACATAGAATGGATCAGGTAATAAGCTGCATCAATGGATTGAGGGAAAGGTTCGTTCAGTGGTTCCAGAAAATCGTGTTCCCAAATTTCGAGCAGGGGGTGGGATTCCTGAGAGTGAAATCGCCTCTTGTCACGAACACAGCAGATTACGTGATGGCCCGCTTGCAAAAGAACAGGCAGAAGACGTTTGCCAATATAACCGTTGGCACCGGTTAACAGAATCTTCAAGGTTTTGTTTCTTCATACACTTCAGAATGAGGAATGTTCATCAGCGGCTTTTCTTTTCTTTCTTTTCGTCGCTATTGCAGGCATTATGAACAGCTGCTTTGACAAAGAAGGAGGAGCGGGTGGCACCGGTGACCGAATCGAACTGAAGGTTTTTTTTGCTCCGGACACTGTCCTGGAGCGCTGGTTTTACCTTGTTCCAGGGGGTGACAACAAGCCGGGAAATTTTAAATTCATTGACTTTGCCGTTGCTGACCTGAAAGGTGACCTGCGCCAGGGGGATCACGTCAAAAGGGCTGAATGAGCCGTAATAGTGACCGTCATCCAGGCTGTCCAGGGCTACCTCTGATCGGCTTACGTAATGATAGGCTTTAAGGCCGGCATGCTTAAAATATTGATATCCGGAAAATAAAAGTGTGAGCACTACAACGATCATCAGGTATTTCAAGGTCCGGTTCATAAAATGCAGGTTTTATTATGCGTCAGCAGTTCATTATTAGATATAGATCGTGAAAGCATGGACGGGTTTAATGGCGGTTGCGATCAACCTCATAAACTTCCATATTTCGGATATCCTTTTCATCAAGCTCAAAACGGACGGCCGTACGTACCTTATGAAATCCTGTTTTGCCCGCTGCCCCGGGGTTGATATAGAGCATCCCCGGATGCCGGTCATATTCTACCCGCAGGATATGGGAATGGCCGCACATAAAGACGTCTGGCCGGATCCGCCGGATCTGTTCCCGGATGCCCTGGTCGTAACGGCCCGGCTTCCCGCCGATGTGCGTGATCAGTATTCGCATGCTTTCACATTCGAAGGATTGAATTTCCGGACATTGCAATCGAATATCGCGGCCGTCGATGTTTCCATAAACAGCACGGACAGAAGCCTGTTCTTCCAGCTTTTGAAGGATCGCCTGATTGCCAATATCGCCTGCATGCCATATCTCATCGCATCCTTCCAGAAATTTCAGAAGCCCTTCATCCAAATAACCATGGGTGTCTGATAATGCTCCAATTTTCTTCATCGGCTTATAAAATGGTGTAAAAGAAGGAAAATCCTTACATTTGCTGCAAAAATAATGATATTATGCATTTGTTTTATGCCCCCGGTTTAAAAAATAATACCCATGTATTGGCGGAAGATGAATCCAGACACTGCATCAAATCTTTGCGACTGGGCAAAGATAATTTTGTGCATCTGACCGATGGCCGGGGCAACCTCTTTCAGGCCCGGATCGTGGAGGATGACCCGCGCAGGTGCGTGGTGGAGGTGGAACAAACATGGCATGAATACGGAAAACGTTCTTTCAGCCTGCATATCGCACTTGCCCCCACCAAAAACATCAAACGGTTTGAATGGTTTTTGGAAAAAGTTACAGAACTGGGCATCGACGAGATCACCCCCCTTCAATGTTTTCATTCGGAAAGGAAACAGGTTAACCGGGAACGAATGAACCGCATTCTCCTCGCTGCCATGAAGCAATCTCTTAAAACATACCTTCCCTACCTTCATGAAATGCGTACTTTTGCGGATTTCCTTCCAAGCGTCTCCTACGACAACCGCTATATGGGTCACTGTGAGAATGAAGATACTCCTCACCTGAAACGGTTGTATAGGCCGGCAGAGAATGCCTTGATCATGATTGGTCCGGAAGGAGATTTTAGTCAGCAGGAGGTAGCCCTGGCAAGAGATCATGGTTTTCAAGCGGTGAGCCTGGGACAAAGCCGTCTGCGAACTGAAACAGCCGGAGTGGTGGCTGCTCACAGCATCCATCTACTGAATGAGGCGTTGTGAAAAGGATGAAAAAGAACGCCTCCCAGTGGATTGTCCATGAGAGGCGAACCTGAATTTTTAGTTTATTGCCCGGAATGGGAATATTTTCGGGCGAAGTAGATTACTTCTCCTGCAATCTTGTCATCTACCTGAAAAAGATTCTTGTCGAGGATCTCAAAGATGTCTGAAAACTTTTCAATCCCCATAAATTCATCTTTTTCCGGGCTATAAACCAGTTGACTTGTTTCCTCTCGCGAGGCCGATGTAGAATGATGCTTCATAGGCATAAGGCTTGACGTTTAAAATCTTAAGACAAAACGATTGGCGCTGATTAAATATTGTAAATAAAATTAACATTTTTTAACAGACCGGAGAGAGGGGGGTGGGTTGTCAGATGGTGTTTAAATTCAGGTTCTTGTCTTTAATCAATTTTCTTAGGTTGATCAGAGCATACCGCATTCTGCCCAGTGCTGTGTTGATGCTTACATTGGTCTGGTCAGCGATTTCTTTAAAACTAAGCCCTCCGTAATGCCTTAGAAGCACTACTTCTTTCTGCTCTTCGGGAAGATAGTCGATAAGTTTCCGCACGTCATCAATGATTTGGTCTCTTACTATCTGATCTTCCACTGTCTTTTCCGAAAATTTTTGGGAATTAAAGATATCCATTTCATAATCGTCATTGGAATAGACACGAGACTGTTTCCCTTTTCGGAAATAATCAATGATCAGGTTGTGGGCAATGCGGATGACCCATGAGACAAATTTTCCGCTCTCCTGATATTTGCCTTGATGCAGAGAACGAATTACCTTGATGAAGGTTTCCTGAAAGATATCTTCAGCCAGGTGTTCATTCTTTACCATGAGCAATATATAGGTATATACCTTGTCCTTATATCGACTAATCAGCCGTTCGATGGCGGTCTGGTTGCCGTCAAGATATTCTCTGATGAGTTTTTGATCGGAATTTTCTTTTTTCGTCACAATTTCCTCCTTTTTCTGTGGGTGACTTAACTGGTACAACAAACCGTCCGTTCAGTTGGTTCAAATCTACACAAATAAATAAAAAATACCCAAAGTTCAAAATTCTGGCAAAACATTTCTAATTTTGTCCTCTTAAAAACTTCAATAATCATGCCAGAAGGGGAAAAACAAAGTGTGAATCAGATCATTATCAAGGGAGCGCGTGTTCACAACCTGAAGAACATCAGTTTGAATATTCCCCGGGATCAGTTCATTGTGATAACCGGCCTGTCGGGTTCGGGCAAATCATCCCTGGCATTCGACACCTTATACGCCGAAGGACAGAGGCGGTATGTGGAGAGTTTGTCTTCTTATGCCAGGCAGTTTTTGGGAAGGATTGAGAAGCCCGATGTGGAGTTTATTCATGGATTGCCTCCTGCCATAGCCATTGAGCAAAAGGTCAACACCAGAAATCCTCGTTCAACGGTGGGTACCAGCACGGAGATATACGATTATTTAAAGCTTTTATATGCCAGGATAGGGAAGACGTATTCCCCGGTATCTGGGCGCCTGGTGCAGCGCGATACGGTTACTGACGTAGTCAACTCCCTGGTTTCTTTACCTAAGGGGCGCAAGGTTCTGATCCTTGCTCCGTTCAAACCACCCAAAAGAGGCAGCACGGAGGATTATCTGAAGCTATTGTCTAACCAGGGAACCACCCGCCTTGAAAAGGGTGGGGAACTGATGCGGATCAAGGATTTGTTGGATAACAACGATCACCAACAGAAGGATTTTAAAGGGCTGAATGTGGTAATTGATCGGGTAAAGGCAGCGGATGACGAAGACTCCAGCTCCCGCTTTGCCGATTCCGTTCAGATTGCCTTCTCTGAAGGCAGGGGAGAATGTGTGATCAAAGCCATAGAGGATGAGAAGATTACCTCCAGCCATTTTTCTAATCGTTTTGAAGCCGACGGAATCGAGTTCGAAGAACCTTCCGAGCACATGTTCAGCTTCAACAACCCCATTGGTGCCTGCCCGGAATGCGAAGGCTACGGTCGCATTATAGGCATTGACGAGGACCTTGTGATCCCCAATAAAAGCCTCTCTGTTTATCAGGATGCCATTGCCTGCTGGCGGGGCGAGAAGATGCAGGAATGGAAGAATCAGTTGATTCTCCACGCGAAAAAATTCGGGTTTCCCATTCACAAACCCTATTATCAGCTTACCGACGAGCAGAAAAGATTGCTATGGACCGGCAACCAATATTTTCATGGCCTGAATGCTTTCTTTCGCTACCTGGAAAGGAAGAAATACAAGATTCAATACCGGGTGATGCTTTCCCGCTATCGGGGCAAGACTGTTTGTCCTGAGTGTCAGGGTACCCGCCTGAAGAAAGAGGCTTCCTATGTGAAGGTTGGCAACACGGCTATTACTGAGCTGGTAATGATGCCTGTAGAGCGCTTGTATGATTTTTTTGAATCGCTGGAACTCAACAGGCACGATGCAAAGATTGGCGAACGTATTTTACACGAGATCACCAGCAGGCTTCAATTTTTGTTGGAGGTAGGTTTGCGCTATCTGACCCTTAACCGCCTGTCATCCACGCTCTCAGGAGGTGAATCACAGCGGATTAACCTTGCTACCTCGCTGGGCAGCAGCCTGGTGGGGTCGATGTACATCCTGGACGAACCCAGTATCGGTCTTCATCCCCGCGATAACGACCGGTTGATTAGGGTGCTTCGGAGGTTGCAGCAAATTGGCAATACAGTGATTGTTGTCGAGCACGATGAGGATATTATCCGGGCCGCCGATCAGATCCTCGACCTGGGTCCCAGAGCCGGCCGCCTTGGAGGGGAACTGGTATTCCAGGGAGATTACCGGGAGATTCAAAATCATCCGGAAAGTTATACCGGTCAGTTTCTGCTGGAAAAAGACTTCATTCCCCTGCCCTCGCACCGAAGGAAATGGAATAATTACATTGAGCTGAAAGGTG
>Ga0102925_1001775_pt1 | contig 11971 bp, 11 predicted proteins | sample SalPonR1_A_D1_MG_FD_78216 | JGI IMG/M metagenome (GOLD analysis project Ga0102925, IMG submission 78216) | Salt pond soil microbial communities from South San Francisco under conditions of wetland restoration - Salt Pond MetaG R1_A_D1_MG | ecosystem: Environmental > Aquatic > Marine > Intertidal... | reverse complement strand
TGGCGAGTACACCGTCCTCGAAGCGATCGCGGGCCGGGGAGCGGCGGCCGAGGCGGCCGGCGTCACCCTCCTGCCGGCGGTCGGGTTCGACGTGGTGCCGTCGGACTGTCTCGCTGCCCATCTCGCCGAGCGTCTGCCGTCGGCCGACCACCTCGCCCTCGGGATCGCCGTGACGGGCGGCCCCTCGCCGGGAACCGCGAAGACGGCGATCGAGCATCTGGACGTCGGTGGGGTCGTCCGTCGGGACGGCGAAATCGTGACCGTCCCGGCAGGGTGGCGAACCCGGCCCATCGACTTCGGCGAGGATGTCGGAACGAAAAGCGCCGTCACCATTCCCTCGGAGGACGTCGCGACCGCCTATCACAGCACCGTCATCCCGAACGTCGAGGTGTACGCGGCGGCCTCCGGGCGGTCGGTCCGAGTGCTTCGGGCGATGCGCCACCTGGAACCCGTGCTGGCCGCCTCGCCGGTCAAACGGGGCCTCCAGTGGCTGATCGGGCGAACCGTCTCGGGGCCCGACGCCGACGAGCGCGAGCGTGGGGGCGCGAGGATCTGGGGCGAGGCGACGGCGGGCGATCGGCGCGTCGTCTCGCGCCTGGACGTGCCGGAAACCTACGCGTTTACCGTCGATGCGGCGACGACAGTCGCCGAGCGAGCGCTCGATGGCGGCGTGGATGCCGGATTCCAGACGCCGTCGAGCGCGCTCGGCGCGGATTTCGTGCTGGACCTCGACGGCGTCGAACGGACCGACGTTGCGTAATCAGTAGTGGCGGTCCTCGACCAGGTGGTCGAACCGCGTCCGGAGCAGGTCGGTCACCGGCCCGCCACCGACCTCGATGCCGTCCGCGGTTTCGATCGGGCGGATTTCCCAGGTCGTGTTGGTGAGAAACGCCTCCGTCGCCTCGCGAACGTCCGCGGGGTCGTACCATCCGGTGTGGACGGGAATCTCTTCCTCGCGTGCCAGATCCAGCACGACCTCGCGGGTGATGCCCGGCAGAACGGGACCGTCGGTCGTGGGCGTGTGCAGGCCGTCTTCCCGGACGAAGAAGACGTTGCTCGTGGCTCCTTCGGCCACGTACCCGTCCACGTCACGGACGAGTGCCTCGTCGGCGTCGTGGAGGTCGAGGCGCGCGAGGATCCCGTTCAGGTAGTTGTGGGTCTTCGCGCCGGCCGGGATGGCGGCGTCGGGCACCCGACGGGTCGGGACAGTCTCGACCGTCACCGGTTCGTCCCACACGTCAGTCCCACCCACGCCGCCCCGCGGGAGTTCCGAGACGATCACCACGATCGTCGGGTCGACGTCGGGGTCCGGAGAGAGCTTCCCGGGCTGAACCCCGCGGGTGATCGAGAGTTTGACGTAGGCGTCGTCGAGGTCGTTCGCGTCGAGCGTTTCGAGCAGGCGGTCGTGGAGTTCGTCGTTGGCCAGGCCGTGATCGAGGCCGATGGCCTCGCACGTGCGCCGGAGGCGGTCGGCGTGGGCGTCCCACTCGAAGATCGACCCGCCGTACGCCCGGAGGGTCTCGAAGGCCGCGTCGCCGTACATGAACCCGCGATCCCGGACGCTGACGGTCGCCTCGTCGGCGGGCACGAGGTCGCCGTCGACGTGGTACTGCATGGGTCAGTCCACGTAGCGGTCGAGGAAGTTCCCGACGATTCGCTTGCCCACGTGCAGCGAGACGGCCTGGCCCGACTCGCGTTCGCCCACCTCGCCGGTGAGGATGCTCTCTGGGTGGAACTGCACGCCGACGTGCGGGCGGTCGCGGTGGCGGACGGCCATCAGCACGTCGCGCTCGTCGTCGGTCCAGGCGGTCCGGACCAGGTCATCGGGGAGGTCGTCGGCCTCGACGGCCAGCGAGTGATAGCGCCCGACCCGGATTCGCTCCGGGAGGCCGGCGAAGATCCCGTCGCCGTCGTGAGCAATCGTGGAGGGCTTGCCGTGGATCACCTCGGGCGCGGGACCGACTTCGGCGCCGTTGACCGAACACAGCGCCTGGTGGCCGAGACAGACCCCCAGCGTCGGGTATCGCAGGTCCCCGAAGACCGGCATCGAGACGCCGGCCTCGGCCGGGGTTCCCGGCCCTGGCGAGATCACGATGCCGCCGGGGTCCATCTCGCGGATCCCCTCGACGTCGATCGCGTCGTTCCGGCGAACGACCACGTCGGACGCGAGTTCGCCGACGTACTGCACGAGGTTGTAGACGAACGAGTCGTAGTTGTCGATCACGAGAATCGTCGCGTCTCGGGTTTGGGTCGAATCGCTCGTCATTCCGGCACCTCCATCGTCCCGCGGTCGCCCAGGGCCTCGTCCACCGCCCTGACGAGCGCCCGGGCCTTGTCCAGCGTTTCGTCGTACTCCCGTTCGGGGTCCGAGTCCTGGACGATCCCGGCACCGACCCTGAGCGCGTACTCGTCCTCGTGGCGGGTCAGCGTCCGGATGACGATGTTCAGGGTGGCCCGCTCGTCGAACCCGAAAACCCCGATGCTCCCGGTGTATGGCCCGCGACGCGTCGTTTCGAGTTCGTCGATGATCTCCATCGTCCGGGGTTTCGGTGCGCCGGTGATGGTCCCGCCCGGGAAGGTGGCAGCGATGGCGTCGGCCAGCGTGGCGTCTTCCCGAAGCCGACCGGTCACCGAGGACACGAGGTGCATGACTTCGGAATAGCGGTCCACCCGGCGGTACTCGTCGACCTCGACGCTGCCGTACTGGCACACCTTCCCCATGTCGTTGCGCTCCAGGTCGACGAGCATCGCGTGCTCGGCGCGTTCTTTCTCGTCGCCGGTGAGACCGGCTTCGAGACACTCGTCCTCAGCGGAAGTCTCCCCCCGCGGACGGGTGCCGGCGATCGGTTCGGTTCGGATGCGGTCGCCCTGGCGTTCGAGGAGGAGTTCGGGACTCGCGCTCACGAGGTCGACGCCCGGGAACTCCAGCAGCGCCGAGTACGGGGCAGGGTTCACCGATCGGAGCGCGTCGTAGGCCGCGACCGGGTGGACGGCGGCCGGGGCCGTCAGTCGCTGGGAGATATTGGCCTGGAACGTGTCGCCGGCCCGGACGTACTCCTGGACCTGCCGGACGCGGTCGGCGTAGGCGTCGCGTCCGCAATCGCTCTCGAAGGCGACCCGGTCGCGCTCGACGGGTGGCGGTCCGACCTCGGGGTCGCCCTCGATGGCGGCGGTCGCGAGGTCGAGGGCCCGTTCTCGGCCCCGTTCGTAGGCCTCGGTCGGATCCTCCTGTTCCCCGACTCGCGGACAGGCGGTAACGTACAGCGTCGTCTCGCCTTCGCGGGGCTCTCGCCAGGCGGCGAGTCGGTCGAAGACGGCCAGTTGCAGGCGCGGCAGTTCCCGTTCGTTCTCGGTCGTGTCCGGGAGCGCTTCGAGTTCGCGGGCGACGTCGTAGGAGAGCCACCCGACCGCGCCACAGGGGTAGGGGACTTCGCAGTCCCTGCGGACGAGCGTTTCGTCGTCGAGGGACTTCTGGAGGGCGGACAGCGTCGGCGAATCGCCGTCGCGACTGGCGGCGTCGGCCGTGACCGTCAGCCCGTCGACCGGGTCGACGCCGAAATACCCCCATCCCGATTGCCCACCGGTCGTCTCGAACACGAAGCCGGTGGAGCCGTCCCGGGCACGACGATAGGCCTCGAACGGGTCGTCGACCGGGAGCTCGACCTCGATGGGGATACGGGCCCCTGCCGGGGCGTCGCGGGCGGTCCGGGAGAAATCGGAGAGGGTGGTGGCGACCGTCGGTTCGACCATGCCGTCACGTGGCGGCCGGCGTATAACGGCGTTTCGGAGTCCAAACGCGGGAGTCGGCCCGACGACCGATTACCTGACCTTCGCCTGTTCGATCCAGTTCTCGATGCGGGTCGCCGAGATGTCGGTCGCCTCGGCGAGGTCGTCGGCGTCGGCCGCCGCGAGGTCGGCCACGTTCTCGACGCCGGCTTCAGCGAGTCGGTCCGCGTACGCCGGTCCGATGCCCTTGATGTCGGTAACGTCGACCGCCGCTTCTTCGGCTTCTTCGATCGTCTCTGCTTCCTCGGCTTCGCCTTCCTCGCCTTCTTCGACCGTCTCTGCTTCCTCGGCTTCGCCTTCCTCGCCTTCTTCGGTCGTCGCTTCGTCCTCTCCTTCCTCGGCGGTTTCTTCCGGTTCGGCTTCTTCTACCGGTTCGGTCGATTCCTCGACTGACTTGGTTTCCGCACCGGACTCCGTTTCGGGTTCCGCTCCGGACCCCGGCGTCTCGGTCCCCTTGACGGCCGCCTCGGTTTCGGCCGACGGGGTGGCCTCCTCGCGTTCGACGGTGACGCCGACCTCGCGAGCGGGTTCCTCCTCGCGATCGGCGTCCTCGAGTCCGAGCCACGACTTCAACTTGTCCAGCAGTGTCATTGTGCCGACGTAGGATACGATGGCACTTAAAAACCGGAGCCGTGGGACCGGACGGCTACAACCGATCCCGAAGTGCGGCGTTCATCCGGTCGATCGGGGCGGGTTCGCCGGTCCAGCGCTCGAACGCGGCCGCGCCCTGGTAGAGGAGCATCCACGCGCCGTCGACCGTCGTCGCTCCAGCCTCGGTGGCGTCCCGCAGCAATCGGGTTTCCAGCGGTCGGTAGACGGCGTCGACGACGGTCAGGTCGGCGTGGAGCGCGTCGGCGGGGACGGGCGAGCGGTCTTCGTCCATCCCGACGCTCGTCGCGTTGACGAGGACGTTCGCGTCTTCGAGCAATCCCGACAGGTCGTCGAGTGGGTGGCTCGACGATTCGACAGCGGCCGGAAGGTCGTCAACGAGCGCCGCCGCCCGATCGACTGTCCGATTCGCGACGCGCACGGTCGCGCCAGCGTCGGCCAGGGCGACAGTGATGGCCCGGCCCGCGCCGCCCGCCCCGACGACGACCGCTGTCGCGCCGTCGAGGTCGGCACCACCCTGCTCGACGAGGGCACGCATGGCACCCTCTGCGTCGGTGTTGTGGCCGGTCGGCCGATCCTCCGTGAAGTCGATGGTGTTGACGGCGCCAATCCGGTCAGCGAGGGGGTCCGGGTCGACCAGCCCTTCCTCCAGCACCTGTTCCTTGAACGGGATGGTGACGTTCAGCCCCCTGACGCCGAGCGCGTCGGCACCCTGGATCGCCGTGCCGAGGTCGTCCGGGTCCGGTTCGAAGGTGACGTACCGGGCGTCGATCCCCGCCGTGTCGTAAGCCACCTCGTGCATTGGCGGCGATAACGAGTGTCCGACGGGGTTGCCGACGAGACCGTAGACCTGCATGGACGTCTCTGGACGGTCGAGAGGTTTCAGCGTCGCGGTTCGCACATCGGGAAAACGACTGTACGTCCGAGAAATCGGCTGCGAACGGGACGCGGGGAGGCCGGTCAGTCGTCGCTCGTTGCGGCCTGCGGCGTCGTCCCCGTGAAGGCGGCCTTGATCGTGCCGCTGGTCCGACTCAGGATCCCGCGGAGCGCGTCACGTCGCAAGACGAACAGTCCGGTTCCGAGGGCGACGTAGATGCCGGTGAAGATCAGGAGCACCTGATGACTCCCCACCGGGAGCGTAATGAGCCCCTGGAGGAGGAGGTACTCGATCAGCACCTGCGAGACGAACAGGACCAGCAACGTGACCGCCTCTCGACCCGATATCTCGAAGTTCACCAGGATCGAGATCGCGAAGAACGACTGGGCGGCGGTCAGCCAGATCTCGATGGCCTGCTTCTCGTCGAACCCGAGGACGCCGTACTGTCCCAGCGCGAGGGAGTGGACGAGCACGAGGGTCCCGATGAGGAGGGTCCACTGGTTGAGTTTCGACGAGATGAGGGCGTTGAATCCGGCGGTCGACCGGGCCTTGTTCACCAGGTAGGCGACGACGATGAGTTCCGGCGACTCGGAGGCCAGGGGTGCGATCCACTGGATCATGAAGAACGAGGGGACGCCGATCTGTAATCCGAGGTGTTCCAGGCCGTGAGCGAACGGTTCGACGGCGGTGAAGATCATCGCACCCGAGTAGGCAAACAGGAGGAGGACGATGCTTATCCGCTGTGTTTTCGGGAACGACTGGAGGTACGCCGGGACGCCGACGTGTTCCTCCTCGGGGTCGATGTCGCCACGGAGGACGATCACGATGTAGGAGACGTACAGCCCCACGAGGATGACCATGTCGAGCGCGTCGATGCCGCCACCGAAGGGCACCAGGAACGCCCAGAGCGTCGCCATGAAGAGGAAGACGATGTCCAGCCCGATGTCCCGATCGAGCGTGACCACGTCGGCCAGGAAGCCGGAGCGGTGGTCGACAGCGGCGTCCATCTTTGCTTTGGTTCGATACAGCGTGAACAGCGCGATGCCCGACCATCCGATCCCGATAAGGATCCGGTTCGCGCCGGTCATGTTGGCGACCGCGAGGTTGCCCGCTTCGGCACCCCGGGCGGTCCCGGCAAGGGCCCCGGCGTTCCAGGCGTACAGGGCGTCGACCGAGTACTCCGGCGCCACGGCCAACACCGCCAGGACCGCGATCGCGAACGGTCGTGGAACGTCCTTCTCGGCCGTTTCGGCTGCCCAGGCCAGCAGGAAGGCCGCCCCGAGGACCGCGAGGCCAGTGATGAACACGGTCACGATCGTCGGGAGCCCCTCGAGGGCCGCCGGTGCATCGAAACCGAGCATCGGGAGCGCCTCGGTGGCGAGCCAGACGACGACCCACGGCATCGTCAACCCGACTGCGGCGGCGATCATGCCGCGTGATTTCCTTCGCGTCATGGTTCGGTACTGCAATCGTCCGACGGTGTCCTGCCCGCCGGATCCGGATGGAGAAGTTCCTCGTTCATGCTGTCCTCTTTCGATTCGTCTGGACGATGACCCTCTCGATTAATAAACCAAATGTTATCGCGTTAAGCTCCGAAATCTTGCCACAGAGCGCCCGATTCGGTTGTTTTCGGGTTTGTGCAACCGTTCGGAATAATGGCGTCGAAGAGGGGCTGAAACCCCCGAAACCAGGGGTTCTGGGGGGTAGATTGGGTCCTCGGGACCGGGTGACAACGCCCACGGGAAGCCCGAACGGGGCCCCATCGAACGACCGCCGCCGGCAAATCAGTCGTCGTTTCTGATCAGTATCTCCGCCTCCGGAGCGCTTTTTTTCACGCTCTCGATCCCGCGCTTGACGCCCTGTTTCGATCGATAGCCTTCGCCACTGGCTGCGATGATGTGGCCGTTCGCCGCGACCAGTCGCCACCGCCACTCGTTCGCGTTGTCCCGGTAGACCTCGAACCTGGGCTCGTTCGGCATTCGTTCCAACGATGCGGATGCGGGGACATAAGCGAGGGGGGAATTCGTCGGGTTTCGGCGAGGGGGATTGGGGCGTCCGGTTTCGACGCTTCCGATGCGCTTTAGCGCCCGCTCCACGGACGGGTGATCGTGATAGGTATCGTCGTTTCCCGGGCGGACCCGGCTTCCGAACACGTCGGCGAGCACCTGCTCGACCTCGAAGACTGGGAGCGCCACGAGGACGAATCGCTGTCCGACGGGGACGGCGGGGGCACCGTCTACCGGACCGAAGGGTTCGAACTCCGCGAGTTCGACGAGTTCCACCTGTACCTCGAGGACGTCGCGGAGGTCTTCGACGACCCGTCGATGATCCTGTTCGCCTCGCGCCATTCCGGGGAGACCGGCCCGCTCCTGACCGCGCACGTCCCGGGCAACTTCGGCCCCGCGGAGTTCGGCGGCCGGGACCGGACGGTGCCGGCGGCGGCCCCGAACGCGCTCTGCCGCCTCGTCGAGGCGTTCGACGAGCACGTGCCCGAGGGGTACGACGTCGGCATGGAGTGTACTCACCACGGTCCGTCGCGCGTCGGCGTGCCCTCGCTGTTCGTCGAGGTCGGGAGCGCCGAGGAGCAGTGGGAGGACCCGGCGGGTGCACGGGCGGTCGCGGAGTCCATCCTCGACCTCCGCGGCGTCGAGGCCCGCACCGACCGGGCCTTCGTCGGGTTCGGCGGCAGCCACTACGTCCCCCGGTTCGAGCGCATCGTCAGGGAGACGCCCTGGTCGGTCGGCCACGTCGCGGCCGACTGGGCGATCGAGGACATGGGCGATCCCGAGGACGATGCCAACCGCGAGGTGATCGGCCAGGCGTTCGGCCGGACCGGGACCACCTACGCGGTAATTGACGGCGAGTACCCCGAAATCGAGCGCGTGGTCGAGGAGTTGGGGTATCGCGTGGTCACCGAAACCTGGATTCGCTCGGTGGGCGACCGCCCGCTCGGACTGGTCGAGCGACTCGAGGACGCGCTCTCGACGATCGACGACGGCCTTCGCATGGGCGAGGTCGTCGCCGAGACCTTCGAGGTCGTCGACCTCCCGGACGAATTGCTCGCCGAGGCGCAGGGGATCGACGCCGACGCGACTCGCGGGGTGATCGAGGAAAACGCCATCGCGTTCGAGACCGAACACGGCGGCACCCGGACCGTCGGTCGGGCCGCCGTCGTCGAGGGAGACGCGCGAGACGCCATCGTCGAGGGACTGGCACGGGTGCTCGAAGCGGACTACGACCACGTCGAGGTCGGGACCGACGCCGTCGTCGTGGAGGAGACGGCGTTCGATCCGACGCTCGCGCGCGAGCACGGCGTCCCGGAGGGGCCGAAGTTCGGCCAGCTGTCGGCCGGCCAGTCCGTGGAGATCGATGGGCAGACCGTCGCACCCGAGGACGTTCACGTCGAGCGCACGAGACGGTTCCCGACGTCGTAGGGGGCCTTCGTGACGCCTGTTTGATGTGTCGTGGGGATCCGCCGGATCTCCCAGCGAGTCCGGGGTCTCTCCCGGTTGCGCGTCATGCGTGCGTCTGACAAGAGGGGAAAGATAATTACCCTGGCTATTCTACAGGGGGGCAAGAATGGACTCTATCGTCGATGAGGCCATTGACGACGCGGAGGATGGGGACGGTTCCGAAGACGGCGGTCCCGGTAACGCCGGCGGAACCGACCCGACCCTTACCGGGGAACTGACTGACGAAGAACTCGAGGACGTCCTGCAGGAACTCGAGACCAACATCACGGTGGTCGGCTGTGGCGGCGCGGGCAGCAACACCATCGACCGGATGTTCGAGGAGGGCATCCACGGCGCGAAAATGGTCGCCGCCAACACCGACGTCCAGCACCTGGTCGACATCGAGGCCGACGAGAAGATCCTCATGGGCGAGGACAAGACCGGCGGTCGCGGGGCCGGGTCGCTCCCCCAGGTCGGCGAGGAGGCCGCCCTCGAAACCCAGGAGGAGATCTACGAGAGCATCGAGGGCTCGGACATGGTGTTCGTCACGGCCGGACTGGGTGGCGGCACGGGGACCGGTGCGGCACCCGTGGTCGCGAAGGCCGCCCGCGAGTCCGGCGCGCTCACCATCTCGATCGTGACGACGCCGTTCACCGCCGAGGGCGAGGTCCGCCGGACCAACGCGGAGGCCGGTCTCGAACGCCTGCGCGACGTCTCGGACACGGTCATCGTCGTGCCCAACGACCGCCTGCTCGACTCGGTCGGGAAACTCCCCGTCCGCCAGGCGTTCAAGGTGTCCGACGAGGTGCTCATGCGCTCGGTCAAGGGCATCACCGAACTCATCACCAAGCCCGGCCTCGTCAACCTCGACTTCGCCGACGTGCGGACCGTCATGGAGCGCGGCGGCGTCGCCATGATCGGCCTCGGCGAGTCCGACTCCGAGGCGAAGGCGTCCGACTCGGTGAAGTCGGCGCTTCGCTCGCCGCTTTTGGACGTCGACATCTCGAGTGCCACCTCGGCGCTGGTCAACGTCACGGGTGGTTCCGACATGTCCATCGAGGAGGCCGAGGGCGTCGTCGAGGAGATCTACGACCGGATCGATCCCGACGCCCGCATCATCTGGGGCACGTCCATCGACGAAACCCTGGAAGGGTCGATGCGCACGATGATCGTCGTGACCGGCGTCGAGTCGCCCCAGATCTACGGCCGGAACGAGGAGGCTCAGGCGGCCGCCCAGCAGTCCATCCAGGACATCGACTACGTGGACTGACCGGGACGGATTCTCCCGCTTCGTTTGCGGATCGATTTCGATTCTTTTGAGCCTCGTTTCACCCGCAACACCGATTCGTGGTTCTCCGTAGCGGCACCACCGATTCGTGGTCCGCCGTAGGGACGTGTGAATTACCCGATGAATGCTTGCTGGTCGAATTCACCTCGTGGCTCTGGCCGTTTCCTGATCAATAGATAGAAAAAGCCCCATCTGTAACCCCTGGGTATGAACGTGCCGACGAACCCGAGTGCGTACACACGAGTGCTGAAGATGGCCAGCACTCCGTCGTGGGAGGAGTTCTCCCAGATCGCCAAGATCGCCGGGGCCGGCATCCTGCTCGTGGGGCTGCTCGGTTTCCTCATCTTCCTGGTCATGGGCGTGCTGCCGGGGGCGTGAGAACCATGCCGATCTACGCCGTCAAGACCACCGCGAGCCAGGAGCGCACGGTCGCAGACATGATCATGAACCGCGAGGACGAGCGTATCCACGCCGCGCTCGCCCCGGACTCGCTGACCAGTTACGTCATGGTCGAGGCCGACGATCACGCGATCATCGAGCGCTATCTCGACGAGATTCCACACGCCCGCAACCTCGTCCCGGGCGAGTCCGACATCTCCGAGGTCGAGCACTTCCTCTCGCCCAAGCCGGACGTCGAGGGCATCGCCGAAGGGGACATCGTCGAACTCATCGCCGGACCGTTCAAGGGCGAGAAGGCCCAGGTCCAGCGCATCGACGAAGGGAAAGACCAGGTGACGGTGGAACTGTACGAGGCGACGGTCCCGATTCCGGTCACCGTGCGGGGCGACCAGATCCGCGTGCTGGACAGCGAGGAGCGATAGGCCCGATTCCGGATTCTTTCGGCGAACCGTCGCTGTAGTGGCCGATTTTCGGTCGTTCGCTTCGACTCCCGAGCCGTTGGCTCGTCGCGACGTGGTCGAAAGAATTTGGATTTTCGGACGGTCGGCCGATCAGAACGGGCGTCCGGTTCCCGACGGCCCGCGTCCCCGACCCCGACCCCGACCGCGGGGCGGTGCGCCGGCGTCGAGCGTGGGCACGAGGCCGAAGGGTTCGTCGGCGTCCTCGTCGTCGGGCGTCAGGTAGCCCATGGCGAAGGCGGTGTACGTGCTGCGTCCCTCGAAGGTGACCTCGGCCTCGAAGACCGGGTCGCCGCCGGTCCCCGGCCGAATTTCGACCTCGTAGGTGCCCGCCGGCACGACGGCGTAGCCGCTGGATTCACCGAAGGCGACGTCGTCGAAGACCGTCAGGGCGTTGTCGTTGACGGTCACGTCCACGGCCGGCGCGTCCGGCGAGGCGTGAATGGCGCGGATCCGCGACTCGTCGTTGCCGATGTTCGCCCCGTTGGTGTCCTCGAAGAGCGAGACGGTGAACTCGGTGTCGTCGCTGAAGGCCTCACCGAGCGCGACTGCCGTGTAGTCCTCGGCGGCCAGCGGCACCGTCACGGGGCCGAAGACGGTCGGCCCGCCGTCAGTCACTGCCACTTCGATCGTGTAGTCGCCGGTCGGTACCTCCAGGTACCCGGTGACCTCGCGGAATTCGAGGCCATCGATCACCGTCGCGTCGTTCACGAAGACGTCGACTGCGGGTGCGTCGGGCGAAGCGTGGGCCACGCGGAGTTTCGCCTCGTCGCCGCCCCGGCCCCCCGGGCCGCGGCCGGCGACGACGCCGGTGCCACCGATGGTGGCGAGCGTTCCCACTCCGATCGCTTTGAGTGCATTTCGTCGGCTGAAATTCGTCATGATTCTGTTTCCCCCCAGCCATCCGAAGATTCCACGAGCATATAATAACCGTCCCCGATAGATTTGGCATTGATACCGCCGACAAACCACTCGATGAGTGGTGAACTACCCTGCCCTACTCGCTCACGGCTGACGCCGTTCGCTCCTTGAGGGTAGGGCTTCCTGCCTCCACGACGCGCTTTGCAGATACAGGCGTATCCACAGGGAGCGCAGTCTCCAC
>Ga0102925_1001773_pt1 | contig 11981 bp, 11 predicted proteins | sample SalPonR1_A_D1_MG_FD_78216 | JGI IMG/M metagenome (GOLD analysis project Ga0102925, IMG submission 78216) | Salt pond soil microbial communities from South San Francisco under conditions of wetland restoration - Salt Pond MetaG R1_A_D1_MG | ecosystem: Environmental > Aquatic > Marine > Intertidal... | reverse complement strand
CATGACCGCGAGGGGGTGATCTCAGGCTGGTCTTGAAGTACTAGAACGGGCCAAGTTTTTCCATGGGGGCAGGGTAGTGCAGCGGATAACCGATCTCAACTCAGGTTGTTCTGACACCGCCCTCGAAGCCACTCCATACCGGAGACGCGGCACGGACATCGGATCAGCCGCAATCATTGGACTAACCAAGCGATAGTGGCGGTATGTTGTAGGCAGCTTCTAACGACGACGCTTCATGATAAACGCTGTGGAAGCCAAGGTCGCTTGAACGTCTCACGAGCCCTTCGGTTGCAGGCCGAGAATCCGCCGCGCATCTGCCGGTGTAGAAACCGGTCGATCATGCTTATGGCAAAGTTCCACAGTGCGCCTGACCAATGCGGCATTCGAGGGAGCAAGAGTCTCCTTGTCGAGTCGGATGTTGTCTTCGAGCCCGGTTCTGCAATGTCCGCCATTCTCGATGCACCACTCATTGAGCGTTATCTGATGCGGTCCGATCCCGGCAGCACACCATTCTGCGTCGGGTGCGAGCCGGCGAACGGTCTTCACATAGAAATCAAAGACCTCCCGATCCACGGGCATCGCGTTCTTCACGCCCATCACGAACTGAATATACAGTGAACCCGGTATCCGCCCGTCGCGGTTCATGGCGACCGCCTGAAAGATATGTCCCAGATCAAAGGCCTCGACTTCAGGCTTCACATCATACTTGCACATTTCCGAAGCCAGCCAGTCGATGAGTTCGGGAGCATTCTCGTAGACCCTGTTGGGAAAATTGTTGGACCCGGTTGTAAGCGACGCCATTTCCGGTCGGAGCGGCAGCATCCCTCCCCGATCCTTGCCAGTGCCAGTGCGCCCGCCGGTCGAGAACTGGATGATGATCTCCGGACAATGCTTTTCGAGAGCCCCTTTCAGACGCGCGAAGCGCTCGGGATCGGTTGTCGGGCTCTCGTCATCGTTGCGGACATGGCAATGAGCGATGGATGCGCCGGCCTCATAGGCTTCCTGCACCGATTCCACCTGTTCCGACACGCTGATCGGAACTGCTGGATTATCTTTCTTCCTTGGCACGGAACCGGTGATTGCCACGCAGATGATGCAGGGTTTTGCCACGGCGTATTACTCCTATTTGGTATCGATATCGGGGTGGGTTTCCCGGAAGATGTCCGCTGCATGCCATTTGCGGCTCAGGACGCCGAGCGCTTCGTAATGATCCATCTCGAGATGATCGCCGAGCGCGATCTTCAGAAAGTCATACATTACGACCGTGGTGATGACCGTCTGAGGAAGACCGTCACTTGCGGGAAGGCGCGAGAAATTCGCCTCGAGCCAATCCAGACCAGAGCGCACCTGCCCCAGGTTATGATCCACCCAAGGCTGATGGATCTTGTCCTCGGGGCGCATCACCATTTCGTAGCGGGCCGCAGCTGCCTTATCCATGACCCCCAGACCGACCGCCAGAATGCGAAGGTCCGCCCTGCGATCAGGCTCGTGAGGGGGCAGCAACGCGCGCTCCGGCCCCACCACCTGGTCCAGGTGGTCCAGAATAGCGCTGCTTTCGAACAATACTTCGCCATCGTCGAGGATGAGCGCGGGAATCCGGCCGACCGGGTTCACCTGCCGCACATCGTCGAGATTCTGCCACGCGTTCAATGGTCTGCGCTCGAACGGCATTCCCAAGACGTTCATACTGACCGCGACACGCCGGGTGTATGGAGAAAGGTATCGGCCAATCAGGATCATGGGAATCTCCCTTTTCTGACGCGTATTGAATTGCGGTTCCCAAGCATGTCCGCGTCCGAGAGAAGCTTGGCGACGTTGGTCATGTGGCCGTCGCGGTTCGCAGTCGCGAATGAACAAAACAGGCCGCAAGCCCGATCGTCAGACTGCCGAACAGGGCGACATCAAGAACGATGGGTCGACCGTGCTGTGTGAGAGTGACGTATCCGATGGCGACAACGATCAGGAAATATCCGCGCCCGATCCATCCAAGTTTCATGAAGCAATAGCCGAAGGCGGCGATGGCACAGGCAAACTGCGTCGCCAGGACCTCCAAGACCGGCATGATGATCATGTAGTTAACATTCGGGAACTCCAGCAGGGGTTTATTGAAGACGACAGCGAAGGGAATGATGAATGTCGTGCTCGCGATCTGAAGCGAACGAACAACCGTCGACCAGAAGGAAGCACGCGCCAATTTTGCCGCTGCAAGGACCGATACGGCAACAGGTGGTGACAAAGTGGAGAACACGGCGAAATAGAACACGAAGAAATGTGCCCGAAGCAGATCCACGCCCACTTCCTGAAGGAAAGGCACCACAGCGAGTGAAGCCACCACATATGCTATGGGCGTCGGAAGCCCCATGCCGAGGATGAGCGAAAGCAGCATCGCTCCGATCAGGAGCAGGATTTCGCTATCCGGAAGCATGGTGGCCAGTAGTGTCGCCAGGCGCCCGGAAAGGTTCGTGGTGGTCATGACCTGCCCCAAGGGCCCTATAGCGAGGATAAGAAGCGACAAAAGTGTCGTGAGAACCAGACCCTCACGCAGAGATGACACGAGATCGGCAGCGGAAGGACGGTAGCGGCCTTGAAGGAGTGAGAGGCCCAAAGCGACAGCTATCCCTGCCAAAGCCGCATATCCCGCGGACCGAAAGCCAAGCAGAAGCCAGATCACGATGATGAATGAAACTAGGAACGTGGGCATCATCCGCCAGATCAGTTGATGATCAACCGGTTCATCCAGTTTCGGAAGGCCCCGGTTGAGAGAGTAGTTCCCAACCGCAAAAGCGACACCCGTCAGATAGAGCAGACCCGGGATCAGTGCAGCAAGAGCGACCTGAACATACGGAAGCCCGAGAAATGCCGCTATCAGAAAACCACCGAGGCCCAGAATGGGCGGAAGAATCTGACCTGCCGAGGAAGCGGATGCTTCAATCGCGCCGGACATCGCCGAGCCGAATTTGTGGCGTTTCATCATCGGGATGGTAAAACGCCCGCTCAGCACCACATTGGACACCGCCTGCCCCATGACCGCGCCGATCGAGCCGCTCGCGAGGATGGCCGGCAATGCCGCGCCACCGCGCACTCTGCGTCCCGCTGCTTTGCCCAGCTCGATCGTCAGCCGAAGCATGCCCGCTCCAAGAAGCGTCGTCCCGAAAAGCACCAGAAGGTAGATTTGGTCCGCGGCCACCCCTGAGAACTGGAAGAACCCCTGGTTCGTGTTCAGCGAGACGTAGTTCATGATGAAGGCGTCCGAATACCCCGGGTGCTTGAGAAGCGTGATCGGAATATTCTGGCCGAAAAAGAAATACAGGATCGAACCGGCACAAAGACTGGCCAGCAATAACCCCCAGTGAAACCATGTGAGATAGATGATCCCGATCATGGTCAGGAATCCGGAAGCGACTGTCACCTGATCGAAGAACGGTGCATTGAGAACGATCCAGTCCAGATACCATCTCAGATATCCTAGTCCCGCCAGACCGCAGAGCATGGCGAGAATGACGCCGATTCTCTGAAGAGTCGGGGCGCGACTGTGCTGAGCATCCTCATCACTCATTTGTGCCGGGTTGCTGATTTCACTTAGGGCCAGCAAGCCACTCATGGCGACGATGCCGATCGCGAAGTTCACATAGAATTCCGGCCCATGCGACACAAGACCGAAGACGGAAAGTGCCAGGTAACCCACTAGGCTCAACCCTACGAACCATACCGCGAACTCGATAAGACGGCCCGACAGGGACATCTTGGACATGGCTAAAACCTGATGAGACATCAATGGGTCCTATCTTCAAGACATCGTTGAAGCGACAGAAGGCGCTGACGCCTCCTGCCTTCTTGGATTACGGACGACTGCTTACTTCTCGGGATATTTGACCGGCGAAAAATCCGCGGCCCGATCCCAAATGCCAAGCTCCTTGTAGGCCTTGATGGCACCGGGATGAGCTGTTTCTTCCGAGAGACCGTCGATCATGGTTGCCTCCGACCAGAACTTCCAGAAACCGGTTCCGGTATCACGCAGGGCCGGACCATGCTTGTGCACAGCCATGACGAGCTTGTAGGCCTTGTCTTCGGGAAACTCCGGGTGAACCGCGTTATAGGCCCGGTTCACACCAGCGATGAAATCTTCCTTCTGACCAGGCATGCTGCCCGCCGGGACGTTGGCCTTGATCAGCGTCATACCGAACTCTTCGTTGACAGCATCAATCGCCTCCTCGGTCACGCCAAGATAGGTGATCTCCTTGCCTGATGCCTCGATCTTGCTGGCAAGATCGTTGGTCCACCACAGATCATTGTCTGCATTCGTCAGAAGCGCCACAAGTGCCGCGTCTGTCGTGCCGTCAATAAGCTCCTGCGTCATCACAGGCGGCGTCACGTTGCGAATGTCGGTATTCTCATCCGTGATACCATATCCATATTCCAGCAGAAGAGAAGCAGCCATGCCCCAGTCACTCTGGGTGGGCAGACCAAGCGAGACACGCTTTCCCTTCAGGTCCTCAATGGACTTGATCGAAGGATCAAGCGTGATGAAGAATTTCCCATGGGCGACACCGCCGATACCGAAAAGCAGCTTGAATTTGATCGGCACCGCCTGAGGCATGAATTTTTCGAGCCCTTCCCGGCCACCTTGAAAAGCAGCCTGGATAACCGTGTCTTCAGTGCCAAAGACCGTTGTCTTCCAACGCGCCTCCTCAGCCATGGCCCGGACATTATACATGAAACCCGGAGTCTCCTGTGCCGCTGGCAGAATGTCGGACTCGTCCCGTGCCATCCGTGCCGCCAGCACCGTGTTGGTCGACACCATGCCGCAGCCAAGAGGACAAGCAAGCATCGGGATGACCTCTTCGGAAGTGGCCGTCGAACCGGTCACGACACCCGCCGCGATGGTTGCCGCCGATACGAGGGACCGAATATTCCAGAATCTCTCTTTTTTCATTTTTTCCTCCCTGATTTTCATTCGTTGCACCCATGCTCTTCAGGGCACTGTTGTCTGTGATCGCTTACGTTTTTTCCTGCATCTCCTTCTTTGACGTTTACTTGAGTGTCCGGCCGCCATCGACGTAGATGGTCTGGCCGGTTATGAAGCGCCCTGCTGGCGACATCAGAAGCAGCGCAGTTCCCAGAAGATCGCTTGGCTCTCCGAACCGGCCCATCGGGATTTGCGCGAGTGCGTGTGCCCGGGTTTCCGGGTCAGCCAGCACAGTGCTTTCCGTCATCGGTGTCCTGATCACGGCGGGGCCGATCGCATTGACGGTGATTTCCTTGCGGGACCATTCCATCGCAAGAATCCTCACGAGCTGCGCGAGCGCTGCTTTGCTGGGCGAGTAGGCCGCATAGTTCTTGTTCACGACACGGCTCGAAACTGACGCCAAGTGGACGATCTGGCCGCCTCCGTCCTGCTGCATCATGACGCGCGCCGCGCACCGGGAAAGATAGAAGGCACCGGTCGCGTTGACTGCCATCGTCTGGATGAAGTCATCAGAAGACATCTCGACCGCGGGCGCGAACCGCGCGATGCCCGCACTGTTGAGAAGTGAATCCAGACGTCCGACGCGTGACCGGATCAGTTGGAGCACGTCCTCGACACTCTTTTCGTCGGTCACATCGAGGGCCGTGGAAAAGTGCCCACTCCCGTCGAGTTGCGTGACAGCCTCCGCGGCCTCTTCCGCCAAGCTGTCGGCCAGCACGATATGCGCGCCGCGTTGAGCGAGGCCTTTCGCAATATCCAGCCCCAATCCTCGCGCACCTCCGGCAACGAGAACGACACGGCCCGAAACATCGAAGATGGGATCATTCATGATCTAGCCGCTCACGGCACGACCCGTCGGATCGTTTGGTTTGTGGTGCAGCATGGCGCGCGCATAGTCGATGTCTGCGACCTCGCGCCCGAGTTCGTTGACGATCCGCCCTGCCCGTTCAACCAATTGCCGATTGCTCTCGGCAAGCTCGCCCTTGGCATAGAAAACCGTATCCTCGAAACCGGTTCTCATGTTGCCGCCCATTGCGACAGCCATCGTGGTGAGCGGCAATTGCGAACGTCCGACCGAGACGATCTGCCAGTTCGAGTTGTCGGGGATCGCATCAAGCATCATCAGAAGGTATTTCGGTTCGGCCGCCACGCCGCCATTGATGCCCAAGACGAAACTGAAATGCATCGGGTCAGTCAGGATGCCCTCATCACGAAGCTGCACCATGTTCAGGATATGGCTGATGTCATACACTTCGAGTTCATTGACGATCCCTCGCTCGCGACAGCCGGTGATGAACTCTCGATTCCAGGCCTTGGAGTTGTCGAAGAGGAACTCCGCATCCTTGTGCTGAAAATGGAACGTGCCCGCGTTGACGGTCAGCATGTCTGGTGCCGGATCGAGATCCAACAGCGCCATCCGCTCCGCCTGCGTGAAGCCCGTCCAACGGCCCTCTCCCTCGCGCCGGATTCCTATTCCATTACCGACCTGGGTGATCATGTCCGGGCATCTCTCCTTGATGCCTGCGATCACTTCTCCATAGATCACCGGGTCACATGAGGTGCGTCCTTCTTTGTCACGGACATGGATATGCGCGATCGTCGCTCCCGCCTCGTAGCATTCGGCAAACGCGTCGACGATATCTTCGGGCTGTTCCGGCAGGGCAGAATTCGCTTCCTTACCATGCAATCCTCCCGTGGGTGCGACCGTCAGCACCACCTTATCGGTTGATTGAAGTCTCGGTTTCATGCGCTTCCTCCCTGATATCCGCGTTCGCACAACAATGCTGTGCAGCTCCCGATGCCGTCTTCGGACGGCTCTCCCTAGTTTGGCTCGATACCGAAAAGGACCTGGCCAAACTCGACCAACTGACCATTTTCGGCGCCGATACTCTTGACCGTTCCCTCGGCCTCGGCGTGGACCGTGGTGAACAGTTTCATGACTTCGATCATGCAAAGCGGGTCGCCTTTCTGGATGCGCGAACCGACCTCGACGAAGGGGGGCTCATCAGGCGAGGGCGCAGCGTAGAAAGTCCCGACCATTGGCGAGCGGACGACTTCGCCACCCGCGCCTTCGGAAGCGGCAACGGCATGCGTTTCTGTGCTCGCCGATGGCGCGGAGTTGGCTATTGCCGGTTGCACCGTCTCTGTCGCTGCTGGCGGCGCGGCGGTCGAAGAGACGGCGCTCCCGCTACCGTGCCGTCGCACGACAAGTTTCACGCCGTCCGTTTCCAACACGACCTCATCGCAGGATGACGAGTCGATCAGACTCAGAATTTCGCCTACTTCCCGATACTTGAGCATGGAGCTCCCCTTATTCTTCTTCCATGAGCCAGGTTGCCGATATCTCTTCCGCCGCCTCCAACAGCGAAGGGATATGCTCGACCGCCAATGCAATCGGCATCCGCGCCTGTGGTGCTGAAACCGCTATGGCGGCACAGACTTTGCCGCGCGCATCACGCACCGGGACCGCTGCACAGACGACCCCAGCCAAAAATTCCTGATTGTCGATGGAGTAGCCGGATGCGCGAATCTCGGCGAAATGCTCCTCCAGCCGATCGAAATCCGTAATGGTGTTGTCGGTGTAACCATGCAAATCCGACAGCGCCAAAAGATGCTCCCGACGCCGCTTGGGCTGGTGTGCAAGAAGCATCTTTCCCATCGACGTGCAATGCAACGGCACCCGAGAACCGACACTGAAGCGAAGTCCGAATGGCCAGGATGCCTCGACACGATCCGCGTATAGAAGCGCGCCGCCAGAGATGAGCCCGAAATTGCAGGTTTCCCCGGTCACTTTCGAAAGCCGCTCGAGAACAGCGCGCTTGGACCCGTGCCGCACGGATGCCTGCACCACGTTCAAGGCAAAGCTGAAGAGACGCGGACCGGGAACATACCCACGCCCGCCCGGCTCGTGCACCAGCAACCCGTCCATGTCCAGTTGATGCACGATCCGATGCACCGTTGGCTTCGGCATATCGAGCAAAACCGCCAGTTCCGATGTGGTGAGTGGGCGGTCCGAGGAGCCGACGCACTCCATCACCGCAAAGGTCTTTTGAGCAATGCTGGTGCGGTCGCCTGTTGGGCTGCTGATAATGTCGGGTGCTGTCACGAAGATGGTCTCCAGATGTCGAATCTAACTACGAAATACCAAACAATGAAATTTTTTGTTTTACAATATGAAATTTTGATTGCCATCGATCTTATTTCTGGCACGTTAGGGAACATCGAAATTTAATCACTCGGGATTGATGTGAAGAAAGTTCTGATCGCAAACAGAGGCGAGATAGCGCTCCGCGCCGTGCGCGCCTGCAACTCGCTCGGCCTTGCGTCGGTGGCCGTCTATTCCGCCCCCGACGCATCCTCTCCGCATGTGTGGGCAGCCACTCATTCTGCCTGCATAGGACCAGCCCCAAGTGCGCAAAGTTACCTGAACATGGATGCGCTTTTGCACGTCGCGCTTTCTCACGGATGCGATGCCGTTTATCCGGGTTACGGCTTTCTGGCAGAGAATGCCGATTTCGCCGAACGCTGCGAAAAAGAAGGGTTGGTTTTTATCGGCCCTGACGCCGAAACGATTCGCCTGATGGGCGACAAGGCAGCGGCAAGAAAGACCGCCATGAAACATGGTGTCCCCGTTGTCCCGGGGTCGGAGGGAGCCGTCAGTAGCGCTAATGCCAGCGCTGCGGATATCGAGAGCATCGGATTTCCGATACTCATCAAGGCAAGCGCAGGCGGCGGTGGCCGAGGCATGCGGATCGCGCAGACACCCGAGGAGTTTCCAGGCCTTTTCGAGCAAGCCAGCCGTGAGGCGGAACAGGCCTTTGGCGACTCTTCAGTCTATCTCGAACGTCTGATATCGAAGGTCCGCCATATTGAAGTGCAGGTTTTCGGCGATGGAAAAGGCAATGCTGTCCATGTTGGCGAACGTGACTGCACCGTGCAGCGGCGCCATCAGAAACTTCTTGAAGAAGCCCCCTCTCCAGTTCTGACCAGGCAAGAACGGGAAGATCTTCATGCCAGTGCGGTGAGCCTTACTGAGGGAGTAAAATATCGCGGCGCGGGGACGGTCGAATTCATTTTCGACCCTCAGACTCGCGAGTTTTTCTTCATTGAGATGAATACGCGCATACAGGTGGAACACCCCGTCTCGGAAGTGCTGGCCGGCGTGGACTTGATCGCGGAACAATTCCGCATCGCGCGTGGCGAAAGTATCTCGGTTGAACCGCCGAAAAGCGGAGCTGGACACGCTATCGAGTTCCGGATCAACGCAGAGTCCTTTGAAAACGATTTTCGCCCTTCCCCTGGTCGAATCCAGCAATGGGAGCCCCCGCGCGGCCCGGGCGTGCGCATCGACGGGTTCGTAACCTCAGGTAGCACGGTGCTGCCCTATTATGACTCGATGGTCGCAAAATTGATCGTCCATGGCTCTGATCGCGCGCAGGCGCTGGAACGTGCGCGCGCTGCTTTGTCGACGTTCAAGGTCGAGGGCATCGACACGACCCTCGGTCTGCACCTCCAGATCGTCAGCAACCCGGACTTCATAGAAAGCGATATCCATACGAAGTGGGTTGAAGAACGCTTCCTGCCGGAACTTCACGGGAGAGACCAATGAACCGCTCCATCCGCCTTGTGGACGTAACCCTGCGCGATGCTCATCAATGTCTGTGGGCCACTCGAATGACGACGGGCATGATGCAGGAAATAGCTCCTCGCCTGGATCGCGCCGGCTTTGAAGCGATCGACCTTGTCGGCGGCGCCGTTTTCGATGTTTGCGTGCGCTACTTGCACGAGGATCCGTGGGAACGCATGCGAATTCTCAACAGCTGGGTGACCGAAACCCCGCTGATCATTCACACGCGCGGCCAAAGCCTGTTCACCTTCGAGTTCTTCCCCGATGACATTGTCGAGCTGGCGGCTGAGCGTTTCGCCGCGAACGGTATGCGATATCACACGCCGTATGACGCGCTTAACGATATGCGCAATCTGGAAATTCCAATCCGTGCGGCCAAGAAACACGGCATTCACGTCGTCGGCGGCGTGGTCTTCACCTACAGTCCAGTCCATACCGATGACTATTACGTCAGGAAGGCCAAGGAACTCATCGCGCTTGGCGTCGACGGGATTTTCCTTAAGGATGCCAGTGGCCTTCTGCGGCCAGAGCGCGTCGCGACCTTGGTTCCCGCACTGAAGAATGTCATGGGTGACATGCCATTGCAGATCCACACACACTGCAATTCGGGGCTGGCACCCTATGTTGTTCTCCAGGCCGTCGAGCACGGCGTGGACGTTGTGCATACCGCAACCTCGACGCTGGCAAATGGCGTCAGTCACAGCCCGACCGAAAGGGTCACCCAGAATCTGCGCCGCCGCGGTTACGATGTTCAGATCGACCTCGAGCCGATCGAGGAAGCCGCGGAACGCCTGGCATTCATCGCTGCGGCCGAAGACAAGCCTGTAGGAGAGGTGAAGGAATATGACGAGTTCCATTTTTACCATCAGTGCCCGGGCGGCATGGTGTCGAACCTAGCCTACCAACTTGAAACGATGGGCCTCGACGGAAGGCTGAACGAGATTCTCGAAGAAGCCTGGCATGTCCGCGAAGATCTCGGATACCCGATCATCGTCAGCCCCTTCGCACAATATATCGTAACCCAGGCAATCCTGAACGTAATGGGGCGCGATCAAGGCCAGGCACGCTATGACTCGGTTCCCGATGAAGTGCGTCTTTATGTGCGCGGGGGCTATGGAGAGATAGCAGGAAGCATCGATGAAAACCTTTACGACAAGATTACCCGGGGAGCTGATCCGATCACCGAGCGCCCTGGCGCACTTCTTGCGCCCGCGATCAAACGTCTGCGTGATAGCCGCGGACCGTTCGAAAGTGATGATGACTTGCTACTGGCCGCCTTCTATGGCGAGCGCGAATACAGCGCCTTGAAACAGGCCGGTCCGATAGATACGGCTTATCCGTTGGGAAAGACGCCTCTGCTCACTCTGATCAAGGGCATTGCGGCCAGACCAGACATTTCAGGATTCCACTATTTTGAAAAGACCGTTCAATAAAACCGCCCGCCCCGGCGACCTCCGGGATGATTTCCGGTCTCTCCGTCTAATCAGCGATTGGATCGGAGCATAGGACATAGAATAGTTAATCCCTTTCTCTCGACGCAGGGCGCCGAGGGAAACGTCATCGGTATGGGAGGGCTGTCAGACCAATTCGACCTGGTCTCAGCTGAGGCAGGGAAGTTGCCCTCTATGCCACGCAGAAATTGCGCCACTCGGCGAGAGCAGCGGCTCGGTTTGGTTTGTAGATGTGGCGGCTGGAGAGGCTTTGTTCCGAATTGAAATGGTTGAAAACTGAAGACTGGACGGCGGCGAATTTTTGCAGACTTCGCATGCGCCGGAAGCGGGATATGGCGCGCTCTCGTCGTCGGAATGGTTGATGCGAATTTTCGGCGCGATCGTTCAGCCAGCGACCAGCCACCTGTCGGTCGGCATTGCCGATTTCCTTCATGGCGGCGCCATAGGAGCGGAGCTTGTCAGTCACGAAGTGCTCTGTCCGACCGTAGCATTTCATCAATTTCCTGAGAAATTTCAACGCCGTCTTGCGATCTCGCCGCTTTAAAACAAAGGCGTCCAGCACTTCGCCCTCGTGATCGACAGCGCGCCACATGTAGTGGGTCTCGCCGTTGATTTTGACGAACACCTCGTCCAGATGCCATTGCCAATGCGACCAGGCGCGCATTTTCTGTATTCGACAGCGCCGGATTTCTGAGGCGCATTCCGGGCCAAATCTGTTCCACCAATAGCGGATAGATTCATGGCCGACGTGGATCCCGCGCTCGGGGAGCAGGTTCTCGACATTTCTTAGCTACAGATGGAAATGCACGTACATCATGACCGCGAGGGGGTGATCTCAGGCTGGTCTTGAAGTACTAGAACGGGCCAAGTTTTTCCATGGGGGCAGGGTAGTGCAGCGGATAACCGATCTCAACTCAGGTTGTTCTGACACCGCCCT
>Ga0102925_1001771_pt1 | contig 11986 bp, 11 predicted proteins | sample SalPonR1_A_D1_MG_FD_78216 | JGI IMG/M metagenome (GOLD analysis project Ga0102925, IMG submission 78216) | Salt pond soil microbial communities from South San Francisco under conditions of wetland restoration - Salt Pond MetaG R1_A_D1_MG | ecosystem: Environmental > Aquatic > Marine > Intertidal... | reverse complement strand
AGGAGGGCGCGACCGTGGCCGTCACCGGCTCTTCCGGTTCGGGCAAGAGCACCTTGCTGCATCTGCTGGGTGGACTGGATCGGCCCTCCAGTGGCGAGGTCCGGGTGGCCGGGCGGGACCTGGCCAGCTTATCCGAGGCCGAGCGCGGCACGCTGCGCAACCGCCAGTTGGGATTCGTCTACCAGTTCCACCATCTCATGCCCGAGTTCGACGCCCTGGAAAATGTCATGATGCCGCTTCTGATCCGTCGGCAGTCCCGTGCCGAGGCCGCGCGGACCGCCCGCGAGACGCTGGAGCGGGTCGGACTGGGCGAGCGGCTGCACCACAAACCCAGCGAACTCTCCGGCGGCGAGCGCCAGCGCACGGCCATTGCTCGCGCCGTGGTGACCCGGCCCTCGCTGATCCTGGCCGATGAGCCCACCGGCAATCTCGACGGCAAGACCGCCGAACGCATCCACGAGTTGCTGCTTTCCTTGAATCGGGAATTGGGCACCGCCCTGGTGGTGGTTACCCATGAGCCGGATCTGGCCCGGCAGATGCAACAGGAATACCGTCTGGTGGAGGGGCGCCTAGCGGGAGACTAGGCCGCGCGCCCGGCATGCCGCATTGGGGGGCGGCTTGCAACACGGTCTGAGGGACATCGCCGCGCCGCCCGTGAGCGATCGGGCGCTGTGGGCCGGGACCACGGCCTTCGCCCTCGGTATTGCCGTCTTCCACCAGCTGCCCTACCTGCTGCCGCCCGCGGTGCTGGTCCTGCCCGTGATCCTGTTGCTCGGCGCGGCCTATGCCCGGCGGGGCGGCCTTTTCCTTCTGCTAGCCCTGTTTGCCGGCGGCTTTGCCTGGCAGGGCCTGACGGCGATCCAGCAACTGGGGGCGCCTTTCCCCGCCCATCTGGAACGACAAACCGTCCAAGTGGAAGGCTGGATCGCCGGACCGGTTGCCGATAAGCCGCGCCGGCGGCGCTTCCGCTTCCAGGTGACCCGTTTGCGGCGCCCCGGCGGCGAGTGGCAGCCCTATGCGGGGGCCCTGCGCCTATCCTGGTACCGTCCGCTGGAGGTGGCGCCGGTCTACGGCCAGCGCTGGCGTTTGTCGGTGCGGGTGCGCCGGCCGCGGGGCTTCCGTAACCCGGGCGGTTTTGATTACGCCCGCTACCTGCGTTCGCGCGGTCTGGCCGGGACGGGCTATGTGCGCCAGGCGCCGGCGGCGGAGCGGCTTGCAGGGCAGGGCGGCAATCCGGTGCGAGCCGCGGTGGAGGGGCTGCGCCGGCGGGTGCAGGCGGCGGTGGCCGCGGATGGCGGCGCCACCGCCCCGTTATTGCGTGCCCTGACCGTGGGCAAACGGGACCAGCTCGATCCGGCCACCTGGGATCTACTGCAGGTCACCGGCACCGGCCATCTGGTGGCCATAAGCGGTCTGCATGTCGGCTGGGTGGCCTTCCTGCTCTTCGTGCTGGCTCGGGGGTTGTGGGCCCGTCTCCCGCGCGCGCCGCTGGTTTGGCCTGCACCCCGTTTCGCCGCGGCGGTGGCCCTGTTGGGGGCAGCGGCCTACGCCGCCCTCTCGGGATTGCGGCTGCCCGCCCAGCGGGCGTTGTTCATGGTGGCCGTGGGGCTGGGATCCTGGCTTTTGGGCCGGCCGTTCCGGTTCGGCCGTGCCCTGGCCTTGGCTGCCCTAGCGGTGCTGTTGTGGGCACCGGACAGCTTGCTCGCCCCCGGTTTGTGGCTGAGCTTTACCGCGGTGGCCGGTATCGGCCTGCTGCTCGACGGGCCGCTGGCGGGGCGCGGCTGGCTGGCCCGCTCGGTGGTGATCCAGCTGGCGGTGGTGGCCATGATCAGCCCCTGGCTGGCCTTCTGGTTCGGCCGGGTCTCGCTGGTGGCACCCCTGGCCAATGCGGTGGCGGTGCCGTTATTCAGTTTCCTGGTGGTGCCGCTGGCGCTGCTGGGTTCGCTGGCGGCGTTGCTCGGCCTGTCCGTACCGGCGGGCTGGGCGTTCACCGCGGCCGGGCAGCTGTTGGCGGCCGTCCTGCCGGTGCTGGAACGCATGGCGGCGCTGCCGGCGGCCGCCTGGCCGGTCCCCCGGCCCGGCCTGCTCGAAGTGGGCCTGCTGCTGGGCGGCCTGGCCTGGTTGGCGGTGGGGCGGGGGCGCCGGCGCTGGTGGGGCCTCCCGCTGTTGGTTGTGCCCTTGTTCACCCTGGGGCCGCGGGACCTCCCGGCCGGGCAGGCGCGGGTGTGGGTGCTGGATGTGGGGCAGGGCAGCGCCACGGTGGTGGAGACCGCCGATCATGTGGCCGTGGTCGATTGCGGGCCGCGCTTCAGTCCGTCGTTCAATGCCGGCGAGGCCCTGATCGCGCCGTTCCTTCAGTCGCGCGGCTGGGCCGGGGTGGACCGGTTGCTGGTTAGCCACGGCGACGGCGACCACCACGGTGGCTGCGCGGGGTTGCGCCGGCGCCTGCCGGTGGACTCGGTGGTGGGCGCGCCCGGGGCCGTGGCCGAGGCGAGCGAGGTGGTCCGCCGCGGCGATGGCTGGCGCTGGGACGGCGTCCGTTTCCGCATCCTGTATCCCGCGACGCCGCAGGCAGCGGAAGGCAACGCGGCCTCCCGGGTTGTGAAGGTGGTGACCGACTATGGGTCGGTGCTGCTGCCCGGGGATGTGGAGGCGGCGGCGGAACGGCGCTTGCTGGCCCGGCCGGAAGAACTCGCCGCGGAGGTGGTGGTGGCCCCGCACCACGGCAGCACCACATCGTCCACCGCGGGTTTCGTGCGTGCCGCCAATCCGCGCTGGGCGCTCTTTTCCGTGGGCTACCGCAACCGCTGGGACTTCCCTGATCCCGCCGTGGTAGCGCGCTACCGGCGGGCGGGGGCCCGCGTACGGACTACGGCCGCGGCGGGGGCTTTGCGCATCGATCTGACCCCGGAACTCGGAGTCAGCGGCTACCGGAAGCGGGCGGACCGTTACTGGAATGCCGGCGCCCCACCACCGCCCATGGGCGCCCTAGAGAGCGGGGGCCTGTTGTAACCCGGTCCGCGCGGCTTTGGGCCTCTTGGCGGGCCTTGTATACTACCCGCCGATTTTCCAGCGTCTTTTCCGAACGGGGGGGAAGATGATTTGCTCGATCTGCTGATGCGCGGTGGTTGGCTTATGGTGCCTTTGCTGCTGGTTTCCCTGATGGCTCTGGGCATCATCCTGGAGCGGCTGTACAGTCTGCGCACGACGCGCATCCTACCGCCGGATCTGGTTCCCGCCATTGAGGCCGATATCCAACGGGGGGACCTGGAGCAGGCCCGCCGGCGGGCCGAGGAGGACGGCAGCCCGCTCGCCCGCATCCTCGCCAGCGGTTTGTGCAATTCCGGGCTGTCGCGCGAGGTCATCAAGGAGTCGGTGGAGGAAACCGGGCGTCATGTGGTCACGGACATGAGCCGCTACCTCACCCTGCTGGGCACCATCGCCGCCGTGTCCCCGCTGCTGGGGCTGTTGGGCACGGTGGTCGGCATGATCAAGGTGTTCGCCGTGATCACGAGCCAAGGGGTGGGCGATCCTAGTGTGCTCGCCGGCGGCATCTCCGAGGCCCTGCTGACCACGGCCTTCGGCATGAGTATCGCCATTCCGGCCATCGCCCTGCACCGCTACTTTAACGCCAAGCTTGATCGCCTGGTGGTGGACATGGAACAGAGCGCCCTGCGCGTGGTGGAGATCATCCAGGGGGATCGCTCGTGAAGTTCCGCACGCGGGAGCACCGTACGCCCCATGTCGAGCTCACCCCGCTCATCGATGTGGTGTTCCTGTTGCTGATCTTTTTCATGATCTCCACCACCTTCGTTTCCCGCACCGGTTTGCAGATCCGTTTGCCGGAAGCGGATAGCGCCCAGACCAATCCGGATACGGCCAGGGTGGAGGTGATGGTCACCGAAGAGGGCAATTTCTTGGTGGACGGCGAAGCGGTGCCCGCCGAGCGTTCCTTGACCGAGGTGTTGCGCGGGCGGGCCCAGGCAGCGGATGGCGGCGCGGGCCCCATGCTGGTGATCCGCGCCGATCGCAATGCCCGCCATGGGGCCGTAGTGACGGCCATGGACGCCGGCTCCGCCGCCGGTCTGGATCGGGTAGCCATTTCCACGCTCTCCCCCCGGAGCTCGCAGTAACCATGACGACGGAATCCGCCGCGGCGCAAACCAGCATGCAGGTGTACAAACGTCTGCTCACCTACGTTTGGCCGTTCTGGCAACGGCTGGCGGTGGCGCTGGTGGCCATGATTCTGGTCGGGGCCACCAGCGCCGGTGTGGCCTACCTGCTCAAACCGGTCATCGACCAAATCTTCGTGAACAAGAACGAGCAGCTTCTGCTGTTGCTGCCCGTTGGTATCATCGTGCTGTATCTGCTCAAGGGGGTGGCCAATTACCTGGAGACCTACCTGCTCAACTGGATCGGGCAGCGCGCCATGCTGCAGCTCCGGGATGAGCTGTTCAGCCGCCTGCTGCACATGCCATTGGGCTTCTTCAGCGAGCACGCTGCCGGGACGCTGATCTCGCGTCTGACCTATGATGTGGATCAGATGGAGAAATCCATCACCCGGGGTCTGAGCACCCTGCTCAAGGACACCATCACCGCCGCGTTCCTGCTAGCGCTGGTGTTCTACCACGATTGGCAGTTGGCGCTGGTCTCCCTGATTGGTATCCCGATCATCGTCTGGCCGCTGGCCGAGCTGACCAAGAAGCTGCGCAAGAGCAGCCGCTCTTCCCAGCAGGCCCGCGCCGCCATGTCGCGGGTGATCGAGGAAGGCGTGGTGGGCAACCGCGTGGTCAAGGCCTTCAATGGCGAGTCCTATGAGCAGGACCGCTTCCACAAGGAGTCGGAGTTCCACCGCCGGCAGAATATGCGCAAGGCCCAGGCCACGGCGCTGTCCGTGCCGGTGATGGAGATCACGGCCGCTTTGTGTATCGCCCTGGTCATCTATTACGGCGGCTACCGGGTGATCTCCGCCGGTGGCGAAACCACGCCCGGCACCTTCTTTTCCTTCCTGGCCGCCCTGCTCATGATGTACGACCCTCTTCGCCGGCTCACTAAGATCAATCCGGTGATCCAGCAGGGCTTGGCCGCGGGGGAGCGGTTGTTCCAGATGCTGGATCAGCCTCCCGAGGAGGATGAAGGCACGCGCACCCTAGACCCCGTCCAGGGCCGGTTGGCGTTCGAAGAGGTCTGGTTCGGCTACGGTCCGGAGGAGTCGGTCCTGCAGGGGATCAATCTGGAGGTGCCCGCCGGTTCGGTGGTGGCCTTGGTCGGCCTCTCCGGGGCGGGCAAGTCCACCATGGTCAACATGGTGCCGCGGTTCTATTCCCCCGATCAGGGCCGGATTACCCTGGACGGGGTGGATCTGCGGGATCTGGATCTGCGTTTCCTGCGCGACCAAGTGGCCATCGTCAGCCAGGAGGTGGTCCTGTTCAACGACACGCTGGCCGCCAATATCGCCTACGGCAAACCGGGTGCGACCCGGGATGAGGTGGAGGCCGCCGCCGAGGCCGCCGGGGTCATGGAGTTCGTGGACCGGCTGGAGCACGGGCTCGACCAGTTGGTGGGCGAGAGCGGCACCCGGCTGTCCGGTGGCCAGCGCCAACGCCTGGCCATCGCCCGGGCGCTGCTGCGGGATGCCCCCATCCTCATCCTGGACGAGGCCACCTCCAGCCTGGATCCGCAGTCCGAAAAGTTCGTGCAGCGGGGCTTCGAGCAGCTCATGGAGGACCGCACCACCTTGGTCATCGCCCACCGGTTGGCGACCATCCAGCGGGCGGATGCCATCGTGGTCATGGAAGGCGGCCGGGTGGTGGAGCAGGGCCGGCATGAGGACCTGCTGACTCGCGGCGGCATCTACGCCTACCTGTGGGAGACCCAGTTCGCCAATGAGGAAGGCACCTCGGTGGCGGTGGGCCCGAGCTAACTCTCCGATTTGCCGCCTTGGCCAAGAGCCCAATGAAAACGCGCCCAATGCCCCGGTCAGCCACGTGGTCCTTGGCCCATGCCAAGGCCTTTTTCGTGGATTTCGGTTTCCTGCGCAAGCTGAACAACAACAATTTCCATCGGATCTCGCCTTGGGCCTTTCGTTCCGGTCAGCCCATGCCGCCGGAATTGAAGCGCTATGTCGCCCGCCACGGCATCCGGACGGTGGTGGGTCTGCGCGGCACCAAGGGGGCCCGGCGCTATACCGAGCTGGTGGAGCGCACTTGCGACGAGCTGGGGGTGGCGTTCCGCAACCTGAAGCTGGCGTCGCACAAGCCGCCGTCGCCGTCCCGCTTGCACGCCGCCCGCGAATTGCTTGAGGAGATCGAGTACCCGGCGTTGTTCCACTGCAAGTCCGGGGCCGACCGCGCCGGGCTGTTCTCGGCGCTCTACCTCCACTGGATGGAAGGTGTGCCCCTGGAGGAGACGCGGCAGCTCCGCTTCTGGCCCTACGGCCATATCCGCAATGCGCGTACCGGCGTGCTGGATCAGTTTATCGATGCCTATGTGTCCTACTCGCGGCAGGAGCCCATCGATCTGACCACCTGGATCGACGAGGTCTACCGGCCCGAGGCCTTCAACGAGCCGGCGCCGGGCGGTTTCCGGAGCTGGCTGGTGGACCGGGTGCTGAAACGGGAATAATGCCAATGTTCGTTCATGCCATGCCGGAGGCCCTGTGAAGCTCAGTCCGCGGCAGCAGCGCTGGGCCGCCCGCGCCGTGTCCTGGCTGGTGCGCTTGCTGGGCCGCACCATTCGCTGGCGCACGCAGGCGCCCGCCTCGGCGCGCCAGCTTCTGGCCGGAGATGCGCCCGTTATCCTTGCCTTCTGGCACGGGCGCCTGCTCATGATTCCTATCGCCTATCTGCGTGCCGGTCGCTCCCGGGTCAATGTCCTGATTAGTGAGCACGGTGACGGCGAACTTATCAGCCGCACCATCGCTCACTTCGGCTTCGGGTCCGTGCGAGGCTCCTCGCGCCGGGGCGCGCTGCGTGCCATGCGCGATCTGATCCGCAAGGTCCGTGAAGGGGCGGATTTCGCTTTCACCCCGGACGGCCCCCAAGGACCGGCCCAGCAGGTGCAAGCGGGGGTGGTGGACCTGGCCCAGCGAACGGGCTATCCCATTTTGCCGGTGACGTTCAGTGTCCGGCATGGCAAGCAGTTCGCCAGTTGGGACCGCTTTTTGCTGCCCCGGCCGTTCTCGCGGGGGGTGTTCGCCTGGGGGGAGCCGGTCTGGGTCGGTGCGGAGGATGACACGGAGGCGGTGCGGGCAGAGCTGGAGGCCCGCATGCAGGGTCTGACCCGGGCCGCGGACCAAACGACGGGGCGCGTCCCGTGACCGCCTGGCTGCCCAATCCGCGAACGCCGCTGCTGTGGGGCTGTGACCTGCGCGACCGGCTGCGCGGCCGGCCGGAAGGGCCGTTGGCCCGCTGGGGCTGGTTCCGTCCGCCGGGGGGTCCCGGCCCCTTGCTCTGGGTGTATGCGCCCGATTGCCAGGGCGCCCGGGTAGGCGCGGAAATGGTGCGCGGGATCCGCTCGGTGCGGGTGGATGTGCGGGCGGTGGTCACGGCCGGGCAGGGGTGTGGCGAGACCCTGCGCCCCTTGTTTCAGGAGTACCCGGGTACCGCCGCCGCCCCGCCGCCTGCCGCCCATGCCCGAGCGGCGCGGCGGGCCGCCACCCGACTGGGGGCGCGCGCCTTCCTGGCCGTGCATGAGCTGCCGTCCTATCCCTTTCTCCAAGGATTGGCCGCGGCCGGGGTGCCCGTGAGCGTGGTGAATTGCGAGCCCCCCCGCCGCTGGCCGCGGGGTCTGCACTTCGAGCATGTCTTTCCGGCCGGGGAGGCGCAGGCTCAGCGCTGGCAAGCGGCCGGGATCCCCCCCGAGCCGGCGGTGGACCTGGAACTGTTCCTGGCCCGGACCGATGTGGAGCCCACATTGCGCTCCCTGCTCCTACCCGGCGGACATCGGCGGCTGTATCTAAGCGATGCGTTGCCGAGCCAAGACCGAACGGCGTTCGTGGACCGCTGGTGCCACGGCGAGCGGGCGCTGGCCGTGGCGGCGGAAGCGACGACGTCCGGCGGAGAGGCGCTGGTGCCCTTGTCCCGCTGGGATGAGAGCCGCGAGCCATTGGCCCCGGGCCAGGGCGTGCGGTGGGACGAGCGGCGTTGGCTGGCGGCGGTCACCGCTTCCGCCTTTGCTGGGGTGCTATGGCACGGGGAACGCGAGCGGCTCTGGCAGGCCCTGGCCAGTGGCTTGCCGCTGGTGGCCGGCCCGGAGGCCATGCGCTACTTGGCCGACCTGGGCGTCGAACCCGAAGCCGCGGTGGCGGCGACCACCTGGGCGGAGGTTGAGGCGCAATGGGCCGAATGGGAGGCCCATTCCTTCGCTTGGCGCGATGGCCAGGCCCGTTCGCGACGGGCCTATTGGGCTGCCCGGCGCCGAGCGGAAGCGGCCATGGCGACGGTGGATGCCTGGGCGGATCAGTGGTGAACCGGCTGCAACGCCAGTGGCAGAATGGCGGCTGGCTCAGCACCGCCCTGACCCCGCTCGGCGGCCTGTATGGTGGGGCCATGTGGCTGCGCCGGGCACTGTACCGTTGGCACTGGCGTCAGCCGGAAACGCTGCCTCTGCCGGTGGTGGTCGTGGGCAACCTGACCGTGGGCGGCAGCGGCAAGACGCCCCTGGTCATCGCCTTGGTCGAAGCCTTGCTGGCCGCCGGTCGCCGCCCCGCGGTGGTGAGCCGGGGTTACGGTCGTACCTCCCGGGGATTGCAGGTGGTGTCCGCCGGCGACGGCCGTCGGATCCCGGCGGCGGAAAGCGGGGATGAGCCCGCCCTTTTGGCGGACCGCTTGCCGGTGCCCGTGGTGGTCGCCGCCGATCGCGGCGCGGCCGTGCGCGAGGCGGCCGCGCTGGGGGCGGATTGCGTGGTGGCCGATGACGGCTTCCAGCGCTTGTCTCTGCCCCGGGAGCGCGCCTTTCTGGTGGTGGACGGTCAGCGCGGCTTCGGCAATGGACGCTGCCTGCCCGCCGGGCCGTTGCGCGAGCCGCTCTCCGCCCTGGGGGAGGCCGATGCCGTGGTAATCAACGGCGGCGAGGCGCCCGAAGGCTTGGCCCCGCAGATGCACATGACCCTGGCTCCCCGCGCATTGGTGGATATTCAGGGGCGGGCGGCCGATCAACCCCTGGCCTGGTTGCAGGGACGGCGGGTTCACGCGGCGGCGGGTATCGGTGACCCGGAGCGGTTTTTCGACACTCTGGCGCAAGCGGGGGCGCAGGTTGTCCGGCACGCCTTCGCCGACCACCATGCCTATGGCGCGTCGGATCTGGTGTTGCCGGATGATGCCCCCCTGGTCGTCACCGAAAAGGATGCCGTGAAGATGCGCGAACTGGGGGTGACCGGCTGGGCGCTTCGGGTAGATGCCCAACTGCGTCCCGACCCGTCCCCTTGGTTGGCCGATTTGCCGGGGGCGCCGGGTAGCGGTGTATCCTAGGCGTCCCACCAACCGGAAAGGGTGAAGGCCGTGCTCGATCGAAAATTGCTGGACGTTCTGGTATGTCCGGTGTGCAAGGCGGAGCTGGAACTGACGGCTTCCAAGGATGGCTTGGTTTGCAACAAATGCAAATTGGTCTATCCCATCCAGGACGATATCCCTGTGATGTTGCCGGATGAGGCGCGGCCGCTGGAGACCGACGGCGCGCAAGAGTAGCCACCGGCCCGACCAACGCCCACACGGATCGCCAGTTTCCCAATGCCCGCGGATCACCTCCAAGACACCACCCGCAACCTGTCCCCGGCCGCCTCCGGCTTTACCGTCCTCATCCCGGCGCGCTATGCCGCCAGCCGGCTGCCGGGCAAACCCTTGCGCGAGATCGGCGGCGAGCCGTTGGTCTGCCGTGTGGTGGAGCAGGCCGCGCGCGCCGGGGCCCGGCGGGTTGCCGTGGCTACCGACGACGAACGGGTGGCGGAAGCGGTGCGCCACCGGGGCGCCGAGGCAGTGCTGACCGCCAGTGATTGCCCCAGCGGTACCGACCGCCTGGCCCAAGCCGCCGCCGCGCTGGATTTGCCGGACCAAGAACCCGTGATCAATGTGCAGGGTGATGAACCGTTCCTGGACCCGGAACTGATCGGGGAAGTGGCGGCCGCCCTGGAAACCGAGCCGGCACGGCAAATGGCCACCGCGGCGCACCCGCTTACCCAATGGGCCCGGGTGCTGGATCCCAATGTGGTGAAGGTCGTGCGGGACGCCCAGGGCGATGCACTTTACTTCTCGCGGGCTCCCATTCCCTGGCCCCGCGAGGCCTTTTCCCGCTTGCCGGGGCCCGAAGAGCCGCGCCCTGCGCAAGATCCCGACGGATTCCTGCAGCATATCGGCATCTACGGTTATCGCGCCGGCTTCCTAACCACCTTTTCCCGCTGGTCCCCGACGCCGTTGGAAAGGCAGGAATCCCTGGAGCAATTGCGGGCCCTGGAAAATGGCGTGGCCCTGCGGGTGATCGTCACCGCCCGCGGGCCCGGACCCGGGGTGGATACCCCGGAGGATCTAGCGGAAGCCGAACGCTTATGGGTGGAGCGCCACCGGCAGAACGGTGGGTGAGCTGCCCCTCGATTTTGCATGCCCATCGTTGGATCAAAGGAGCGAAGAATGGACCTGAGCAAAGTGAAGGCGGGGAAAGAGCCGCCGACCGACGTCAACGTCGTTATCGAAATTCCCCAGGGCTCGGCCGTGAAATACGAGCTCGACAAGGATTCGGGCATGGTGGAAGTGGACCGTTTCCTGTTCACGCCCATGTACTATCCGCTGAACTACGGCTTCATCCCCAATACCCTCTCCGAGGATGATGATCCCACCGATGTGCTGGTGGTTTCGCGGGAAGCGGTTTACCCGGGCTCCGTTCTGCGTAGCCGCCCCGTAGGGATCCTGGAGATGGAAGACGAAGATGGCGTGGATGCCAAGATCGTCGCCGTGCCCCACGAGAAGGTGGACAACGGCTACACGGACGTCCAGGACGTGACCGACCTCCCCGAGTCCCTGCGCAACTCGATCAAGCACTTTTTCGAGCACTATAAGGACCTGGAGCCCGGCAAGTGGGTGAAGGTCAACGACTGGAAGGGTGTGGACGAGGCCAAGCGGATCATCGAGGCGGATATTAACCGCGCCTAGATCGCCTCCTGGCCGGAAGCAAAGGGCCCTCCGCAAGGAGGGCCTTTTGCTATTGGAGGGAGGGGAGGCGCAGGAGGTCGAGGAGTTCGCTGGGTTCGCCCTCCGGAGTGACCGTGCTCAGGCAGACCGTGCGCGGTACTCGCCGGTAGGGTCGGCCCTGGATGTCGTCTTGAATGCTCTGGTCCCGTTCGTGCTGCAGGACCAGTTGCGGTCCTTCCGGCAGGACATCGATGAGCAGGTAAGGCTCACCGGCGTACTCCACCCGTTGGCCGATGAGGGCATTCAGGTAGGCCAGGTGCGTAGCGCGCGATTTGTCGATAGGCTCCATGGGAAGTTACCCCTTGCGGTTTCCTGCGACGGCAACAAGCGACCAAAATACCCCGGTGGGTGGCTCGGGTAAATTGGGCCTCTCCCACCTGGAACCGAACGTGGGGAGGGAGGAGTCGTATTCGGATGGCGGCGCACAGGAGGTCTTCGAAAAGATTTGGCCAGAAGGTGTTGACGACCCTCCGTGTGACGGATAAATTATGCGTTCTTTCCGACGGCGCACCCCACGGGGCGCTAAGGGCCAAAAGCCAAAAACAAATAAGGCTTGACGGGCTCTCCGGGAAAGGATAAGATAATAAATCTCGCTTAGCACAACGGCAAAAGCGGCGATTTACCAAACACTCGATTGCGGGGTGGAGCAGTCTGGTAGCTCGTCGGGCTCATAACCCGAAGGTCACAGGTTCAAATCCTGTCCCCGCTACCATCTAGCTGGTGCTCTTTAACAATTTGGGATGAGGAAGCGTTGTAGGCTCTGCAGTTTGTGGGGTCCTGACAGGGGTCGAACGCTGGTTTGAGCT
>Ga0102925_1001770_pt1 | contig 11989 bp, 15 predicted proteins | sample SalPonR1_A_D1_MG_FD_78216 | JGI IMG/M metagenome (GOLD analysis project Ga0102925, IMG submission 78216) | Salt pond soil microbial communities from South San Francisco under conditions of wetland restoration - Salt Pond MetaG R1_A_D1_MG | ecosystem: Environmental > Aquatic > Marine > Intertidal... | reverse complement strand
TATGACCATTTCAATCATTCTCATATATATACTATTAGAAAATCAATATAATTGCACAAAATTTAACATTTAATTTTACCCCAAACTAGCTCCAGTCTCTATATTCCTATCCAACTCTTGTTGATTACTTACGTCTTTACTCACTACATAAGCTTTCAAAGGCTGGTTACCATTTTGCCCTAGTGTTTCAGCAATTTGATTAGTACCAGCATCCCCAACAATATTAAAGGCTGGTGCTTGTGCTTGTTGCGCTTGTGCTTGTGCTTGGCTTACACTTGCACCCCCTGTGCTTCCACCACCTGAGCCACCTATGTTGGGCGTTTTGGTGGATTTTATATTTTGCACCGCTTTTAAACCACTAGCTAAAACAGTTGCAGTGGATGCAATTCTTGAAGCCGTTGCAAAAGGTTCAGGCAAAACAGATGGAGTACTCCAAACTTCTGTAACACCTTGATAAGTGTTTATTGCCGCTTGTGCTATTGCTGCTGCTTTCCCAGCTTTAGAATTTTCACCTAGTAATTGAGTTATTGCTCCGAGTGTGTTACCAACAATAGCCATTTTTGCATCAGCAACAGCTTTTTCTCTGGCTTTTTCTTGTTCAGCCGCTTCGTCTTTTATATATTGTTCTTGTTTTGTGAACTTATCTCTTATCGCTTGCAACTGACTTTCACTAGCTTCTAAGTCTCTAGCTTTTTGCATTTCTTTTTCACGCTCAATATCTAATTCAGCCAAAGCCTGTTCTTGTCTGCCCTCTATTGTATCTGGAAATTCTTTACCCTCGTTTAATAAAGCTTCTAATTCTTTTTGTCTTTGTACTTTTTTTTCGTTTTCCTCTGCTTCAATCTCACCCATCTCTAGGTCAAATTGTTTTTTTGCTTTCTTTAAAAGCTCATCTCTTTTAGCACCTTCTTTTATTGTTTTTTTAATTAAATCTTTCTCTTCTTGAAATTTTTGATTAGCTTCCTGTTTTGCTAACTCAACTTCTTTTAGTCCTATTTTTTTAAGCTCAGCAAGATTAGATTTTTGCTCTTCAATAAGCGCTTGTTCGTTTGTTAGTTGCTCGGATTGTTGACCTCTTATTCTTTCATTTATTTCAAAGACACCGTTTTTAGCTTCTTGTAAAGCTATTTCCGCATCTATATTTTCAGGATTTAAGTCTAGTTCTTTTTGTGCTAAGTCTAATTTTCTTTGTGCTATTTTAAGCTCCTCTTCAGATTGCTTCTGTAATATTTTTCCTAGTTTTTGATTTGCTTTTATTCTATCCTCAATGCTCTTACTAATGTCATCCCGTTGTTGTCTCAATTGTTCAGCTTGGTCTTGAAATTGTAAAGTTAAACCTGCTAAAGATGCCTCACCTAATTTTACTTGCTTACGCATTTCTACAAGCGCATCTGCTGTTTCACTTGCAGCATCTACATTTACTTTTGATACTTCTTCAGACGCCTTTTCAACAAAACCTGCAACTTCGCTTATCATGTCTCCGAAGTTTTCAGCCACACCTTTGCCAGCATCTAAGGCTTCTTCACCAGTTTCTTTTATACTTTGCTTTGTCTCCTCAATGCCTTTGTTTAATTCTTTTATAGTATCTGGGTCACCGTCACCAAACATAGATTTTTCCCAAGCTAACATCGCCTCTTGCACCACTAATTTTATTGCATCAAATGAAAGTTTTAGTGGTGTTAATGCTAGGGTCATTAAATTTTTTATAACTGCAATAGTTGATGCAAATCCACCATTTGCTTTTGATGTACTCTCAAACGCATTTGTTATTGCTGTGGTAACCTCCTGAAAGACTATGTTAATGCTAGTCATCACTTTATTAACACTATCGACAATAGCTTGGTTTTTGTTAAAGGCTTCTGTTAACTTTGCTACAACTGCAACTACTAAACCTATTCCAGCGGCTTTTATTGCTCCTCCTAAAACTTTAAAGCCTGTACCTACACCTTTTAATGCTTTTTTACTTTTATCTGCTGCGCCTCTTAATCTACTAAAGTTTTTAGAGCCTTGCTTTCCTAGGTCTTTAGTTGACTCATTTGCGTTCTCGACTGATTGACCTACGTCCTGAACATTCTCATTAACCTCTTTTACATTCTTGTTAGCCTTATCAGCTTCAACATTAATTTTAAAGTTTACCTCTTGCATCTCTTTTGATTTGGTCAACTCCTTCTCTTATAGAAGTTGGAATTTTGTTTTTCCCTTTTGCTACGTCAATGGCCTGACTTACTCCATGCCATTTGTCTAGTTTCAATAATTTTAATATCATAATTCAATTAAATAATTTTCTAAACAATTTTTATTTTCAAAAACACCATTGTCTTCTTCTACTCTTCTCTGATAGTTATCAACCAACAAAACTATTTCTCTAGACAATTCTGTTTCTCTTGTATCGGTCAATAGTTCTATTTTTGCTTTATTTGTCGATAAGTCTATTCTAATATCGTTAATTATATAGCTTCGGTTTTGTAGAATAATTTTATCATTTAATTTATAATTTAAAATAAAGTCATCTCTTAATATAGCTGTAATTATAACTTTTCTCGCTTGTGGGCTGAACACTCCGTTAATGTAATTCTTGTAAAAGTTATTAAACAAACTATTCTCATTTAACTCCAGTGTATATTCGTCAATCTCGCTTCCGAAGTTTATTGATTTTTCGCCTATTGCATTTAAACCGGCTATGTAATTATTAGGCTCGTAATTGGTAAACTGAAACTTAACCCCCTCGGCTGGCTTTCTATCGGTATAAAACAAAATAGGCTCATTCGATAAAGGTTCTTCTTTCTCATCAACATACCAGCTGAAAATAGTATCTGTCAGCACATCATCAGACTCTAGCCTTTCAAAAAGTATCTTGTAAAAATCGGATTTTATGTTATAGCTTACGTTACCGATTAGCTTAGCAGGGTCGTCTGTTTCAAGTATAAAGTCTAAATTACCAAACTCATCATCTAGCTTCTTGTTTCGCTCCTTGATTAGAATAGACTCCGACTGATTAAACTCAAAGTTAAATTCGTTAATTGTTTCAACTCTAGATACTACTTTTTCTCTTACGTCAACTACTCTGCTAATATCAATTTCCTTTCCAGTATCGTAAAAATTGTCAAGTGATTTCACTTCTATAACACCATTAACAACCTGCGCGGTTAGGTTAAAGGTTTTGAAAATAGAAGTCATAAAATCTAAAACTTTCATTTTCGGAATAAACTCATTAACTCTAATCTCATTTCTTGAATCTATTATTACCGACCCTTCTAAAGTTGTTGTCGTTGGAGGTGGCGCAAAGTTTTGACTTGTTGTTATTATTTCTAACTCAGCTTCAAATTTTGTTAAAAAACCATTGTTAGCTATTAGCCTTAATCTTGGCTCATACACCTCCGACCCCTCTTGTCCTGATGGTAGATCTAAAGTTACCGTAAAGCTTTCTTCGCCATCTGGAGTAAACGATACGTTTGTTTGGCTGTATAGCACATCAAGTTGACTAGTAACCTCAATATCAACATTACAAAACCCTAAAGCCTTAACTTTGTAATTTAAGGTGTGTTTTCTGAACGATGTAGTTGTACCACTTGGCGATGTTACCGTGTTAAATGAAGCTGTAAGAAAATTATCCATTTCAGTATTGAAATCTTCATTTCTTACACTTGCGCTTGAAGAACCTTTGTTAATAACGCCCTGCTCTCTATTCAAGTAAAGGTAAAGGCTAGTGAAATCCGAAGTACTAAAGAAGTCGTCTGAAAAATTAATGTTATACTTCTGCTCAATAGCTTCTACTATACGTGTAACTCTTATGGCTGGCTTAAAGTCTCTATGCTCTAACCCCTCAATCTCTTGATTTTGCGCGTTCAAGTAAACAATCTTACCACTGTTGTTGTAGAAATATCTTCTGCCTACCGAAATAAATGGGTAACAGAAATCGCTTTCGGTTGTTGATGGCGTTGCCACTCCATTACTAACACTTAAATAACTCTCAAAACCAGCTTCAACATTTGCATCTGTATAGGGGTGGTTGTAAGTAGCCAATTCTTTTAAGTCGCTTAACCTATCCTCTTTGAATATATCTCTTAGCTCTGATATTTCCCCAGTAAAATATATCTTGTAGCTTGATGGCTTATTGTTTTTAAGTTTCACATTCTCTATCTGAATAAAACCTTTTCGCCACGTTGCCCCATTCTTTGTAATTGTACTTCTTACTTTTTCTCTTGGATCAAATCCATCAACAATATCAAAGTTGTAAAAATTCTTGAAGATTTTGTTATTTCGCTTAGTAGCTGGCACGCTAAACTGCCTTGAAAATGTAGTAAAGATTTTACCTATATCCTTAATATTCTGAATAGAGTCATTGACTTGTATATTCTCATCTTTATACAAATCAATCTTTTTATTATTTAAAAAAACCTCTATCATCGTATGCTGTTTATATCATCATTTGCAAAGTCAAAATCAAAGTCGTAATTGATTAGCTTATCATTCACTCTAGTCTTCTCAGTCCAACTACTGTCAGTTAAAATAGCTGGCTCATCATCTATCCAATACATTTCACTGTACAATAATTGTTTAAAGACTGTGTTAAATTCCTCAGGATAAAAGCCACTAGATATTTTTAAAGATGCTTTTGCTTTTTTGTTGTAAATTCTTCTTTGCCCTAAATGTGGATATACTTCTCCGTTGGTTATTATATTAGACTTATAGTCTTCCTCACTTGTGCTATAACTATCTACACGCTTTTTAAAAAATACAACATCTTGTATCACTCCAAAACGATTAATAAAAGATATTTTTATAGGGGTATATTTAGGCTCGCATATTTCAATAACTTTTATTCCTTGCGTTGTAACAACATCATTTAAGTCTCTAAGGCTTACATCTTCTTCAGTAGCTGTGTAGCTAATTGATGTTAGTGTGTTATCGCTTGCAAAATCGTCTTTTAAATTAAAGTTGTCATAGGAATAAACTTGACTTTCTTTTCTTTCAAGTGCTATTTTAGGAGTGATGTCTGCTGAATTGTAAATGTTAAAATTATCTTGCAAAACTAAATCACTAGCTGTTTGGTTTATGTAATCGCCTTTTAGAACGATAGGGTTGAATATAAGAAACTGCTCATCTTGTTGGGGCGTTGGTGTGCTTATTCTTATACGATTGTTTACACCCATCTTCACAACAATAGACAACCTTAACCAATCATTACTAAACTCAACAACATCATAGGCTAATATGCCACTTGTTACATTTGTAACTATACCACTTTGCAAATTAAAAGTTGCATTTACACTTGCGGAAATCCCTAAAGATATTTCAGTGGTTACATTGTCATACTTAGCGTAAACGCTTAACGTATGTATGCTGTCTACGTCTAACTGGTTGCTTAAAGTTACTCCTAAACCTTGTGTAAAATCTCTGACTAAAAACGCATCACTACCACCAAATGGGTCTAGTTGTTTTTGCGTTAATATATCTGCATTTACATTATTACTCCAAGTATTTATTTGTGGAGTTGTATTGTTATTTAAAATCTGCGTCTGATCTAACCTTTCAACATAACCATCTCTAACTTTGAAGTAGTTGTATCTTGACTCGATTAAGTCTCCATTGCTATCTAATAAGTCTGATTTGCAAAGTACATAAATAGCTGTATCTCTTTTGCTGTAAAAGTCCTTGCTAAACTCATATTGATTGGCTGACCTTAACAACTCGCTTATCTCAAATATAACTTCATCATTAATTGCATCGCTTGTCAACTGATAGGCTGGGCTTGTTGTTGTATCAAATGATGTGAAGTCATCGCTTAGAAATATAGATACATCAACCTTGTCAATAGTAGAATTGTTGTAATACAAATGTATAGGACTTCGTGTCTGTAATGCTTTCATTGTTTCGTAAATTCTAAGAAGTTTTCTAAGTCCAACTTATAAGCTTCTGTTATATCTTTAGGCAATCTTTTAAACTGCGTTTCAAATGCTCTTGTAAAAAATCTGCTTGGCTTAATACCTTCTGCGTATATTCTTCTGCTAATTAAAAATGCAAGTGTTTTAGTGCCTCCTTTCTTGAACCTACCCTTCTCATCTCTAAACCTTATACCTCTATTTTTCAACCATTCCTGTAATGGTTTTATAGGTGGTCTTTTATTCCTATAAGCAAATCTGCTATTCGGTGCTTTTTGCACTCCATTTTTAACAAGGCTGGGATCTGCACCCTTCACACCCTCATCTTGAAACTTGCCATAGCTATCCATTAAGAAACTTAAACTAAAACTATTTTGGCTTACTATTAAGTCATACGCTAAGCTATCATATAGGCTTCTGGTGACGTTCTTATCTTTCTTAGATAAGTTAGTCCTCGACTGTTTTATAACACCTTTACCAAATCTATCTAAAGCCTGTTGCGTATTTCCTAGCATATTGTCATCTCATTTTTTACTACTATTGCAAAGTTGATTTCCATACCAGCTAAACCTTTATCAAACCTATCGGTAAATGGTGTAGCTGTGCTAATAGTTATCTGTTGTAAGTTGTTTTGATATAACTCCCCTCTGCTTAATTCAGCGTATAAATTCTTAATTACTTCTAAGGATTGATTCCAGATAAAGTCTTTATTATCTTGGTCAGCATCTTTATTAATATCTAGTATATCAGCTATAAGTAAGTTAACGTTATACGTTAATGTTCTAGTGTCTATCTCCACATTCTCCACATAAAATAAGGCTAAAGGGAAGGCACCATTTTTCTCAACATCAATCTCAAAAATATCATCGTTAATAGCTCTATTGATTAACGGACTATTATCTAATTCTGTTTTGATTATATTTACAAGTTCTAAATATGTCATCTACTTTTTATTTTTTAAATGCTTTACTTCTCGCTCATGCTTATCAACCTCGTGTTCTAAAAACATTAAACAATAGTGTACATTAAGTTCGGTAACTTCGTCAAGCTTGAAGATGTCGCCTTTTGCAAGTCTGTACAAAGCTGAGTAATTTCCCCACTTTTTGGAGTAGGCATCTGGCTCGCTTCCTCCTTTATATAAGCTGGGATATAGTTGAGTAAGTCCCTCGTTAAATTCCAAAAAAAAACCTTAGCCCCCAGCATCGCACCTAGTGGCATTTGCTTCATAACTTCCCCATAAACTTCTGAGCCTTTATAGTCTTCTATTAAGTACTTACCAAATTGCTTTTGTTTAATCGGTCTGAATAAAACAGCCATTGCCAAATGTATCTTATCTAAATCATTAATGTATTCAATCAAATCAGTATGCTCTCCATACGTCATATCATCAAGCTTTGGAATAAATCCAAAGTCTATATCTTTAATAGTAAATGTAGGCGTTAAGTCTTTGACCTCTGTGTTTAGAATATTAGATATAGTTTGCACTAAATGCTCAACATCTTCTGTTTGCATTGCGTTAACCTTATCCTTGTTGAGGTTGTAAAATATACGCATCACATCGTAATTGTCAGGCTCTTCAATCTTAACAAATGATTGGAATTGAGACAACTTAATATCGTTTATATCTTCTGGCACTTTAACTTTCATACTTATAATATAGTTTTTTTGTTGCTTTGTAACTTAATAAACAAAATATTTTCCTTTGTGTGGATTGTCTAACTGATATGTAACATTATATCTTATACCATCAATGTTATGATTCCAGTCGTCAATATACATCTTAGAACCTTTATCTAAGTAAGTGTAGTTGTTAAATTCCTTACCAATACTTGTACTACTTGGGTCAACTATTATCTTGTAATCTAACATTATTGTTATACCACTTTCAATAGTTCCTTTTTTAATCGGCACAATATTAATACCTTTTGCCTTAAGGTCTGCTATAAGTCTAGGCTCTGCACTATCTGCAACAACTAATTTTTTTTGCGTGGCTGTTAAGATTAATTTTGCTAAATCATCTAACTTCAAGCCATTTTTATAAATGTGGTTTTTGACATAGATAATCTTTTTACTTTTGTCAATAGCTATTTCATTCAAAGCATCTGGGTCAATACTAAACCCAAAATCTAAACCAAAAGAGGTCTGCAAGTTGTCAGGATTGAATTTACCATACTCCCAATTCTCAAATACAACACCCTCAGCTTTATCTAACCAACCACCTAGCATTACGTGCTTATGTTTTTTAGGATTGTTTTTTTTCATATCTTCAGCTCTTTGCAGAAAACTTTCAGATAAATTTCTTTTATTGTTTAAATAGCTGGTATGGATATAAACGCTGTCTTTTGTTTTTTTATTGCTTTCAGCTTCTATTCCTTTTTGTTCAAAGAAACGTTTATAAATAAAATGCTCTTTTGTTGTTGGATTTAAAATCAAAACAACTCTATTGGTTAATTCAGGATGTCTAATAGAAAAGTCTATTTTGTCAAAAATATTTTCATCAACCAACTCTTCAGCTTCATCTAGCACCCACGTTGTCACACCTTGAATAGATTTTAAATTGGCTGTCGCTGTGCCTTGACTTGTTTTGATTCCTCTGAATATAATTCTACTCCCTGTTCTTATGTTTATAATTTCTTTTTGACTTATTTTGAAATCTTTTTCAGCATTTAGCATTTCTATTTTTTCTAAAAATTCGGGCATAATAGAGATGTGCGCTGAAGTCATTGTCCACCTTGTGAATAAAATTACGTGACCAGTGTTATATGTAAGGTTGACTAAAAACAAAGAAACGTGAAACGACTTTGCCGACCCGCGCCCCCCTGTTATTAAGTAATACCTTTGTTTATTGTTTTTATGAAATAAAGGTTGATATTTTTTTAAAATTTTCATTCATCAATCCATTCTATTGGTGGGGTGGTTAAATTAACGTCTTTCTTTTCAGGGGCATTGCTACCTAATAATTGTGCGATTTGTCCTAAAACCGCTCTGCATTCTTTGAAGTCTTGTATTTTGTAATTTTTTTCATACAAATTTCTAAGGTGAGCTATTTGGTCTGAAAGTACTTCATCACGATATTCAGCAAAGTCTTCATCTCTTAATTCTTTAGCTTTGTTCAAATAATTGTAAGCCGTTTTCTCGCAAACACTGTAGCCCTCTGTAATGAGCTTTATTATTTCACGAGTTTTTTTACCCATTAAAATTAAAGCATAAACTTTATTAACTCTGTTTTCAACTTCTAATTTTTCAGCCATAATTTATTGTTTTTTAAAACGGAGCACCTCCGCCACTAGACGAGCCACCTGAAGACCCTCTACCTCCTATATTTAAAAAACCCCCAGTTCTTTCTTCCCATTGTTGAATACGATCTAAACTTGCTTCCATATTTCTTTCACTTTTTTATTAGTTAATGATTTATTTATTGATTTAAATTTGTTTATTAATTTAGTATTAAAATCTTCACAAAAGTCGTAAAGCTCTTCGTTGAATTCTATTTTAAACTGTTCAATATTATCTGAGCTTCTAAGATTTGCGCTTCCATGCATTACTATTTTGTTACCCCTGTCGGTTAAGATAGTCGTCATTTTTGTATGCGTCCTACAAACACCTACTTGCAACCTATTATCAACATCTAATTTATCATACAGATACTTTACTTTTTTGTGTCTTTCGTGGCTGTAAAAATAATCAGATATTAAAAAGTTAATATTATTTATATATCCATTATCCATCATATGTCTTAAACCGTCAATATTGTAATTATCAAAAGACAAAGTAGATATAGTTAATTTTTCAGCGCAAATATCATGATGCTCTAAAAAGGCAATAAGAAAATCGCCAAAAATAAAGTCGCCAGATACAAAACAAAACACATTTTCGTTTGCTTTCATGTCTATTTTACTAACTAAATCTTGAGCATTAGGAAATATAATGTTTTTATTATTTGTTTTTTTATGTTTAACTGGTTTCACATATCTAGTAGAAACTTCATCTGTTACATTTTCTAAGTCATCTAAAGAATGAATTAAATCAAATTCGCTTTGATCTTGTTCTCCAAATATTTCTTCTAATTCGTTTTTCATACCTTAATACCCTTTCATTACTTTTCTTAACTTCCCTATCATTCGTTTAACACAGCTAGAGCAACTGCTTATCTGCTCTTTTTTCTTAAATATGCGATTATGTATATTAAGAAGTTGTTTTTGTGTGTCAAAATTTATTACAACAGGTTCGTTTTTTAAGAATTTCTGTAAGTACTTAAACTCATCTTCTGTTAGACATTCAGGAACATCATAGCTAAAAAACTCGTTTAACTTTTCTTGACGCTCATCGCAACCGCAATCTTCCCCAGCTACAAATTTAACAGCCTTATCGATGCCAGTTGCTTTAGTTACTTTCTTAACAGTGTCTCCTAAGCCTTTGGCTTTAGCTTCTTGTTTTTTTTTGTATTCCTTGTATGCTTTCGTTCTTTTATCCATCGATTAAATGTTTTTTAAGTTTATTAATTGCTTTAGTTTTTGCTCTGGACATCTTCATTCTACTAATACCAGTGTTCTTTTCAATTTCACACAAGCTAAAACCTTGCAACTTATGCAAATCTAATACTTTTCTTTCAAAGTTAGGCAATTTATTTATAAGCTCCAAAATGTCAAAACAATTTAGGTTATCATCTGCCCATTTATTATCTGCGGTTAAGTTGTCTTTAATCTCAACGTTGTACCTTTTTTTATTGTGCTTTTGATAGCAAAGGTTTCTAAGTGTTATAAATACATAGCCTTTATAATTGCTCTCATTAACATTTATATTGCTATCGGCTAGGCTAATATACATCTCTTGGACTACGTCTTCTGGGTAGTCATGCACTCCAAAGGTCTGGCAAACCTCGATCCATTCAGCGTGATTAGATGCTATTAGCGTAAGTACATCCATACATTTTAATTAGTATGGGTGTAAATATAATAATTTTAAATTAAACTTTCACTAAAATAGTTAATGTAGTTGTTTATGGCGTTGAAATCCTTGCAACTGCCGTTCTCAATTTGTTTTATCTTGGTCAAAGATGTTCTAATGGTTTCAGCAATTTCTTTCTGCGTTTCTTGGCGTTTTGCCTTAGCTTTCTTTACTAAATAGGTTAGTTCACTTTTCAACTTTATATCGTCTATCCAGTCAAAAAATAGTTCACTTTCAGTCTTTTTGCGTTTCATAAGTTCTTGTTTTCCAGATGATTTATTAAAACTTCCGCTTATCCAATAGTTGTAGTGCATTATCTTCCGTGGTTTAGTCCTTGCAAATAGCCTTTGGAAAAAGGTTTTGTTTTACGCTTCATCTTATCCGCTCCTTTTTCGCTCCTTGGTTTTAATTCATAACCATTTTCGTTAAGAAACTTATAATACATTTCTTTATTTGCAGATGGTTTTTGTATTCTATATTCTTTTGTAATTTTTAACTCATTTAATATGTCTTCAGTATAATTTACAGAAGTCAATTTGTAATAAGAAGAAATTAAAACCAAGGGCTTACGTAAGTCTAAAATTCTCTGTACAGTTAAATCTTTCATTTTTCCAAAGCCTAAAGTCGATTTCCTTGTCATTGTTCTTAGTGTAGGTATCATAATTAAAACGCACCACAACAGCTCATAACACAAATAGCTATTTCGGTGTCTAACTTTATTTTGTTAATATTAATTTATTCATTGTTTTTTATCTATTGTATTCTCCTGCTACTTGTGTTATAAGGCGAATGTTATATGTAATGCTACAATTAGTTAAACCATTCAATTTTAGTGTTTCCATTAAACCCTTTTTGCCATACAAACCAACCGTAAGCAACCGCACTTCCGCCACCTTTCCGCATACCTTCAAAGTCAGCGTTTTTAGCACAAAGCAGCCTACTACTTGAAACGTAAAGTGTTTTAGGTGGGTTAGATACAAAAAGTTTTTTTCGCTTTTTACCTTCAAGAAATTGTATTTTCAAAAACATTGCTACTTTATTTCCTTCTGGTATAATATTTAAAGCGTGTTCTACAAATTCAAGTCCGTATTTGTAAGGTGGGTTTGTAATTATATCACCATTCCATTTTTCATAGTCAAAAAAACTTTTTTTAGTTCCGT
>Ga0102925_1001761_pt1 | contig 12022 bp, 9 predicted proteins | sample SalPonR1_A_D1_MG_FD_78216 | JGI IMG/M metagenome (GOLD analysis project Ga0102925, IMG submission 78216) | Salt pond soil microbial communities from South San Francisco under conditions of wetland restoration - Salt Pond MetaG R1_A_D1_MG | ecosystem: Environmental > Aquatic > Marine > Intertidal... | reverse complement strand
GCCGAATTTTTTGGCTAACAAATCTTTTCCCGAGTCTTTATCAAGGCTTAGCAGGCCGCTGATAAATCCAAAGATGACCGTGTTGCCATAGAGGCTATTTCCTGCTTCTTTTGCAAGTGCTCCTATTGAAAGGGTTTCATAGGGCTTTCCCAAGGAAGACTTGACGCTTTCGGCAAGAAAATCAATTTCGCCAAAAACCAGAGTATTATCCGTAACTCTTTCTGAAATACGATTATAGGCATGGTCGTTCAGCAGAAAGAGAAGGTCGATTTTATCCTTGAAGGCATAGACCTTATTGGATGAAATTCTAATTTCGACAGTATTGTTGCCTCCGCGGACTCGGCTCATGACTTCGGGCGTACTGAACACATGATATTGAAGCTTTGCTGCATTTACTATAAGTGTTTCGATTGTTTTCAGACCTTGCCCGGCTTGGCCGGACAAGACCAGTGTTAAGGATGATATCATAAGGCGCCTCCTTTTAGGATCGTTTCGCAAGGGTATCTGAGCAGCCTTGTATCTACTCTTTTGTTTCTTGATACCCAATTGAAAGGCCGTGTCTATAATAAATGGAGAAAAATTTTGAAAACGCGAGAGAAGCAGGGGGACGGGCTTGTTGCTTGAAGCGGGGCGGAAAAGATCTTTTCGGTTTTGCAATGATTTGCCGCAGTAGTATACTTGAAGTGGAAGTATGTTTGTAATTATTAAAACCAATTATTGAATAAGGAGAAGAAAATGGTTAATGTTGGTCTAATCGTCAATCCAATAGCAGGCATGGGAGGAAAAGTTGGTTTAAAAGGCACCGATGGAGAAATGTATAAAAGGGCAGTAGAGCTTGGAGCGGAGCCGACAACCTCAGATAGAATAGTTAATGTATTGAAGCTGGTGAAACGAAAAGACCTGTATTTCATAAGCGGGCCCGGCAAAATGGGCGAAGACTATTTGAAGGAATTTGATTTCGAATATGAAGTCATAGGTGAAATCAACAAAGAAACCAGTGGAGAAGATACCAAGAATATTGCCAAACTTTTGGTTGATAATAAAGTTCACGCGATAATCTTTGTAGGGGGAGACGGGACAGCGAGAGATGTGTTGGATGCGGTAGGAACTGACGTGCCTGTAATTGCAATACCGTCCGGCGTAAAGATGTTCAGTTCTGCGTTTGTGCTTTCTGCAAACGCCGCAGCCGAAATGATTGATACTTTTGGCGATGATTTTTTAGAGAAAGAAGTTCTGGATATTGATGAAGACGCATTTAGAGGAAACATATTGGATGCCAAGTATTACGGAACGGTACTGGTGCCGAACATAGAAAAATTGCTGCAAGGAAAGAAAGCGGCATCAAATGTTAAAGGAAGGGCAGTGGATAAGAAGAAAGAAGCGGCTAAATACATAATAGAAAACATGGAAGACGATTTTTTGTATATACTGGGCCCTGGGACAACGGTAAAAGAAATTACAGATCGACTGGGTGTTTCTAAGACCTTGCTTGGAGTAGATGCTTTGTTTAAGAATGAAATAGTAGGACAGGACGTAGGAGAAAAGGAATTATTGAAACTGGTTGATAAATACAAAATGGCTAAGATAATTGTAACCCCAATAGGCGGAAATGGATTTATATTTGGAAGAGGAAGCAGGCAAATATCGTCTGAAGTTTTAAAAAAAGTAGGCAAAGAAAACATCATAATAGTAAGCACTATAGACAAAGTCGGGAGTCTTGAATGTCTTCGTATTGATTCCGGAGATTATGAAGTTGACGAAAGTATAAAAGGCAGCATAGATGTTATCATAGATTACAAGGAAGAAATAATAATGGAGGTAGTGTGTTGATAGATTTAAGCGCTAATGAAAGTCCTTATGAGCATATGGAAAAAGAATTTAAATTTACAAACAAAGACTTGAACAGGTATGTAAGCCATACTGAACTTGAAGCAATGTTAAAGGAGCTTTCAGCATACACGGGTTGCGGTCAAAAGCATATATTTGTCGGCCCGGGTACGGACTATCTTATTCAAAAGATTCTTCTCAATAATTTTATGGACAGAAGCCTGGTTATACTGAATCCCAACTTCTATGGATTTACATCTTTTGCAAAAAAACTGAACATGAAAATTAAGAGAATACAGCTAAAACCACCCGAATTTAAAATAGACTGGGCCGGCATGGGAATCGAGAAGAGTATTATTGTTGTCGATAATCCCAATAATCCAACAGGAAAGCTAATGATTGATAAGGATGAGCTTGAGAAGTTGTTGGTGGACAACATAGTAATAATTGATGAGGCAGGCTTTGAGTATTCAGATTCTACTTTCGCAGATATGGTAAAAGACTGTGGAAATCTTTGCATAACAAGGACCTTGGACAAGGCGTTTGGCTTAGCGGGACTTAAGGTGGCTTACATGCTGGTCGGCCAAGCCATTTCCGACAAACTAAACAAAGGGGCGGACATCAACAGGCCGGCTCTTACCATAAGCACTGAAGCCATAAGGAATAGACAATACATGTTAGATACGGTAAGCAATACCTTGGCAGAAAAAAGAATTCTTTCAAAAGAACTCGAAAAGCTGGGATTTAAAGTGTATGAAAGTCAAGCTAATTACCTGATGGCATATACGGAAGTTAAAGATCTTGGCCTAAAGCTCAAGAGCAAAGAAATCCTCATAGGCGACTTGTCGGAAACATGGTTAAGGGGATACTACAGAATTTCTGTGGGCAATGGGAAAGAAAATGCGGCGCTGATTAATGAGTTGAAGGCAATTACAATCACTGGAACCCAATAACTTGTCTCGCGTAAAAGACTCTATACTGCTTATGCGAAGCAGCGCGACAAGAATTAATCTGCACAAAACCCCGGGAAATAAAAAGCTCCCGGGGCTTTTCATCGTGACCATGATTGAAAAGGTTTATACTGGACAGGTTCATTTCACGCATTATTTTTCATGACTGTGTCTACAAGCAGTCCTTGAATTATTGAAAACACCGCAAGTGACGCTGTAAGCGCCGCCGCATACCCTGCCCCGAAATATAGGGCCAGCATTGGAAGAAGCGAGAGCTTGATTCCGCGCGCATAGAGGAAGACCGATATGGGTCCGTACGGCACCCCTTTTTCCCGGAATTGTCCCATAAGGGGGTACCAGGCGTATATGGGTCCGTGGCTTAATGTTCCGAAAAACGCCATAGCGAGGTATTGGAGAATAATGGGACTCTCCTCGACTGTCTTTTTTAGCCACTTTTCGTCAATAAGATTGAAAAGGAAGATGAAAAGAAGGACCAAAAGCAGAACCGGAGCGATTACAGTGGCCATTTTGCCGGCATAGGAAAGCGCCGATAGAGTCTTTGACGGATAAAAAACATAAAGAACCGCATAAAGTGCGGTGACGATTGCAGGAAAAACCCATATGTTTTTCTTTTTGCCTGAGGGTTTTACGGGGCTGCCGCCAGCCGCTTTTGCCATGTTTTGAGTTTTTTTATTGGTCTCTTTTTCTCCCATCAGTTCACACCTCCCGAAATCCACACCGTTGCAAGTGATACGGCTACCGCAAGAACCATGCTCAAACCGTTTCTTACCAGGGCGAAGCGCCGCCCGAGTGTTTTGCTTTCCGCCGGTATCTGTACGAAACCGACCGTCACCCATGCCACAAGGAAGGCTGTTGCGGCAAAGAGGCTTATGCCCGACTCCAGCATCTCCCGGCCGATTATGTAGCTGTTCATGGTGTTGCCGGCAAGCACGCTTCCCAGGAGCGATCCGACAATTGTGTCTGCCAGAGGATTGCCCGAAAACAATGAAGCTATTGATTCCGAAGGCACAAAAGTCTTTATGAGGCTAATAATCAGTATGACTCCGCCCATCATGGGCAGGTTTTTAACGAGTCCCGTTGCGGATTTTCTTAGCACTTTGAGCTTTGATTTTTTCTTCATGGCTGCACTCCTTGCTTTTATTAAAATGTAATGGGCATATGCTTATAATAGCACTATGTTGAAATAATGTAAACAGAAAGCAGGGGGGTTATATTGCTTTTGAAGCACGATAAAATCATTTCGGAAAGGGAAGGAAGAAGGCTCTGCAAAATAGAAATAGTAACCCGGGGGTGGATTAACATGCCAATAAAAATTTTCCATACAGCAGATTTGCACATAGGGATGAAATTCAGCAATTACCCTGAGCCGGCAAGGACCATGCTCAGCCAGGCCAGGGTCGATGTATTAAGGGTAATGGTTGATGCGGCCAACAGGGAGAAATGCAACTTGTTTGTCATTGCGGGCGACCTCTTCCACAAGACCACCGGCATACGGAAAACGGACATAAACAGAGTTGTTTCCATACTGGAGTCTTTCCAGGGGGAGTGCGTTGTCGTTTTGCCGGGCAACCACGATTTTGAAAATGAGATGGTCCAGCTCTGGAACAGCTTCAAGGGACTTGCGCTGGAGAAGATTGTCTTTGCGGCCGAGGAGAGGCCGTATCCGCTTGGAGACTTTGATGTCGATGCCGTTTTATATCCGGCGCCCTGCCGCTCCAAGCATTCGGGGACAAACAACATAGGCTGGATAAAGGATTGCGTGATGGACGAGGCAATGCTTAACATTGCAATCGCCCACGGCTCCATAGGCGGAGTTTCCCCGGACCTTGACGGAGAGTATTTCCCTATGGAGATGGATGAGCTAGAGAAGCTTCCTGTCGACCTATGCCTTTTGGGGCACACCCATGTCAAGTATCCGGCCGGAACAGGAAGGACGGGCGGAAAGGTTTTCAATCCCGGAACGCCGGAGCCGGACGGGCTCGACTGCAGGCACGGTGGAAGCGCCTGGATAATAAGTGTGGACGAGCACAAGAAGGTTTCCGCGGATGCCGTAGAAACTGGGATATTCCGTTTTGTCGACATTGAGGCCGAGGTTAAGGAAAGCGGAGATTATGAAAAGATAGAGAGAAGTCTGCTGGGAGGCAAGGGCGAAAAGACTGTCGCGAGGCTGAGGCTGACGGGCAGGGTCGACGAGGACGTCCTGAGGGAAAGGCTTAATCTGTATGAAAGGCTGGAGGAGGAACTTGCCTGCCTCATAGCCGACGATTCGGACCTGGGCGCGAGGATAACGCGGGAAAAGATATCCGGCGAGTTCTCGGAAGGCTCATTCCCGCAAAGGTTCCTCTCCCTGCTTGCGGACGACGAGGAAGCTCTGAGAATGGCCTACGAGCTTGTTCTGGAGGTGAAAAAATGATAATCAGAAGATACAGCTGCAAGAGGTTTGCCGGAATAGCGGACAAGACGGTGGATTTCGGGGACAACTTGAATGTCGTTATCGGTCCCAACGAGGCCGGCAAGAGCACCCTGGTGGAGGGCATGTATTCGGTGCTGTTCAAATCGAGCAATATCGGAAACAAGAAGACTTCCGACAGGGAGTTTCGGAAAAAATTCATGCCCCTTTCATCGGGGGACAGCATAGACGGCGAGCTTGTCGTTTCGAGAGGGGAAGAAAAATATGTGCTCAAAAAGGAATGGGGCGCTGCCATGTCGTCGGAGCTGGTGCTGCCGGACTCGGGAATACTGAGGGACGAAGAGGCAATTGAGCAGGCGCTTTCAGCAATACTGGGATTCGGGCAAGGAACCTACAGGAGCATAGTTTTCTCCAATCAAAAGCTCATAAAGTCAGCCATTGAAAATATCATCAAAAACAGGCAAGCCGCCGACGAAGTCGGGTCTCTGCTGAGGAAGGCGATCATGGAGCTTGAAGGAATATCGCTAGGGGACCTCGGCAGAAAGATAGACAGCGAGATAAAATCACTCACCGGAAGATGGGATATGGATAAGGAGTATCCGGAAAACAACAGGGGAATAAACAATCCCTACTCAAACGGCTTGGGCGAGATAGTCACGCATTTCTACAATAAGGAGAACGCAAAGAGGCAAATGCAGTCAGCCCTGGAGATCGAGCAGAAGACCGAGAAGATTATTTCTGAAATTGAAGAGGCCGAGGAGAGGGTTTCGGAGATAAAGAAGAATAAGGAAAGCATGTCGGGGCTGGAGCAGGATGTCCACAAGCGCATGGAGCTTGAGCCCAAACTCGGGACCCTAAAAAAAGAGATGGCGGAACTTGTTGAAACCAGCAGGGAGTGGCCGAAAAAAGAGCTCAGGCTGGAGCAGCTTGAAAAGGAGATAAAAGAGCTGGGCAAGAGGCGGGCTGAACTTGAGAAGGAAAAGGAAAAGGCTGGAAAGGTAGAAGAGAAGCGCATACTCGAAAGAAGGCTGGGCAGGATAGAGAGGATTGAGGAAAAGATAGATTCATGCCGAAAGGCCCTGGGCTCCATGACGGAGGTCTCAAAGAGGGATATTGACGAGCTCGAACGCTTGTCGCGAGAAATTGCGACCGCCAAGGCCAAGATGGAAGCGGGGACGATGTTTGCAAAGGCCACCGGCATCAAGAGCGGAGTCCGGCTTTTTGCGGCAAGGGATCTAAAAGAGCCTTCTGAAATGGCTGAAGGAGAAGAGATAAGAGCCAACGGATATATAAGGATAGAGAGCGAAAGCATAGGGATTTTGGAGATAAAGTCAGGCGAGATGGATTTTGCTGAATTGAGGCGAAAGTACATCGAAGGCAAAGAGAGGCTTGCAAAGCTTCTGGCGGGAATAGGGGCAAAGGACATAGAGTGCGCCCGTTCGATGCTCAGGCGCATAGAGGAAACGAAGAAAGAGATTGAAGGCGGACTGGGTCAAATAGAGGAGCTCCTAGACGGTGAGAGCAGGGAGGAGCTTACAAGCCGAATTTCGGCCTTGGGCGATTTCAGCAAGATAAGGGAATTGGCCGAGATAGGCATTGAGTACACCGACACGAACGAAAAGGGCGTCGAACTGAAGTCGGAAGAGGATTTGGCAAAAAGGGATGTCGGCAAATGGACGCAAGTCTACGGAGACATGGATGGACTGTTTGACAGGACCATGCATGCTAAGATGGAAGCCGGGGAAATCGTGAGGCAAATGGAAAAGATCGCCCCTCTGCCCGAGGGTTTTGCATCCGCCGGGGACTTTTTGAAGGAGCTTTTGGACACAAGAAAAGCCTACGAAGAAGAGTCGGCTTCAATTTTGGACCTCAAGGACAAATACTACGAACTTGAAAGCGAAAAGCCTGAATTGACATATGAGGAGCTGTCGGGCATTTACAGGGATGAGGAAATAAAATTCGAAAAAAGCCTTCACAGGGCAAAAAAAATGATCGAGATCAAGAGGGCTTTCGAATCCACCAAAAACAGCATGGACAAGGATTCCTTCAAGCCTGTGATGGAAGCTTTTTCGAGGCATCTTTCGGTTTTAACAAAAGATGCCTACAAGGTGTCCGGCATAGAGGACAATCTCGACTTCGCAATAAGCGGCAACTCTGAAACGCCCATGCCGGTCGAACTGCTTTCATCGGGAACATACGACTCGGTTGCCCTTGCTCTCAGGCTGGCAATTCTTGAAAACATACTAAAGGGTGACAAGGGCTTTCTGGTGCTCGACGACTGCTTGGTCGACATGGACCCTGAAAGAAAGGAAAGGGCTGTGGAGCTTATAAAGGCCTTCTCCAAAGACCACCAGGTCATATTCACCACCTGCAACCCGGACACCGCAAAAGAGCTTGGGGGAAACATCATAAAAATGTAGAGTGAAAAGCGGTAAAAGGGAGCATCCCGGATTGATGGGGATGCTCCCTTTTTGACTTATGGTTTCCGGCCGTAAATTTTTATGGTTGTTTCCTCTTTAAGTCGAATCGGTCGGCCTTCATGACCTTGCTCCATGCTTTTGCAAAGTCACTGGTGAATTTGGGCATTGCATCGTCGCTTGCGTACACTTCGGACAAGGCCCTGAGCTGGGAGTTGGATCCGAAGGCAAGGTCAACCCGGCTTGCCATGTATTTGCGCTCACCGCTTTTCCTGTCTATTCCCTCATAGATGTCCCCGTCTTCTTCTGTGGGCTTCCACTCTATTCCCATGTCGAGCACATTGACAAAAAAGTCGTTTGTAAGCACTCCGGGCCTGTCTGTGAAAACGCCGAAGGGAGAATGGCCGTAGTTGCATCCGAGAACCCTCATACCCCCAAGAAGAACCGTCATCTCAGGCGCCGTAAGAGTTAGAAGTTGCGCCTTGTCGACTAGGAGATCTTCCGGGCATACAGCGTATTTTTTCTTTTGGTAGTTTCTGAAGCCGTCCGCTAGGGGCTCGAGAACGGCGAAGGAATCGGCATCCGTATGCTCCTCCGAGGCGTCGCTTCTACCCGGCACAAAGGAGATGCTTATGTCTTGCCCGGCGTCTTTTGCCGCCTTCTCTATTGCCGCGCAGCCTCCCAAGACTATAAGGTCGGCTAGCGAAACTTTTTTGTCCCCGGTTTGCAGATCGTTGAAACTCTTTTGTATATTCTCTATTACTTGAAGAATGTTGTAGAGTTCTTCCGGCATGTTTACTTCCCAATTTTTTTGCGGAGCCAGCCGTATGCGCGCTCCGTTTGCGCCTCCGCGGAAGTCCGATCCCCTGAATGTGGATGCGGATGCCCATGCCGTTTGAGCAAGCTGTGAAACGGACAGTCCGGACTCGATAAGTGTTTTTTTCAGAGCTTTTATGTCCCTTTCGTCAACAAGCTCGTGGTCGGCTTCCGGAATGGGATCCTGCCAAATGAGTTTTTCATCTGGCACTTCAGGACCAAGATAACGCGACGGGGGACCCATGTCCCTGTGAGTCAGCTTGTACCATGCTCTCGCAAAGGCGTCCGCGAACTCCTCGGGATGCTCGTGGTATCTTTTCGCGATGGGTTTGTAAATGGGGTCCATCCTGAGCGAAATATCCGCTGTGGTCATTATTGGAGGCTGCTTGCCTGTGCCGTGGGCGGTCGGTATGTTGTGGGCGGAAGGATCCGAAGGCACCCATTGCCAGGCTCCAGCGGGACTTTTCTCCAGGTTCCAGTCGTATCCGAACAGTGTGTCGAAGTAGCCCATGTCCCACTTTGTGGGGGTGGGATTCCAGGGCCCCTCTATTCCGCTGGTTATTGTCTCGTCGCCTTTGCCCGAGCCATAGCCGCTTTTCCAGCCGAGGCCCATGTCCTCAAGGTTGGATCCCTCGGGTTCGGGACCAACATGCTCGGGGCTTGCGGCTCCGTGGCATTTTCCAAATGTGTGCCCGCCTGCGATGAGGGCGACTGTCTCTTCGTCGTTCATGGCCATGCGGGCGAAGGTTTCGCGCACATCCTTGGCCGAAGCCAAAGCGTTGGGGACTCCGTCCGGGCCTTCTGGATTTACATATATGAGGCCCATCTGCACCGCGGCAAGCGGGTTTTCCAATTCGCGGCCGCCGGAATATCTTTTTTCGCCCAGCCATTCTGTTTCCTCGCCCCAGTTCACATCCTCCTCGGGTTCCCATATGTCCTCGCGGCCTCCTCCGAAGCCGAAGGTCTTAAATCCCATGGATTCCAAAGCGCAATTTCCGGCAAGTATCATGAGGTCGGCCCATGAAATTCTTTTTCCGTATTTTTTCTTGATAGGCCAAAGCAGTCGCCTGGCCTTGTCGAGATTGGCGTTGTCGGGCCAACTGTTAAGAGGCGCGAATCTTTGGTTTCCGGTCACCGAGCCTCCTCGCCCGTCGCCCTTTCTGTAGGTGCCGGCGCTGTGCCACGCCATTCTTATGAAAAGTCCTCCGTAGTGTCCGTAGTCAGCCGGCCACCAGTCCTGCGAGTCGGTCATGAGGTCGTAGAGATCCTGCTTAAGCTGTTTGTAGTCAAGCTTGCCGAACTCCTCGGCATAGTTGAAATCCTTGTCCATCGGGTTTATCTTTTCTGAATTCTGCTCGAGTATCTTAAGGTTGAGTTGTTTGGGCCACCAGTCTCTTACGGAGGTCCCGCCGGTTTTTCTTTTGCTTGTAGCTCCTGTAACAGGGCATTTTCCACCGCTCATTTTGTCGCTCCTTTCGAAATATATCAATGATTTATGTACATTCGATTATTTACCCGAAGCGGCAGGGATTAAACGAAATGGACTTCAAGAAATGCCTATCACTGGCAAAAACAAACCGGCGCCCTCTTGCCGCGGGAGCCGGTTTGTGAAGATTATTTGAATTGGGATTTTGCCTTAATCTTTTTTTCAGTTCCGCTTAATCCACATTTGCAAACCCGTGCAAACCCGGTGCTATGATGCGGACCTCTCGCTCTTGTCCCGTTTCTGGTTTGCAAGGTCTTTGTACTTTGAAAAAAGCCCGTCGAAGACTTTTCCCCAATCCTTGCCGGAAACATGGTTTATGGCTCCATTTGAAAGGCGCTTTCTCAGTGTTTCGTCCATTATTATTTTTTCGAGTTTTTCAGCCATGTCCCTTGAGGAGCCTCTTTCGAAAGCTAGGCTGTTGATTCCGTCAATCACATTTTCACCGGCTCCGCCATCTGTTACAGAAACGGCTGGAAGTCCTGAGGCCATTGCCTCAATCAGTACATTTCCGTAAGTCTCCGTTCCGGAGGTGAAGCAGAATACGTCCGATGATGCGTAGCAGCGGCTGAGAGAGTCGCCGGTCATGTATCCGCAGAAGACTACATTTTTGTGACCAAGGTCCTCCATTTGGCTTCTCATGGGACCGTCGCCCACAATCACAAGCTTGAATCTGACGCCTTTTTCGTTAAGTATTCCAACTGCCCCCATTAATACATCAAGCTCCTTTTCCTTTGCCAGCCTGCCCACATGGAGGAGGCATACATCGCCTTCTTCGACCCAGCTTTCCCTAAGGCTTTCGTCTCTGAACCCAGGGTTGAAGCGATGCTTTTCAATTCCCCTTTTCCAAAGCCCCAGTCTTTCTATTCCCTTGCTCCGCATTTTTTCCATTGTCTGCGAGGATGGGGCGAAGTTAATGTCGGTGCTTTCGTGGAACCATCTCAGGAATTGCCATGCTCCGCTCTTGAGCACGCCAAAGCCGTAGTGATCGAGATATTCGGGAAAATCGGTGTGGAAGGTTGCCGTGTGGGGTATTCCGTTCTCTTTTGCGTACCGGAGTCCGCTAAGTCCAATTATAAAGGGGGTAGTCAGGTGTATTATGTCAGGCTTGAAATCGTCGAGACGCTTTTTCACAGCGCCGTAGTCAGGCAAAGCTATGCGGCACTGCGGATAAGCAAAGAATCTAAAGCTTGTAAAGAAAGAAACATTTGCAACCTCTCCCTCGAAAGGAGCTTCTCCGGGTGCAAAGAAAATATACTCAATGCCTTTTTTGTCCATGGATTCCTTCATTTTGTCCAGAGTCTTTGTGACCCCGTTTATTTCCGGATGGTATGTGTCTGTGAATATTGCAATTTTCAACTGCCATTACCCCTTTCGGTTTGTATTCGAGAGACATTGATTTTGTAATTGGGACATTATGCACGGAATTTTAGAACATGCCTGACAAGGTTTCCATAAGTTGCAAAGGGAGATGTGAATGCGTGTATGCCACAATGGCAAAACCGGCAAGCACATCCGTCGGGTAATGGAATCCGAGGTAAATTCGGCTCAAGCCGACCATGCAGGCAATTCCAAGCACGAAGGGTGCAATAACCGGGTAGGCCGATGCCAGGGGAAGCGCAATCGCGAACGCCGCACATGTGTGGCCGGAAGGGAAGGAGTATCTGCAAGAGGGGGGCTTTCTGAAGATGGCGCCATCAAAAGACATATATGGCCGGGGCCTGTCAATCAGCCGTTTGAGCGTCTGCACAGTCAACTGGCTGAGGGCAAGCGTGGCGGCTACCTCAAGGCCAACATTCGATGCCGAAAACTTTCCGGCTGCAAGCAATATGATTGACATTGCCAAAGCAAAACCCGTCGATCCCAGCATAGTGGATATTGCCATGAATTTATCCAGCGGTCCGCATCTGATCCTCCGGTTTATCCACACGAACAAATGTCTATCGGGTCCGGTTAGAAACTTAGTCAAGGCACTCAATTCAATCCCTCCAATCCTTTACTTTTGCCTATATGATGCCACTATTTTGTTAAGTGAACTTGTCGGGAAGGTTAAATGGAAGTTAAGAAGCACAAGACAGGGGACAGGGACCTTGTCTTG
>Ga0102925_1001760_pt1 | contig 12027 bp, 12 predicted proteins | sample SalPonR1_A_D1_MG_FD_78216 | JGI IMG/M metagenome (GOLD analysis project Ga0102925, IMG submission 78216) | Salt pond soil microbial communities from South San Francisco under conditions of wetland restoration - Salt Pond MetaG R1_A_D1_MG | ecosystem: Environmental > Aquatic > Marine > Intertidal... | reverse complement strand
TCCTGTTAAAGTTTGACCTCCTGTTCTACCATCTAACAGAGTATATTGAGTATGATCATCATCTAAAAGACCTGATAAATTATCATGGGAAATTCCTGAAGTAGTGCCTGAAAAGGTAGCATCACCTGTAAAGGTAGAATTACCACCTACATTCAATGCTCCACCGATCCCAACACCTCCTGAAACTACTAAAGCTCCTGTAGTTGTACTTGTACTTGAAGTGGTTTGAGTTAGATTTAATCGTGTCCCGTCTAATTGAGCCCAAAAAAGAGAGTTAAAGGTTTCGCCGAAACGAATTGGAGCAGACGACGATGAATACCCTACCGATCCACTTTGAATATAATTACATGCCTCTGAAAAAGTTATTCGTAATTTACCTGCAGATAAAAAACTTGTACCTCCCTCTACTTTTAACCCCCCGCCTATATTAACATTTTTAAAGATACCAGCCCCTCCCCTGACCACTAATGTTCCATCGGTTATACTTGTACTATCTATAGTATTAGAAACATTAAGTCTATCGATTTCCGTTATTTGATTTAAAAAACTTGTAGCACCATTATTAAATACAGCGACACCATTTACTTCTAAAACTCCCGTTTTTAACCTGTCTACTTCTGTTTGACCTGAAGCCACATATAAAGCATAATTTTCAGTAATCATTAAGAAATCGTTTGGGTCTTCTGGTGGTCCTTCTATATAAAGAGTTGCCGCACTGTCAACTGAAAATGAATTAAGATCATATTGAGGAGCTTTGAACGATGAAAATGGTAAAATAGTTTTATCTTCAAGAACTGTATAAATAGTTGATGAATCACCTACCTCTAGATTAATACTTTCCATCGAGGAAATATCAGAATTTAAAGCTATCTTATCAGTAGAAAGAGATAATGTATTTGTATTTTGGCCTACTGTTAAATCTGTTCCGACAAATAATTTTTTACCTATACCAACGCCTCCAGAGGTAGTAATAGTCCCACCATTATTTACACTTGTAGCATCAGTTGTATTAGAAATGCCTATACCACCTTCAAGTACAACAGAACCTGTCGTAGGACTTGTAGAAGCAGTTGTATTACTACTATTGATTATACCTGATATATTATTAACCCCTCCGAATGTTGCTGTACCTTCTATATTAACATCTCCACCAACAAATAACTTTTTAGCTATTCCTACACCTCCTGCGGTAGTGATAGTTCCACCTATTAAAGTTGAAACAGCATCTGTGGTATCTACAATGGTCAACGCTGAATTTAACAAAATATCATCGTTAAATCTAGATACACCAGAGGAAACTAACAAAGAATAGCTATTTGTTATTGTTTGATTTGCTCCAGACAAAGGAGCCCCTTCTATATACAATGTACTACTCTCTGTTGTTGTTATAGAAGTACCTGTAGAATCTAAAGTAGGTTGACCTAAATAATTAAAAAAAACAGAAGGTGTAGTTGTAGAATTTGCGGTATCATTGTCTATAAAAGTATTAGTAGATATATTCATAAAAACACCTTGAGAAGACGAAGGTATACCTTCTATCGACCCTGATATATTTAATAAAGAAGATGATATCTCTATAGCACCGTTTAAAGAGTCTATGTTAAAAATATCACCAGAGTTATCGTTTTTTCTTACTTTAAATGCTTCAATTAGGGTTGTGTCTATTATCAAAGAAGAATTTATCACCCCTGAAAATACAACAGAATCGTTTAAAATATTAAGAACTCCTCCGCCTCCTCCAACATCAATATCTAAAACAGAAATATTATTTATTTTCAAAGAAGAAGAAGAGGAATTTATAGTATTCAAGATAGAAGAAGACATATTTAGAATTAATAAATAAAATAATTTAATTATTATATACCAATTATTTCAAAATCATTATCATTATTAAAATTTTTAAAAACACCTATAGTTTTATAAATGTCTTTTTGAAGTTTAGATTTTAATTTAGAATCTCTAGAATTATCCATTGGGGTAGTAGACGGACCTTTATTAATTTCAATCAGTTTAACATTTAAATCATAATCAGGTTCTATATCAATTCCAAACAATTGATAATTTATTCTTCCTTTAGAAGCGATAAGATAAAAACAAATAAATTTTAAAACTTTTGAAATTAATTCTTTTACATTTTTTCTTAATATTGTATATTCTTTCCCGCTCTTTTTTATATATTGATATAAATCTTCATGTGTTAAAGGGTTTTTTTCATACACACTTCTATCTATATAACCTGTTGTAACCATACTATCAAAATCTGTTGAATAATTATAATCTTTTTTAGTGTAATAGATAAACCCGTTGTTATAAAGATAAGCCTTTTTAACATTATTTTCTATAACAATTAACAAATAATATCTTATATTAATTTTACGTTTATCGATAATATACGGATTATATAAAGCTTTTTGAGCTATAACATATCCTTCTTTAGAATAATTTTTAAGCTTTTCTAAATTTAAAGATGATAATTTTATAAACTTTAAACCTCTCTGTCTTTGAATGTTTTTTTTTAACACTACAACACATTCTTTTTCTTCAAGTAAATTTTTTATCTCATTGTTATTTTTTAAATCAAAAGTTTTAGGTATCAAACTACATTTCACCCCGTAAAACTTTTTTAATATCGAGGATAAATACAATTTGTCTGCTATTTTATCACATCCTTGGATAGCATGGATTAACATATGATTATTAAATGGTATGTTTTTATATTCATTTTCAACATTTGTATAATTTATTGGAATATAAATATAAGCTTTTTTAAGATCTTTTTCTTCAAAAATTCCTTCTTCATTAAACATATTTACAATATCTTGTCTTAAAGGGTATTCTTCATCGTTATAATAAGTTAAACTATATTTTTTATTTTTCAAAAATACCACAACTCCTATTATAAAAACAATAATTGATATAAATATTATTATTTTTATATTTATCATTTAGATAAATATATAAATAAAAAATTATTATTAATTTTACATGTAAATTTAATAATACTAATCGTTCATGGAAAGAGAATTTTTTGGATAACATGCGTAATCTGGAATATAAGAATTAGAAATCTGTCTATGTCCAATTTTAAATCTACCAGAAAATGTAAAATTAGCTTTAAATTCGCTACTGTTAATATATAATGTTATATTTTCTAAATTACAATGTTTTTTTGGAATAAGAATTATCAAACTTCCACCAAAATATTTTACTTTACCAATAAATGCCACATTAGATTTTCGTGTTATATTATTAATATAGATACACTGTTCATCTAATCTGGCATTTATCTTTTTTATATTTCTCATAGCCCCCCATTGAAACCAGTTATGTTCATTAAATTTTCTTATTTTTCTTTGTAAGAGTATTTTTTTATTTTGTAAAAGATAATCGTCTATAAGATTGTTACCACTTGGGTATTTTTCAATGTATATATAATTGTCTATCTTATTTTCAGAATTAAGAACTTTTATATTAGCAAGTTCATCGTTTTTATATACACTATCTTTACCAGAGACTAATCCAACATATATATCAAAAAAGTCTTTGAATAAATGTTTATGATTATGTTCTTTTTCAGTAAATGTTATCATTCCATTTGTGTTTATAATATACATGTTTTTATCATTATATAACAACTTTTTAGAAAGTAATTTGTTTTTACAATATCTAAATATAATAATGTCTATACAAGCATCTTTAAATAATTTTTCATTGTTTGGATGAAAAATATGTGTAAAAGTACCATTCATCATCATACGATTTAGTAATATAGATGTATTTGTTAATTTAAGAAAATCAGATGGAACAATGAAAATTAGCTCACCATTGTTTTCAAGAAGATAATAACACTTTTCTATAAAATCTATATATAGATTTCTTTTTTTTATTTTGATATATGGTGGATTTCCAATTATAGTTTTGTATTTTTGTTTTATGTTTACTGTTATGAAATCTTGATAGATAACTTCTGATTTGGTGATACCATTTAATAACTCGATTGTATTATCTATTTCATACATATCAAATAATATGTTATAAGATATATTTTCTTTTATAAAAACAATCAGATCGCCTCTACCGATAGATGGTTCTAGAATTCTATCTGGTCTATTTAATATAAATTCAAAAATTTTCTGTTTCAGCTTTTCATGAACTGTAAAATATTGTCCTAGTTTAACAGTTACTGCTGTCATTATATTTAGTATATAAAAGTATTTTTAAAAGTCATGTTTAAATAAAAATACTTTTATATTGTAAATATGTAAATACAATGAAATCTGTTAAAATTTCTATACCTATAAAAAATTCTACCGTTAAAAAGAAAAAGAATAATTCTAATAAACTTTTACTTGAAGGTCAAATAGAGGTTAAAATTAAATGTTTAAAATATTTCTACGGGTGTTGGGTTAAAGTTGTTAATAAAAAATCAAATGAATATAATTCTGGTGGTTTTCTTACAAAAATGGATTTAGACAGTGTTTATTTAAGATCCATACAAAAATCAGAATTAAATGAATTTTCATTAACAGAAAATAGATTTTATGTAAAAGAAGATTGTGATCAATATTTTTCTATGCAACAAATAGAATTAGAAAAAGAAAGAAATACAATAGAAAATTTAAACGTCCAAGACAAGATAAAAATATTAAAAGAAAAAGAAAAAATTTTTGAACATAAAAAAATATTATTTGAAAAGCAAGTAAATAGGTTTGAAAAAGTAAAAAATAAATTTTTCAAATTATTTCAAGACGGGAAAGCTAAAATACTTATCTAATATAATTTCTTTTTAAAGATCACTTTTTTATCGTCACTGTTATTTTCTAAAGTTATTTTTGTATATTTAATTTTCTTACTTGTTAAGTGTTCAAGGTAAAACCACCCATCATTTGTTTTATTTAATTCTCCAATTTTATTTAAGTTATTTTTGTCTTTATGAGACACATAAACACAATATTTACCTTCTTTATCTATATAATCTCCTCCATAAGGTATGGGTAGATTGAATTTATAAGTATATCTATGTTTTTTAGAATTAATAAAATTTTTGAAAATTATACCATTAAATTTTAACCCACCTTTATCTTCTAATGTAAAATCGTATCTTTTGGTATTACTGCATCCGCATTTCTTTTTCGAATATTCTTTAAAATCTGCGAATTTTTCTTGTTTTAGAAAACATTTTTTATATTTTTCAAATGATAAATAAGCTACTATCACTAAAATAATAATAATAATAGTAGTTAATACTGGTGTAGTTTCTGAATATTTTATCTTCATTTATTTTAATATAATACTATTAAATATAGAAAATAAATGAAGATGAAATATTCAAATAAAAACTTTCAAAAAAATTTTAATATAAATAATACAACAAATATAAAAATTAAAAAATTTTTTATACTGAAAGTAAAGATTTTAAACTTTTTTAATAAATTGTTATTTAAAAAAAAATTTAAAAATAATCACGACTTTACTTAATTTTATATAAATGAATTGCAATATAAACAGTGAAAATATGAAAATTGAAAAATTTGAAAAAATACCTGAAAAACTAAATCAAAATAAAAGAAGAAATAAAAATCAAAATAAAAGAAAAAATAAAAAACAAAAAACTTCTTATCATAATAACAGTAATGTTCAAGAAAGAACAGAAGAATACAACCATGATACGTTAGAAAAATTATCAAAAATTGCAACAACTATTTGTATAACTGCAACAGGATTGTATGCACTTTACAACATAACTTCTAAAAAGTTTTAAATATACACTGATAATCTAAACAATACTTAAAAAAACCTTAAAAAACCTTAAAAAACCTTATAATAAATTAAAATATTTATTATAAGGTTTTTTTTAATTAAAAATAGCATTAATCGACATTAAAAAAGTATCTGCCATATCATCATTTTTTTTTGTATTATTTAAACATTCCAACCATTTACTTCTTTCTTTTTCACAAAATTTGTTTTCCAAAAACCATTTTGTATATTCAACACTTAACCATTTTCTTTTAGAATAATGTGATTTAAGTTTACAATCTATATATGGACCAGTGTAAGCTCTTAGTTTCTTCTTTGCGCTTACAAATCTTATTTTAGAAAATTCAGGATATTCTTTATGAATATCTATCAATTTACCAAATAAAACATGCGATATCATCTTCATTTTTTGGTTTATTTTAGGTTGTAATTCTATATATATTTCTGTTATCTGTTTAAATATTTCTATTCTTTCATTATAAATTGTCTCTATTTTTCTTAACAAAATACTGACTATATCTTGTATAAGATAATTTGAAATATTTTTTTCCTTTATTTTTATACCTTTGTAATTTTTTGGTAAATGAGTTTTACAACATAGTATGTCATTTTTTTCAGAGTCTTTATATTTATAAGAAGATTTTTTAGAACAATATCTTTCAAATTTACCTTTTAATAAAGCATTGCATGTTCTAGGAATATTGTTTTCAAGAACATCATAAACTTCCCATAAATGTATTTCATAAGACTCGAGACATTTTTTATTACCTGCAGTCATTATACACATTGCTAAATTTTTAATACCTACATCTATAGACATTATCATTAAATGGATATTTATAAATTAAATATCTATTTATTACACAAAATATTTAATTTTAAAAATTAAATTAGTTAATAAAAAATATTTTATTTTATAAATATTATTATATAATCCTAATAAAATAAAATGGTATTTGTAAGTGATAGCAGTGGAAGATTTGCAACTTCATATGTCCCTAATTGTGTTTTAGAAGAAAAGCTCAAGAAAAAAACAGGTATTAAAGATGATTACGAATATAGAATGTATTTACAAAGAAATGGTGATAAAATAATTAAAAAAATGAGTAAAAACACAAAAGAATATTCTGATTTAATTTGCGATTGTCCTAGGTGTCATTTGATTTCTGATAAAGATTACTTTAATAAACTTGAAAAATTTAGAAAAAAATTCAATTTAAAACCAAAAAATCTCTACAAATAAAAATATTTTTTCTATTAATTAATAATATACTCCTAGTTAATGATTAAAGAGAGGATAAAACTTTTAAAATTAATAAAAAATTTAAAAATTAATAAAGCATGTTTAAAAGAAAACGATGAAAAAAAAATAGGAGATTATGTTGTAAAAGAAAGATTTGGTGCTGATTCTGCATACGGAGAAGTTTTTAATGCTTGTCATATAAGTAAAGGAGAATGTGAGCAAAATGTTGCTATAAAAAAAATCCCTTTAAATAAAAAAGAACAGAAATACATTTTAGAAAAAAATGTAAATGAATCAACTGTTTTAACAGAAATAAAAATATTAAATTTAGTGAATGAATTAGTATTACAAAATGTCAGTCCGAATTTACCTATAGTTTTTAAATATTTTCTATGCGATGATGGTGTTTTTAGAAGCGATATCAAAAATATAAAAAATCCTAGTAGGTATGTTTTTATAGTTAATGAAAAAGCAACTGGTGATTTTATCAATTTCACCACTAAAATAGAACCTCCTCTTAAATATATGATTAATGCTTATTTTCAAATATTTACAGGTATATATTGTTTAAAAAAATACTTAAACATCTACCATAACGATCTTCATTGGGGAAATGTTTTATATCACAAAATAGATAATAAATCAAAAAATAGAAAATATATTACTTATAAATTATCAAACGATCTTACTGTAACTATAAAAAATATGGGATATTTATTTACTTTATGGGATTTTGGATTATCTTATATTCCAAAAAAAATAATAAAAAATAAACCTAAAAATGCTTATAACTGGAAAACTGATTATCGTAGAATAATAAGTATGTTGTTTTTAGATTCAGAACAGACAAATAAAGATTATCATTTATTAGGTGTGGAAATGATATATATTTTATCTAAATCAATAAATAATATAGATTTTTTATATAACATAAAGACAAAATTCAATTTAGATGAAAACTATCAAAAAACAGATTATTATTATGATTTAACAAAAAAACTATGTACTTCTGATAAATCAAATTCTAAATTTATAACTCCACAAAATAGATCTTGTTAACGCTCAGGCATCTCGCTATAGAAAAAAGGTTCTATATTCATTTTTCTTGTATTCAAAATTCTTACTTTTGGTATGTTGTTTATAGAAACTATATAACTCGTGTTCCAAACAATTACATATAATCCACTAACCATTCTAACATTTTCATTGTAAACTGTATCATAAATTGAAAATCCATTAGGGAAAGGAATCAGCATTGTATGGTCATTTACTATTTGTAAAGTAAATATTTGAGAAGAAATTCGAGTCAATAAAATATTAAGATTATATTCTATTTTATAAATTTGACTATCTGTTCTGTTCAAAAAAAAATTTGGATATAACATTTATTAAATTGTTTAATTAATATGTTTTTAATAGAATTTTTCAGAATTAAATATAAATTTAATATCGTTATTAGAGTATTTTTTACAAGCATTTTTTACAACAATTTCTACATTTTTAGAACTACATACAAAACAACCAACTTTTAAGTTATCATTATTTTTAGAGTAACGTTTAAAAAAATCATAAAAATCAGGTCTTCCATAATTAAGAGGAATACCTGTTTTATATACATGAGATAAATGAGGTATATTTTTACTTAAAATATGTCGTAATTTAATAACTGTTTCTATTTTTTCTGTCACGTGCATATAGAAATTAATTTTAACAGGTATATCGTGATAAATATTATCTATATAAGCCAATTCTTTATTAAACCATTCGAAAGATTCTAAATTTCTATTTACCCATATAAGATCGATTTTTTTAATATTGTAATCTCTATTTCTAGATGTTTGGGCTATATATTTAATCATGGATATATAAGGTGTTATTCCTATACCTGTTGCTATTAAAATAACAGAATTATATTTTAATATAGTATCTATAGGAGAACCAAAAACACCGTCATACTGAATTAAAGGAAATTCTTCATTATTTTTAATACATTGTAAAAATTGATGTCTGAAATTTTTAGTCCAGTCACCAAAACACCTAATTGTTATTTCAAAATATTTATCTTCCGGGGAGCTTGAAATAGTAAATGGATGCCATTGGTATTCGTTTATTTTTTCACATTTTATAAGCAAATATTGCCCTGGTTTATATTCTTTGTCGTTTTTATTAAATTTTATTTTGATTATATCAGGGTCATAGAATTCTACATCTACTATTTCGGTATAGGGTTTAAATTCTCTTGCAATTCTTTCTATAATATATATTAATAAAACCGGTGATAATATAATAGCAGACATGTAAGGAAGACACACTCCATTATTTGTTTTTACAAAACACCCCGAACCATGAAATTGAATTCCTAAGAAAAAAATGATATAAAAATGATGAAAAATCCAAAATAAATCGAAATAATACTTTCTAAAATAATATGAAGAAGTTGAAAATATAAATATCATAGATAATATCATTAAATGACCTGAAATACCTCCAAAGATAGTGTAATGAAGATTATACATTGTGTTTATACCTATAATAAATTCTACACCATAAAAATTTATAAAATGACATATACCATGAACAGTTGACCAAAATAATATAGTATAAGCACATATTTTATGAAAATAAATTGAAAAATTTGGTAAAAAAATATCAAGGGATGGAGCAGATCTTCTTAAAAATGTAACAAGATGCCTACACATAGGGAATAACATCATAACAGGTGTTATAGCAAGACATAACCCAGCACCTCGTGAAATGAATACAGAAAACCCTAGTTTATTTAATAAAGATAATTCTGGGTTATTTTTTTGTAAGAAAAAACCTAGTAAAAAAATAAAAATTTGAAATATGACCCAACCTGATAAAATCTTATAATTCATTTTTAGGTAATGAAATATAAGATTTTATTTTTAAACTACTTTTTAAAATTAATCAAATTTTTTTTTCCCAAGATTGTTTTGCACTTTTAATACTTGTATCGATATTATTTTTTGTACGATGAATTCTATTATTTACGAGATATCCTGTAGTATCTAGATGAGGACTTTTTCTCATGATTTTACTAATACCTGGGTAAGCTGTAGGTTTAACAGTGTATTTTTTAGAATCTATTCCAGAATTTAAATAATTAGTAGTTCTTCTACTATCATAGCTACCTATATATTTTTTAAAATACGTTGCTTCTTTTAATACCGCCATTGATAATTTATAATATACCAAAAGAAAAAAAATATTCAGACAAGTTAATTAGTAAAATTATTTTTTATCAGAGTAATAATAACTGGGTAAAATGAGTAGAGCATCTTTTGGAAAACCTTTAAAAGGATATTCTAATTTAAATGAGCTTTTTTCTACACCTTTAGATGAAAGAATAGGTACTATAATAAGTTCTGGTGATGTGGATATAGATAATTTGATTATTACAAGTGGTATTATAGATGGTGTTGTTATAGGAACAAATAATCCCGGTCCAGGTGTTTTCACAACAATCCAGTCAGGAACACCAGAAGGTCAAGGGTTTTCAGTTTGTTTTTTTGGTGATACGGTTGGAGATAGTGCTTGTTGGGAACCAGCATTGGGTAGATGGAATATTCAAGGAGAATTGCTTGTAAGAGACCTTGCAGATTTAGGTAATTTAAGAGTTTTTTCAAATACTATTTCTTCTAAAAATGTAAATGGTAATATTATATTAGACCCAGACGGTACAGGCAGAGTTAATATTATAGGAGCTATAAATCAACAAACACCTCAAGGAGATATAGTATTTAACACAGCAGATGGTAAATATTTTTTAAACGTCAGTCAAGATGCACAGGTAATATCTGGTATAAATACTGATATATCTACTATAGACGGGGATGTTAATATAAGAACAGGGCTTGGTGTTCAAAATTACAATATAAATAGTATATCAACTGGGGCTGAACCTATCATTACAACAACAACAGAAAACCCTTTTAAAACCGGTGACATTGTTAATATATCTAGTAGTAATAGTATACCTAATATAGACGGAGAACATATTGTTTCATCTATAATATCAAGCTCTCAATTTACAATAACCCCTGAAACACCTATAGTATCATTAGGAGACACAGGGTCAGTTTATAGACACAATGATATTAATTTAACAGCTACAGATAACATCAATATACCTAATGATGTAAAATTAATATTTGGTGATAAAACACAATATATTTCTGGTAATTCGTTAGGAAATATAGATATAAACACTATCGGTGATATAAATTTATCACCTTCTTTAAACCAAAATGTAAATATACCAGATACTATTCCTTTAACTTTTGGAGATATTTCTAATAATATAGTTTCTTCAGCAGACGATCTTATATTAAATACAGGGGGGAAATTTATCCTTAACGGAGATGTTCTAATAAACGGTGAAACAACAACTGTTAAAAGTACAGTAACTGTATTAGACGATCCTGTGATCACTTTATCAGGTAAAGATCCTATCCTTATAAACGATGGAAAAGACAGGGGTATAGAATTTACATATAACGATGGTAGCGGATCTAAAATAGGATTTTTTGGATGGGATAATAGCGACGGGTGTTTTACATTTTTAAAAAATGCTACAAATAACAGTGAAGTTTTTACAGGAGATTTAGGTTGTATTAATATAAACCAAATAAAAGCATCTAGTATAGATTTACAAGGAGGGGTTATAACAGGAGTAAACACTTTAGATGTATGTGATATTTCATGTGATGGTAATTTTACATTAACATCTGATTCAAGTGTATTTATTTCAACTCCTGGGAATATAACAACTTCTTCCCAAGAAACAATAATAAATTCTACAAACTTAACAGTGAATAATGTTACAAGTACAATTAATAGCGACGATATTATCTTAAACAGTGAAAATGTTTCTATATCAGACCCTATAGTTACTATAGGAGAAGGTATTCTTTCTGGTACAAATTATGGTATAGAATTTACAAATAATAATGGTGTTAATTTCATTGGTTTTGATAATGTTAATAATGTATTAACATTTT
>Ga0102925_1001758_pt1 | contig 12031 bp, 9 predicted proteins | sample SalPonR1_A_D1_MG_FD_78216 | JGI IMG/M metagenome (GOLD analysis project Ga0102925, IMG submission 78216) | Salt pond soil microbial communities from South San Francisco under conditions of wetland restoration - Salt Pond MetaG R1_A_D1_MG | ecosystem: Environmental > Aquatic > Marine > Intertidal... | reverse complement strand
AAGTTCGTGCCGGACGAATAGACAGGCATATCCAAGGACGATCGACGAGGGAACATGGACGATACGCCCCGGGGCCAGCGGACCGGCCCGTTTCAATCACTCTGGATGGTGATGCTCGCCATCGCCTTTCTCGCCCTGGCCTGGGTCATCGCCATCGACGGCGAACTCCCCGCCGCGAGTGGGGCTGGCGTCTTCCGGTTCGAAGGCATCGCCAAGCTCGCCGCGCTCCTGCCGTTTGCCCTGGGCGTTCTGATTCTCGGGATCGAGACCCGAAGGCTGGTACGTTGGATCCGACACCGCCTGCTTGGCCGGGCACGTCGGGAAAGCTGAAGCTCGTTCCCAACGGTCACGGCGTTCAAGGGTGCAATCCGTTTCGCTGGAAACGTGGCCTCTCGAACCATGAAGAGGTTACCTTGCTCCAATTCATTCCCCGTCCTATCGTGAACGCTCGCAGGCAATGGATTGTGGGGCATGGATCGGCTCGATCGAATTTTTCATTTGCACCAGGTGCTGCGTGATCGACGCGGCCCGGTCCCCGGCGACGAACTGATGGATCGCCTGGCATGCAGCCAGGCCACCCTGACCCGCGACATCGCCTTCCTGCGCGACATGCTCGGCGCGCCGATCGAGACCGTCCGCGAACAGGGCTATCGCCTCGATTCCACCCAGGGCTTCGAACTGCCCGGCCTGTGGTTCACCGCCGACGAACTGTGCGCCCTGCTCACCGTCCAGGCCCTGCTGCGCGAGCTGGGCGAAGGACTGCTCGACGAACACATCCGTCCGCTGGGAGAGCAGATCGACCAGCTCCTGCGCCGCGCCTCCCACCACGTGGACCCCGGCGAGATCGCCCGGCGGCTCAACTTCCAGCCCGTCTTTCACCGCGAGAGCGTCGCCTCGCCCGTGTTCACCGCCGTCGCCGGGGCGACGCTGGAACGCCGTCGACTGGGCTTCCTCTACCACGGTCGCACCCGTGATCGCAGCGAATCGCGCACCGTCTCGCCGCAGCGGCTGACCCACTACCGCGACAACTGGTATCTCGACGCGTGGTGCCATCGCCGCGACGGCCTGCGGCGCTTCTCGCTGGATCGTATCCAGATACCCGTCCGCCTCCCCGAGCCGGCCGCCGACTGCTCGGCGGAGACCCTCGCCCAGCTCGACCACGGCTTCGGCATCTTCGCCGGGACGACCACCCGGCGCGCCGAGCTGCGCTTTTCTCCCGAACGCGCCCGCTGGGTGGCCGGCGAACGCTGGCATCCCGACCAGAACGGCCGCCACGAACCCGACGGCAGCTACCGTCTCGACTTTCCCTACACCGACCCCCGTGAACTGATCGGCGACATCCTCCGCCACGGCGGCGAGGTCGAGGTGCTTGGCCCGCCCGAGCTGCGCGAACAAGTCCACGACGAGATTCGCCGCATGGTCGGGAAATACTCAGGATCTGAGCAAGACGCGTCGTACTGTGTCGTCCATTCCCCGGAGAATCAGGACCGGAACAGGGAAACATGACCATGAAGCGACGCGCGTTCCTCACCGGCCTGCTGGCCGCCACCGGACTCATCGCGGCCCCCGCCCGCGCCCGAGCGCTGCGGCACCTCGTCATCCAGGAATCCCTCGTGGCCGGCTTCCAGTACCACGACGGTCCCGCCGTGTTCGGCCGGATCACCGTCGGACAGCGCATCGACCTGGTACGCGAAGCGGACAACCGCTTCGACCGCCGCGCCGTGCGTCTCGATTGGCAGAGCCACACGCTCGGCTACCTGCCACGCATCGAGAACACCGCCGTCGCCCAGATGCTCGACCGCGGCGAACGCCTGACCGCTACCATCAGCGACCGTCGCGAAGATGGTGCTCCGTGGCAGCGGCTGGTGGTGCGGGTAACGCGGTCGGAATCGCTCGCGTGAAATCACGAACGGCTCTCGGGAAAGGAGGGGGCGTGCACATTCCAAGAAACATCCAGGGGAGTATCTGCCAATGAGCTACGAGACGCTGTTCGCTCGGGCGATGGAGGGAACGAGGCCGTATCCCTACCAGGAACGCCTGGCGACCGAAGCCTGGCCGGACATGGTCGATATCCCGACCGGGCTGGGGAAAACCGCCGCGATCAGTCTGGCGTGGCTGTACAAGCGTGGCTGGCGGACCGACGGCAAGCATGTGCCGCCGGATGAGCAGACACCCAGGCACCTTGTCTGGTGTCTGCCGATGCGCGTGCTGGTCGAACAGACCGAAGCCAACCTGCGGAACTGGTTGGAACGCCTGGGCGTACTGGGACAGGCCGGCGAGGCGAACAGGGTGGCCGTCCATGTCCTCATGGGCGGAGAGGTGGGCCTGCAACAGGCCAGCTGGGCCACGCACCCCGAACAGGATGCGATTCTCATCGGCACACAGGACATGCTCCTTTCCCGTGCGCTGATGCGTGGGTATGGCATGAGTCGCTATCAGTGGCCGATGCACTACGGGCTATTGCACAACGATGCACTCTGGATCTTTGACGAGGTTCAGTTGATGGGGCCGGCGCTGGCGACGACTACGCAACTCGAGGCATTCCGGCGCGGCCTTGGCACGTTCCGGCGCAGCCGCAGCATCTGGTGCTCGGCTACCCTGCGGCCGGGCTGGCTTGCCACCGTCGACTTTCGATCGGAAGTCGAATCAGGGTTGTCCCGACTGGCACTTGGCGAGGATGACCGAAGTGCGCCCGCGGTCACTCGTCGTACCCAGGCACCCAAGGGAGTATCCCGGGCCGTTCCTGTTCTCGGGAAAGTCGACAAGGCGGGCGAGGCGAATTATATCCGGGAACTCGCCGAACAGATTCTCGAACAGCACGAAACCGGTGAGCAGACCCTGGTGATTCTCAATCGTGTGGAACGTGCCCAGGCACTGTTCGAGGCGCTGGGCGAACGGGACGACTCGACGGATCGTCTCCTCCTGCACGCACGCTTTCGACCGCACGAGCGGCGAGACATCGAATACCGGATGCGGCAGGTGCCGGCCGGTGCGGGTCGCATCGTGATCGCCACCCAGGCCGTGGAGGCGGGTGTGGATATCGACAGTCGGGTGATGTTTACCGAACTGGCGCCCTGGTCCTCGCTGGTGCAGCGCTTCGGGCGATGCAATCGGGCCGGTGATTTCGAGCAGGCTAAGATTTTCTGGATCGACCTGGATGAGACCGCCAAGGATGTGGCGCTCCCCTATGAGCCGACCGACCTTGTCGAGGCCCGCGATCAACTTGTCGGCCTGGAATCGGCAGCCCCTGTCGCATTGCCGGCCGTCGAGCGAGGACCGGACACGCCGCATGTCCTGCGCCGGCGCGACTTCCTGAAACTGTTCAACACCGATCCGGATCTCTCCGGATTCGACATCGACGTCTCCCCGTACATCCGTGACACGGGCACGCCGCAGACCCAGGTCTTCTGGCGTGACATCGCGGCCGAGCGATATCAGTACCAGGCCGAACCGTTTCGCGACGAACTCTGCCCGGCATCGTTGACACAGGTCCGTGCACACCTCGCTCGCAAGTTCCCGGCAAAGGTCGCAAGGCGACTGAAACGGGAGCGCCCCTCGGCATGGCGGCTGGACCCACTGGGCGCGGGGGAGGAGGCGCGATGGGAGCGGGTGCAAGGTCCGGAGGACATCCGGCCCGGTCAGGTGCTTCTGCTGGCGACCGAGGAGGGCGGTTACGATTCGCGACTCGGCTTCAGAGCTGCGCTCCATGAACCCGTGGCGCCCGTCGGTGAACCGGTTCGGCCCGCCGATAATGATGCCTATGCCAGCGACAACATGACATCCATCGGCCGATGGGTGCCTCTGGCCGAGCATCTCGACGATGTCACCGACGACGTTCGCATGCTCGGCCGTCTGCTGGACCTTGACCCCGACCGGCAGCGCATGCTGGAAACGGCCGCCCGGTGGCACGACATCGGCAAGGCCCACGAGGCCTTCCAGCGGGGCATCGGGGCCGACCCGGATGACCGCGACGGTCCCTGGGCCAAATCCGACGGCCGGGGCCGACCCGATTACCACCTTCTGGATACCGAGGGTCGCAAGACGTCACGCCGGTATTTTCGCCATGAACTGGTCTCCATGCTCGCCTGGCTGGAGCATGCCGGTCCGGTGGCGTCTCCCGAAGAACGGGATCTGATCGCCTACTTGATCGCAGCCCACCACGGGCGGGTGCGGATGGGGCTGAGAGCACTTCCCGGAGAGAACGAACCAGCGGAGCCCGAACGGTCATTTGCCCGCGGTGTCTGGGACGACGATCGACTGCCGGCACTGGATCTCGGTGGCGAGACGATACCGGAGACCCGGCTGCGACTGGACCTGATGCGCCTGGGTGTTGGTCCGCAGGGAGCATCGTGGAGCGAACGCACGCATCGCCTGCTGGATGAAGTTGGACCCTTCCGGCTGGCGTGGCTGGAAGCCCTGCTTCGCATCGCCGACTGGCGCGCGAGTGCCCGCGAGGAACAAGGAGAAACATCATGACCCATCGAGTCGTGCTGGCCGGCTGCACACCGGTACCGCTGGCCGCGTACCTCAAGGCCCTGGGCGTACTAAGGCTGGTGGCCGAACAGGCTGACCCCGATGCCCGGGGATACTGGGAAAACGAGCAGTTCGTGCTTGAAAGCCGCCTTGATGAAGCGGGGATCGAGCGGTTTTTCCTCGAGGAGTACGAGCCGACCCCCGTGATTGCGCCATGGAATGGAGGCAGTGGCTTCTATCCCAAAGACAACAAGTCAGGCATGGAGCCGATAGAGTCCGGCAAGGCCACGCGATTCGCGCCGTTTCGGGAAGCGATCGGTATTGCGAGAACAACACTCCACCGGCTGGGCTTCGAAGCCAGGCCGGAAGGGGAGGCGAAAAGCGAGCTTCTGAGTCGCCTGCGAGGATCGCTCGATGAGCGGTCACTCGCGTGGCTTGATGCTGCGGTGCTGATTACCGAAGACAACCCTCGATACCCACCCTTGCTCGGTACGGGCGGCAATGATGGTCGCCTGGATTTCACCAACAACTTCATGCAGCGGCTGGTGGGGTTGTTCGATCCCGCTACCGGCCAACCGCATGAATCAAGTGACTCCCTGCTGCGTGAGTCCTTGCTGGATGCGGTCGTATCCGGACTGGGCACGGACGTCGTGGGTCAGTTTGCCCCTGGAAATGCTGGCGGGGTCAACCAGACATCGGGGTTTGAATCCAAGCCTCTTGTGAACCCATGGGATTTTGTCTTCATGCTGGAAGGGGCCGTCCTGTTTGCGGCTTCTGCCACGCGGCGGCTGGGTAGCAGCATGCCGGGCGCGCTGAGCTATCCCTTTACTGTCCACGTGACAGCCGGTGGCTCGGGCGCCACGGCAATCGGTGATGAAGATAATGCTCGGGCCGAGATGTGGATGCCCTTGTGGTCTGCGCCGGTGGGCCTGCGTGAGCTGGATGTCATGCTTTCGGAGGGCCGAGTAACATTGGGTCGGGCTCCGGTGCGGGACGGACTGGAGTTCGCCCGTGCTGTTGCTCGGCTCGGGGTGGATCGCGGCATCGATGCCTTTCAGCGGTACGCGTTTCTGATGCGTTCCGGGAAGGCCTATTTCGCGACGCCGCTGAATCGAATCGACGTCGTACGCAATCGGGCGGCTGACCTGGTCGATGAACTCGACCATGGCGGATGGCTGTCGCGTTTCCGTCGTTTCGCCAGAAAGGAGGGCAGCCGACGAGTGCTGTCGCTGCTTCGCAAGCTCGAAGCGGCCATCTTTCGTCTTGCACTCGCCCACAAGGAAGCAGCGGAATCGACGCGCCGACTGTTGATCGTGCTGGGCGAGATTACCCGGTATTTCGCCCGCAGCCCCGGCGCACGCGAAGCGTGTCGCCCGGTCCCTCGACTTTCGGCGAGATGGGTGACGCAGGCCGAGTCGGGCGGTGGGGCCGAGTTTGAGCTGGCTGTGGCCCTCGCCGGCCTGCATGCCCGGCATGCCGGCAAGCGGGTCTACCCCATGCAAGTTCACCTCGCGCCGATGAAGGATCAGGCGGTCCCCGCATGGGACGACCATGCCGTTCACCGGGTCACTTGGGGGCAGGGGGCGGTTGAAACCAATCTGGCGGCTACCCTGGAACGTCGGCTTTTGGACACCGACCGCAGGGAGCTCGATGACCGACCACTGGCCTTTCGCCGAACGGCATCGTTGGCCCAGGTGTCGGCCTGGCTGGCCGACGAACTGGATACTGCGCGACTCGATGATCTGCTGCCCGGGTTGATGCTGGTCGACATCCCCGCCGGGCGGGTAGGGGATGACCTGTCGCCAGGGCCCCTGCCTGCGGCCTACCGGTTGCTCAAGCCGTTCTTTTCCACCGACTATCAATTGCACCGGGCCGGTCTCTTGCCGGCCGACCGGCGGCTATCCATTCCGCCGGACATGACCCGTCGCCTTCTTGCCGGGCAGGTGAGCCACACCCTGCCCGGTGTCCTTCGTCACCTGCGGATAGCAGGTATTCATGTCGACGTAACCAGCCCGGCCCCGGGGATTCGAGACGGGCGGCGACTGCTTGCCGCGTTGATGGTGCCGATTTCCGATCACGACCTTCTCAGTCTGTTCCCGCGAGAACGGGCGCAGGAAGACCGACAAGCCAGCTAAAAAGGAGCCCAGACCATGTCCTTGAATTTCGAATCGCTTCGTCAAGCCCCCCGTCTTCTGATCGAGGCGGACCTGAAACCCGTTCAGGGCACGCGCTTCCAGCCCACCGGATTCCCGGACCTCGGGGCGGCGGAATATGCCGCGCCGGACGGAGATGGCCAGATGTTGTTGGTGGAGTCCGCGCAAAGCATGGCAAACCGCCTCGAGGTGGTCTGCTGGAATGATCTGGAAGATGACTGGGTTCAAGCATTGCGGGGCCTGCCGTTTGTGCGGGTTCGCGACGAGAAAGGGGCTATTCTCACCAGCTCAGTGCTGGAAGCCCATCGACTTAACTCTCCCTACATTCTCGAAGGCAAGGACAAGACGGTCCGGACATGCTCAAGTCCGAACTGGCGGATCAGGAGCAGGGGCGTGTCGATCTGCGAAAGCTGGCCGCCACGCTGGTTCGTGTCGATACCAATGCCGCACTGCACGGTGTCTTCCTCGCCAAGAAGGAGCTGGCGGGTGGTCGGTTGCGGTTGCCGCGGGCCCTGTCCGGGTTTATCGAGGCCGAGGATGTCCGCGTGGCCCCCAGCGGGGGCGTCAAGGTCGATACCGTCGATCCCAAGGGAGATACCTCCAAGGGGTTCGGCAATGTGCCCTACGCCCGTGATGAATATGTCGCCTCGGCCATCACGGCCTACTTCAATCTCGACCTGGCCCAGTTGCGTGCCTTCGGTCTGGGCGAGCCAGCCGAAAACCTCCTGATCGCCCTGTCCCTGTTCAAGGTGCGGCGCTTTTTGGAGACCGGCCTGCGGTTGCGGACCGCCTGCGACCTGGACTGCACCGATGTCCGTGTGACGCGGCCCGAATCCTTTGAAATCCCCAGCCTGGCCGAGCTCGAGCAGGCCATGCCCGGGCTCATCGAACAGGCAGCTTCGGAAGGCCTGTTCAACGAGCCGCGTATCACCGAGATCACCTACAGGAAGTAGTCATGCTGGCGATAGCAATACGATTTCCCGCCGGCCGCTACCACGCCACACCCTGGGGGCGGCACGTCAATGAGGCGGAGGTGGAATGGCCCCCCTCGCCGTGGCGGCTTTTGCGCGCCTTGATCGCGGTCTGGCACCGAAAAGGGGACGCCGGGCGGTTTCCGCAGTCCATGCTGGACTCGATGATCGAGGCACTGGCCGGGTCGTTGCCGCACTACCGGCTACCGGAGAGTGTGGCTGCGCACACCCGGCACTACATGCCGCAAGGCAATCTCAAGAATGGCCGCATGGATACGTCGTTGATCTTCGACGCTTTCGTTCGCATCAAGCCTTCTGATGAGCTGATCATCGGCTGGCCGGATGTCGAGCTGGACGAGGAGCAGCGAGACCTGCTGGCGCATCTGCTCGACCGTCTCGGTTTTCTCGGGCGCGCCGAGAGCTGGGCGGAGGCCCGGCTGCTGGACGACCCGAGCGGCGAGTTCAATTGCCGGCCGTCGGAACTGTCCGTCGATACGGAAACGGGCGAGGTGTTCGAGCCGATCCGGCTGCTGGCGCCCGTTTGTGCCGAGGAGTATGGCGACTGGCGCGACCGGATGGTGATCGAGCATGACCTGGGTGCGAAGAAACTCAAGAAGTTGCAGAAAAACCTGCTGGCGACCCTGCCGGAACGCCTTGCCGATGCCCTGCGGCTGGAGACCGGTGCCATCCAGCAGGCCGGCTGGAGCCGGGCGCCGGGTTCTCGATTCATTACCTACCAGCGGCCCGGAGAGGCGTTTCGGACCAACCGGCGCGCGTTAGATCGACGCCCAGGTCGGCAGGCGACCACCGTGCGCCTGGCCCTCTCGGGCAAGCCGCTGCCCCGTATCGAGGATGCCGTGAAGATCGGGGAGATTACCCGCATGGCGGCAGTCCGTTCCGCCGGGGATGATGTTTCCTGGGTGCTTACCGGCCATCGGATGCCCGCGGGCAATCGCCATGGGCATGCCTTCTATCTGCCGGAAGACGCCGATGGAGACGGCCATATCGACCATGTGCTGATTCATGCGCCGGCCGGGCTCGATACCCGCGCGCTCCAAGCGCTGGATCGCATACGCAAGTTGTGGCGGGGTCAGGAAGGAGAGTGGTCCGTGATGCTCGAGGGGTACGGCGCCTCCCGAGACTGGCCCGAATCGGTGTACACCGGCGCTGGGCTGGAGTGGGTGTCGGTGACCCCTTATCTGCACCCCTGGTTCCGCAAGAAGGGATTCGGCATCGAAGAACAGATCGGTCGGGAATGCCGGGAACGCGGGCTGCCCGCGCCGTTATCGGTTGAGTTGTTGCCGGCGATCGATGTGCATGGGCGCGATCGACGTCCCGTCCATTTCCACCGTTTTCGCAGCAAGCGAGGCCTCAGGCAGCCCGATCGTCAGGGTGGGCTCTGCCGCCTGACCTTTCCCGAGCCGGTGGACGGTCCGCTGGCACTCGGGTTCGGTGCGCATTTCGGCCTGGGCCTGTTCCGGCCCGACAAGTGACTCGGTTGGGGGTCCGCATGTCTCGAAGCGTCACTCAGCCCCGGGACGGCTGCCAGGCTCCTTTCGGTGGCTTGTGTTGCCCGTGTGGTCAGGCTGGTGATCGATTGCGTCGGTGGGCAAGCCCACTGGACAGGAGGGGAGGCGGATGAACGATAGATCGACTGACGGTCAGCCGGAATTGCCATTGCCGTTCTCCGAACAAGGTGACGAACAACCCCTGCTGCCTGCCCGGATGGTCAACGAGTATGAATACTGTCCGCGTCTGGCGTATCTCGAATGGGTGCAGGGGGAATGGGCTCCCAATGCCGATACGGCCGACGGGACCTATCAGCATCGTCGCGTCGACCGTCAGAGCGGCATGCTGCCGAGTGGCGACACGCTATCCGACGAGGACCGGCTGCATGCGCGCTCGGTCACGCTCTCCTCCGAGCGGCTGGGCCTGATCGCCAAACTCGATCTGATCGAAGTGGCCGAGGGCCGCGTCACCCCGGTGGATTACAAGCGGGGCAAGCGTCCGCATGTGCCCAAGGGCGCCTACGAGCCGGAGCGCATCCAGTTGTGCGTGCAGGGCATGATTCTCGAAGAGCACGGCTACTGTTGTGACGAAGGCGTGCTCTACTTTGTCAGCAGCCGTGAACGGGTGCGCGTCGTGTTCGACGAGGAACTGCGGGCCGCGGCCGCCAACGCCGTTTCCGGCCTACGGTTGATCGCCGCGGGCGGGCAGATCCCGCCCCCGCTGGAAGACAGTCCCAAGTGCCCGCGCTGTTCGCTCGTGGGGATCTGCCTGCCGGATGAAGTGCAATTCCTGCGGTCGCCGGACCAGTCGCCCCGGCCACTTGCCGTCCGGCGGGCCGAGGCGCTCCCGTTGCACGTCCAGGCCAACCGCGCGAAGGTCCGCAAGCGAGGCGAGAATCTCATCGTCGAGCACGGCGACGACCCCGATCACCCCGAAAAGACCAGTGTCCGCCTGATCGAGGTCTCCCAGGTCGTGCTCATGGGCAACGTCTACGTCACCACGCCCACCCTGCACGAACTGATGCGCCGGGAAATCCCGGTGTCGTGGTACTCGTGGGGCGGCTGGTTCCTCGGCTATACCCAGGGCATGGGGCACAAGAACGTCGAAGTGCGCACCGCGCAGTACCGCACCAGCTTCGACTCCGCCGCCTGCCTGCGCATCGCCAAGGCCCTGGTGCGCGCCAAAATCCGCAATGCCCGCACCTTCCTGCGACGCAACTGGCGCGAGGACGAGCGCCCGGAAGAAACATTGCGTCTGCTCAAGGAAGACATCGATCACGTCGCCAGGGCCCCGGACCTGCAGAGCCTGCTGGGCATCGAAGGCACCGCGGCACGCCGGTACTTCGGCCACTTCGGCGCAATGCTCCGCCTGCCGGATGACACGACATCCCCCCTGCGATTCGACTTTCGGAAACGCAATCGCCGTCCACCGACCGACCCGGTCAACGCCCTGCTGTCATTCGCCTATGCCGTGCTCACCCGGGCATGGACCGTCACGCTGGCCTCCGTCGGGCTTGACCCCTATCGCGGTTTCTACCATCAACCCCGGTACGGACGCCCCGCGCTGGCGCTCGACCTGATGGAATCCTTCCGCCCGCTGATTGCCGACTCGGCCGTGGTCCAGGCCCTGAACAACGGCGAGGTCCGTCCGCAGGACTTCATCGAAGCCGCCGGGAGTGTCGCCTTGCGGCCAGAAGGCCGAAAACGATTCCTGGCCGTGATCGAACGACGCATGAGCCAGGAAGTCACCCACCCGCTGTTCGGCTACCGCGTCGACTATCGGCGCCTGATGGAATTGCAGGCCCGCCTGCTCACCCGTCATCTGCTCGGCGAGATCGACCACTATCCTGACTTCACCACCCGATGAACCATGGATGAACACCTCTACATCGTCACCTACGACATCAGCGACCCGAAGCGTTGGCGCCGGGTCTTCCGCGTCATGAACGGCTTCGGCGAATGGTTGCAGCTATCCGTCTTCCAGTGCCGGTTGAGCCGCCAGCGACACGCCGAATTGATCGCGCTGCTCGACGGCATTATTCACCATGGCGAAGACCATGTCGTATTGATGGACATGGGTCACGCCGACCACGTCGAGCCTCGAGTGACCAGCCTGGGAAAGAACTTCGAGGCCCTGGGACGCGAGCCCATCATCATCTGATTCTGTGCCGGGAGACGGTCGTGGCGCCGCATGCCAGCAAGGCACCATCCGCCGACCTCCCACGAGCACTCCAGTGCAGCCTCCGGAAGCGGGGACCGCTCGCATTCGTAAAGATCCTTAACAGTCAGTATGATACGTCGCTCCGGTCCCCAAGGTGCTACCGTCAGGACACTAGATCGAGCCAGCAGGAAAGGACTCCTCGCAGACCGGGTCCCAAGACGCGCCAGAATAGCCCTGATACGAGGGCTGTTATCCCCGGCGAAATGCCGGGGCCTCATTGAAGCAGCAGGCGGACAGAATCGGCAGGGAGATCGCAAGAGCCAGTTATCCCCGGCGAAATGCCGGGGCCTCATTGAAGCATGCCATACGCCGACAAGCCGAAAAAGGCCGCGCCATGTTATCCCCGGCGAAATGCCGGGGCCTCATTGAAGCATATCCACGGTCAGGCGCGGCTCGTTTTCATAGACGTGTTATCCCCGGCGAAATGCCGGGGCCTCATTGAAGCGCCGGACCAGAAGGAAACGGGGACCACTGGTTCCTGGTTATCCCCGGCGAAATGCCGGGGCCTCATTGAAGCACTGGTTTACGAAACATGGCGGAGCTTCCGCCACACGAAGTTATCCCCGGCGAAATGCCGGGGCCTCATTGAAGCTCGCCCGACACCAGGCTGACGCCGGATCAGATCGCCACGTTATCCCCGGCGAAATGCCGGGGCCTCATTGAAGCCTGTTGATGGCGATTGCGATCTCCCTGCCGATTCTGGTT
>Ga0102925_1001752_pt1 | contig 12037 bp, 9 predicted proteins | sample SalPonR1_A_D1_MG_FD_78216 | JGI IMG/M metagenome (GOLD analysis project Ga0102925, IMG submission 78216) | Salt pond soil microbial communities from South San Francisco under conditions of wetland restoration - Salt Pond MetaG R1_A_D1_MG | ecosystem: Environmental > Aquatic > Marine > Intertidal... | reverse complement strand
GACCTTGATGGCCCTGTCGCTGGCCGGGTGCGGCCCTGAAACGCCGCAGGCCAACGGCGCCGGCCAGGAGCGGGAGCGATCTTCGCTGCCGGTGCGCGCCTACGAAGTGTCGCAGCGCGATCTGTCGCGCCGCATCCAGCTGTCGTCGCCGGTGGAAACGCTGAGAACCATCGCGCTGGCCGCGCGCACCCAGGGCATCGTGCGCGACGTTTTTGTCGAGACCGGTGATCGCGTGGAGGCTGGCCAGCTGCTGGCGGAACTGGACGTCCGCGAGCAGCGCGCCGAGCTGGCGCGGGCCGAAGCGGCGCTGCGCGAGGCCGAGGCCAACTTCGAACGGCTCAAGCGATTGCGCGACAGCAATTACATTGACGAGGCCAGCTTCATCACCGCGCGCTCGAGCCTGGACATCGCGCAAAGCGAAGTGCAGCTGTGGCAGACGCGCGTGGACTTCGGCCGCATCGTCTCGCCCATAGACGGTCACGTCATCGGCCGCATGGTCGAGCCGGGCGCTTCCATCGGCAGTCTCGCCACGGCATTCGAAATCGCCAACCTCAACGAGCTGGTGGTTCGCATCGGGGTGTCCGAACTCGATGTCGGCGAAATTCAGGTAGGCACCGAGGTGCCGATCCGCATAGACGCGCTTTCCGACGTCGACGCCATGACCGGCACGACCCGGCGCATCTTCCCGGCCGCCGACGGCGCAAGCCGGTTGCTGACCGTGGAAATCTCGTTGCCCGAGGCATTCGAGCGCGGGGTGCGCCCGGGCTTCCTGGCGCGCGCCGACCTGCTGGTGGATTACAAGCAGAACGCGCTCGCGGTGCCGGCCGGGTCGGTCGGCATGGGCGAACAGCAATACGTGATGGTGATCAACGAAGACAGCGAACTGGTCCGTCGCGCGGTATCCACCGGGGTCATCCGGGGCGACTGGCGCGAGATTCTCGGCGGTCTCGAACCCGGCGACCGGATCGTTTCATCCAACCCGCTGGACCTCGCCGAGGGCGATCTCGTTCGCATCGTGGAAACGGTCGGCGGTGGCGCATGAGCCGGCCGAACAGGGACGAAGACGCGGCATCCGCGCCGCGCCGCGACAGCGAACAGCACGGCAATAGCGATCCGGCCCGCGGCACGAAGTATTACCGCGGCCTGACCCACGCTGCAATCCGAAGGCCGGTGGGCACCACTGCGCTGGCGACCGTTGTTCTGGTGATGGGCTTGTTCTTCGTCGACCGCCTTCCGGTCAACCTGCTGCCCGAAGTCGTCTACCCGCTGATTCGCATCAACGTCAACTATCCCGGCGCCTCGCCGGAGGTGGTCGAGGAGCAGGTCACGCGGCCGCTTGAACGCGCCCTGGCCTCGACCGAGGACCTGATCCGGATCTCGAGCGAGGCCGAGGAAGGCCGGACCGACGTCAACCTGATCTTCGAATACGGCACCGACCTGGACACCGCGCTGCAGAACGCCTCCAGGCTGCTGGAGCGCGCGCGAAGCCAGTTGCCCGACGACGTCGAGCCGCCGCGGCTTCGCAAGTGGGATCCGGGCTCTTCGTCGGTGTTCGAGGCCGGGTTCTCATCGAATTTCAGGGCGCCGCGCGAAGTTCGCGACTGGGTAGACAACCGCCTGGCCCCGCAGCTTCAATCGATTCCGGGCGTTTCCGGCGTCGAGGCGGTCGGCGGGCAGGAGCGCGAGCTTGAGGTCATCATCGACCAGCAGCGGCTGCGCTCCTACGGGCTGACGCTGGCCGGGGTATCGGAGCAACTGGCGCTGGAAAACCTCAACGTGGCGGCCGGCAACGTGACCGGCAGCAGCCTCGACGTGATGGCGCGCACCGACGGCCGCTTCAAGTCGCCCGAGGACATTGCCAACGTCCAGCTTGCGGTGCCCGGCTCGGACCGCAGGATTCGCCTCGACGAGATCGCCGAGGTGCGCGACGGCTATCGCGAGCAGCGCCTGTTCGTGCGCCTGGGCGGCACGCCGGCCACCCAGGTTTCGGTGTTCAAGCAGCCCGACGCCAACACCGTTGCGGTCGTCGACGAGCTGATCGCGCGCCTGGAATCGCTGGCCGCCTCGGGCTTCATTCCGCCCGATATCGATTACCGGATCACCGAGGATGCGGCCTATTTCATCCGCGGTTCGGTGAAGTCGGTGTCGGCCGCGGCCGTGCTCGGCGGGGTCCTGGCGATGGTGGTGGTGCTGGCGTTCCTGGGCAGCCTGCGCAAGAGTTTCGTCATCGGCTTGTCGATTCCGCTTGCGGTGATGGCCACCTTCGCGATGATGGGCGCGGCCGGCCTGACGCTCAACGTGATGAGCCTGGGCGGCCTGGCGCTGGGCGTCGGGCTCTTGCTGGACAACGCGATCGTGATGCTCGAAAACATATCGCGGCATCGCGAGAAGCTCGGGAAGTCCGCCGACCTGGCCGCCCACGAAGGGGCCGACGAGGTGATGTCGGCGATTACCGCAGGCACCCTGACCAATCTGGCGGCGGTCGCCCCGTTTCTGTTGATCACCGGGCTGGCCACGCTGGTGTTTCGCGAGCTGCTGGTGACGATTTCGTTCGCGGTCATCGCGTCGCTGGCCGTCGCGCTGACCCTGGTGCCGATGCTGGCCGCCCAGTTCGCCAAGGTCAGGTTCGAATCCGGGTTCAGCCGGCTGCGCATCTACCGGGCCTTCAACGGCATGATCGAATGGCTCGCCGAACGCTACCGCGGCGCGCTGAATCGGCTGCTGGCCTGGCGCTGGGCGGTGGTCGCGGCCGGCGTCGCGGTGTTCATCGGCAGCCTGACGCTGGCCGGTCGCCTGGGCAACGAGTTCCTGCCACAGCTCGACGACGGCGAGCTCGGCATCTCGATGTCGCTGCCGGCCGGCGCCACGCCCGAGGAAACCAACGCCGCAACCCGCCTGATCGAAGACGAAGTCAACAAGATGCCGCACGTTCAAAGCGTGTTCGCGCTGGCCGGCGGCAACGTATGGGGCGGCGTGGCCAACGAACGGCCGGGTCGCGGCTACGTGCTGGTGCGCCTGGACGACGCGGCCGACCGGCCCGAATGGCCGGCCAGCCGCTGGGTATCCGAGATCCGCTCTCGCCTCGACCAGCTCGACATTGCCGGCGCGCGCATGTGGGCCTGGTCGCCCGGCATCCGCGGCTTGAGCTTCGGCGTCAGTGGCGATGACATGGAACTCAAGGTGGTCGGCGACGACATCGGCGTGTTGCAGGACCTGGCGCGCGAGATCGTCGATTCGATCGAGACGATTCCCGGGCTGACCGGGGTCGAGCTCGACGACGAGGACCGCACCCCGCTGCTGAGCATCGAGGTCGACCGCGAACGGGCTGCGGCGCTGGGGCTGGATATCAGCAGCGTTGCCCGCTCGCTGCGCTCGGCAGTGTCGGGCTTCGTGCCTACCCGCTACAGCACCGGCATTACCGAATACGACGTGCGCGTACGCCTGCCGCGCGAAGACGTCAGCGACATCGACGCGCTGGGACAGGTGATCGTGGCCAACGGCGTCAACGGTCCCATCCAGGCGCGCCAGGTCGCGAGTTTCAGCCTGGGCGAAGGGCCGGCCGAGATCAGCCGCGAAAACCAGGTCCGGATCCAGCGGATCGTCGGCAACTTCGACACCGCGCAGAACGACGTCGGCACGATCATGGCCGAAGTGCAGCAGCGCATCCAGGCGCTCAACATGCCGAACCAGTACGGCGTGATCCTGGGCGGGCAGTTCGAGACCATCCGCGAAACCAACCGCGAAATGTCGATCGTCATTGCGCTTGCGGTATTCCTGGTGTTCGTGGTGCTGGCGGTGCAGTACGAAAAGTTGTCCAATCCGCTGGTGATCATGACCGCTGCGCCGCTGGCCGCGGCCGGGTCGGCGCTGGCGCTGTGGGTCACGGGCACGCCGATCAGCGCGCCGGTCTTCCTCGGATCGGTGCTGCTGATCGGGATCGTGGTCAACAACGCGATCCTGCTGGTCGAGTACATCGAGCGCCGCCGCAGTGAAGGCTGGGAAATGCAGCAGGCGGTCGTCGAGGCCGGCGGCATTCGCCTGCGTCCCATCCTGATGACCACGCTGACCACCGTTGTCGGCATGCTGCCGCTGGCCATAGGTGCGGGTTCCGGGGCAATGCTGATGCAGCCATTGGCGGTCGCGGTGGTCGGCGGGTTGCTCTCGGCGATGCTGCTGACGCTGTTCCTGGTGCCGTGCCTGTATGTGATCGTGCAGAACGCGGCCGGCGCGATCGGCGATTTCCTCACCCGGCGCCGCTCTTCGGCCGGTGCGTCTTCCGAAACGGCGTCGCAGGCCGGTTGAAGCAAGTCCCGATTGTTGCGCTGTCTCGCCCGGGTGAACGCCTCGGGATGTCGTCACACGATGTGATTGACATCACACTGTTCTCCGTACTAGAGTTTCGGATGCAAGGGGTTGCGTTCGAAACAACAGTGCAGGAGGAAGGCAGTGGACAATCCTTCGTTTCGCACGCGTCGGCAGGCCGGTAGCCGGCCGACGTTGCTGGCCGGCATATCCCTCGGCATCGTCCTGGCTGCCGTAACCGCCATCTGCACAGCTCCGGCGGCCCTCGCCCAGCAACCGGCGCCGCAAGCCGGCCGCGGGCCGGCGGAACATGAGCGCGTCACTCGACTCCAGGATTCGCTGGACGCCGGCGAAGACTGGGATATCGGCGTGCCGCTGGTGCCCGTCCCTTCCTCCGGCGATGAATCGCTTGCCGAGTTGATTCGCGGCGGGCGCGCGCTGGACTCCGAAGCCTACCTGGCGCTGAACAGCGAGTTCCGACGCGTTCGACAACTGCTGCAGGTGCGGCCCAACGACGAGCAGGTACAGCAGCAACTCGAAAAACTGCAGGACGATCTGGCGCGGCGCATCGAGATCAACCTCGAGTTCGATTACCTTTACGCGGCCGCCGTGTACCTGGAACTCTTTCGGCAGGCCGACGGCCCGCCAGGGACGTTGCGCCGGTTCAGTCGCCGGTTGAGCGAGCGACGATCGGCACGGCTCGACTGACCGCAGCGTCATTCGGAGCTTCCCTATTCCTTGGCCTGGTCCTTCTGTTCGTCGTCGTAGATGACCTCGTGCTCGAAGAATCCGAGCACCACGACGATGATCAGTGCAATGCCGGTGATCAGCGCGGCCAGTATGAAGTTGCCGGTCGCGCAAGCCACCCCTATGGCCCCGGCGATCCAGATCGCAGCGCCGGTGGTGATGCCCTGGATGGAGCCGCGGCCCTGGATGATGCTGCCGGCGCCCAGGAAGCCGATGCCGCCGATCACGCCTTCGACGATGCGTGTCGGGTCGATCCGCGCCGACGGGTCGCCCACGGCGGTCGCGAAAAGAATCTCGTAGCCGACCAGCATGAAGCCCGCCGCACCAAGAGACACCAGCATGTGCGTACGCAGCCCGGCCGGCCGTTGGCGCAGTTCCCGCTCCAGTCCTATGACCGACGCCAGTCCGGCCGCGGCCAGCAGCCTCAGGACCATGTCGACGATCGCGATTTCGGATTCCATGGCGGCTTCCTGTGTTTTGCCCGCTTGTCAGGGTAGCCTATCCCCCTTTCCATACCCGAATGCCGATGACACTCCGAATCGCCAGCTTGACCATCGTGGCGCTGATCGCCTTCGCCGCCAACTCCATTCTCGCCCGGGCGGCCCTGACCCAGACCGCGATCGATCCACTGAGCTTTACCGCGATCCGGATCGTCGCCGGCGCGCTGATGCTCTGGCTGATCGTGCGATTGCGGCCTGGCCTGGCCGCTGGACGCGGCAGCTGGGGCTCGGCGCTGGCCCTGTTCGGCTACGCGATACTGTTTGCGGTGGCCTATCTTTCGCTTACGGCTGCCACGGGTGCGCTGCTGTTGTTCGGCGCGGTACAAATCACGATGGTCAGCTGGAGTCTCCTGACCGGTGATCGGCTGACGGTCCGCCAGTGGATCGGTTTCGCGCTTGCGCTCGCCGGCCTGGTGTGGCTGCTGCTTCCGGGATTGGCGGCGCCCCCGCCGGTGCCGGCTGGCCTGATGATCGCCGCCGGCATCGCCTGGGGAATTTATACCCTGCGCGCCCGCGGCGCCGGTGATCCGACCCGCGTCACCGCTTCGAACTTCCTGCTGGCCAGTATTCCGGCGGTTCTGGTCGCCGTGGCATTTTCCGGCCGGGGCGCGCTTGATTCAATCGGTGTCCTGCTGGCCGCGGCGTCGGGCGCGCTGGCCTCAGGGTTGGGCTACGCGATCTGGTATGCCGCGTTGAAGCACATTCGGACCTCCACCGCCGCTGTCGCCCAGTTGAGCGTGCCCGTTATCACCGCCGTCGCCGGTGTAGGATTGCTTGCCGAACCCATCAGCCTGAGACTGCTGCTGGCCGGCGCGGCCGTGCTCGGAGGAATTGCACTGGTCGTGGTCGACGGTTATCGGTCCAGGCCAAAGCGCAAAGACAAGGACTCGAGATGAACCGATTGCAGGGAAAGGTCGCGCTGGTCACCGGCGCCGCGCGCGGTATTGGCGAGGCCATTGCCCGCGCCTTCGTTTCCGAGGGCGCGCACGTGTTTCTCTCCGACATCAAGGATCGACAGGGACGTGCGGTGTCCGACGAACTGGGCGAGCATGCGACCTATCTCCGGCTCGATGTTCGGGAGGAACTTGAATGGCGAGCGGCGTTCGAGCGCATTCTGGCGCTGCACGAGCGCTTCGATATCCTGGTCAACAATGCCGGTGTCACCGGTTTCGAAGAAGGTGGCGGGCCGCAGGATCCGGAAAATGCAGTGCTTTCGGACTGGCACCGCGTTCACAGGACCAATCTCGACGGCGTCTTCCTGGGCTGCAAGCACGCCATTCGCGCGGTGCGCGCAACCGGGAGTTCCTGCTCGATCATCAACATTTCCTCGCGCTCCGGGATGGTCGGCATTCCGGGCGCCGCGGCATACGCTTCGTCCAAGGCGGCGGTGCGAAACCACACCAAGACGGTCGCGCTTTACTGCGCCGAGCAGGGGCTTGCCGTCCGCTGCAACTCGATCCATCCGGCGGCGATCCTCACGCCCATGTGGGAACCGCTGCTGGGGAGCGGCCCGGAACGGGAGAAAACGATGAAAGGCTTTGTCCAGGATTGCCCGATGAAGCGCTTCGGAAGGCCGGAGGAAGTCGCGGCGCTCGCGGTAATGCTTGCCTCCGACGAAGCCGCCTACATCAACGGCGCCGAACTGAACATCGACGGCGGTATCCTGGCGGGCGCCGCGGCTACGCCTTCGGTCGTCGACGCCGCAGATTCCTGGGGAACCTCTGAATAACTCTGCACGGGCGCGACGCCGCCTTTGAAGAGTTATGCAGAGGCTTCCTAGAACGAAGATCCGGGCTGCTTGAGAAACTCGACCTCCTCTTCGGTCGATTCGCGCCCGAGAATCGCGTTGCGGTGGGGGAACCGGGCGAACCGGTCGATGATTCTCCTGTGCGCTTCGGCGAAGTCGACGAAACCCTCGAAAACCTGCTTCTGGTCTTCCGGCACCTCATGCACCAGGCCCCGCATCAGGTCCACGCACCAGGCCTGGTCGTCGATGGATTCGGCGTGTTCCAGCGGCAGGTAGAAGAACACCCGCTGTATCGGTCGCAGGCGAGCGTCGATGCCGGTTTCCACGCCTTCCACGCACAGCGCGCGCGCCTGATCGTCGAACCGGAACATCGCTGACGTATCGCGATAGATGTTTCGGGGAAACTGGTCCAGCAGGAGTATCAGCGCAAGCCAGCCCTCGGGCGACGCTTTCCACTCATCGAGTTTGCCCGCGCCGGCGGCCTGTACCTGCGGCTCGAAGCGATGGCGTATCTCGTTGTCGGTGGCTTCGCTCTTGCCCCACCACAGACCGGACTGGCGCCCGGCGATGGCCGAGTCGGCGAGATCGGCGAAGCCTTCGCCGAACCAGAACTCGAGGATCGCTTCGGTATCGCTCATTCGAACAGCCTCCAGGCTTCGTAAACTGAATCGTAGCGCAGCCGTGACTTCCGGCGCTATCGTCCCGTCGGCCGAATCCCTATAATTTCGGGGAACGAATCACGGTCGGCGAAAAAAATCCCGCGCGTCGCCCCCCAGGATTCGTCACGTAAAGGAGCTGCTCATCATGAAAACGCTGTTGATCGCAATCTGCTGGTGCATCCTGTTCGTCCTGAGCTGGCCGCTGGCGCTGCTGGTGCTGCTACTGTGGCCGGTGATCTGGCTGCTGTTGCTGCCGTTTCGCCTGGTCGGCATCGCATTCGAAGGCGTCTTTGCGCTGCTGCGGGCGATAGTCCTGCTTCCCGCCCGACTGCTGGGTCACCGAAGCCCTGCTGCTTAGGTGTGATCTCTCAGTAGGTTGTCCACGCAGACCTGGTCAGAGGCGTCCCCGAAAAATCTTTTTGATAAAAGACGCCGCGCAATTCCGTAATCAATGGAGATACCCTTATTACGGAGCACGGCAGTAATGAAGCACACAACCCAACGCACGACCCGCGTCAGTGAATTGAAGTCCCGGCCGCTGGCGCGTGCCATGGCAATTGCCCTGAGCCTTGCTGCGGGCTCGGCCGGCGCGGCGGAATTCCTCGTCGACAGCGACGCCGATGCCGGTCCCGGAACCTTGCGCGATGCGATTGCGCAGGCCAACGCCCTGGCCGGAACCGATACGATCACGTTCGGCCAGATCGGGAGGATTACCCTGACGTCGGGCCAGATCGATATTACGGAATCACTGATCATCGACGGCCGGGACCGGGGCACCGTCATCAGCGGCAACGATAATTCCCGGATATTCGGCGTGACCGTTCAGGAGGAATCGCTTGAAATTCTCGACCTCGTGCTGATCGAGGCCCGAGCCGAAGATACCGGCGGTTCCGGCCTGTGCCATGCGGGAACATCGGGCGGGGGTGCCATATGCGCTCGGGGCCCGCTCCGGCTGGAACGGACGCGAATTCTCGACAGCCATTCGGTCGACGGCCGCGGCGGAGCGGTCCGGGTCGGCTCCAGCGGGGCGGTAGTACTCGAAAACAGCACCATCACCGGCAACCGGTCCAGCGGTCCGGGCGGCGGCATGGAAATCACCGCCGGGAGCCTGACGATCTTCAACAGCAAGATCGAAGACAACTCTACCTCCAACAGCTCTGCCTATGGCGGCGGGCTATACGCGAACGCGCTGACGTCCATCGTCGGCAGCAGCATCACGGGCAACGTCACCGAGGGCCAGAACGGCAAGGGCGCCGGACTCTGGCTTCGCGGCGATACGGCGATTGCGCTGAGCACGATCTCCGGCAACGCGAGTCTGGGCGCCTTCGGCGCCGGTGCCGCGCTATTCCAGCGCGAGGGAAACCTGCGCGTACGCTCGGCGACGATCACCGACAATACGGGCGTCTCCGGGGGCGCCGTGGCGTTCAACGACGGGCCGGGCGATGACCTGGTGCTGACCATGGTGAATACCATCCTGGCCGGAAACACGGCGCCTGCCGGCAACTTCGATGCGATCGTCGACAACGGCGGATCGATCACGGTAGACATGCAGGCAAGCCTGTTCGGCGACGCACCCGGCGAGGTCAACGGCACGAGTTTTGCCAACATTTTCGACGACTCGCCCGGCCTGGCGCCGCTGGCCGACAATGGGTGCTTCGAGCTTGCCGGTGTCGGCGGGCTTGGCGTGTCGCCGCCGGCAGCCTGCACCCTGACTCATGCAGTGCTTCCGGGGAGCCCGGCCCTGAACGCTGGTTCCGATCAAGTCAATGCATTCGATCAGCGCGGCGCCGGCTTTCCGCGCATCTTCGGATCGGATGCCGATATCGGTGCCTTCGAGTCGCAGGGTTTCGTGACTGGCCCGCCTGATCTGAGCCCCGCGCACCCGGTTCCGGTGGCAAGCCCGCTGGGCGCGGCGGTCATGGCCATGTTGTTCGGATTGCTCGGCATGCTGGGACTGGACCGAAGGCGGCGCGCCGGTCGCTGATCGCCCGGGCGGATTCACTAAATTGAGGTGATGCAAGGTTGCTGCTATGCTCCGAAGAACGGTCGGATGAGGGCCGGCGGAGCACGTCCATGGGACCGAAAGAAACCGACTTGCGGGAAGGCCCTAACGAACAGTTGGCGGAAGAGCCGATCGTCGATGGCGCAAAAGGCGTCGAGCGGTACCATGGGGAGTTGTACCGCATCGCGCGGCGGGAGCTGCGGCGAATGGCGCGCGGTTACACCATCGACACCGTGGCGCTGGTCAACGAGGCCTTTCTTCACGCCGAGAAAGCCGAGAGATTCTGGGAAAACAGGGGTCACTTCCTGGCGAGCATGACCACCGTGATGCGTCACGTCCTCGTCGATTATGCACGCGAGCGCGGTGCGCAGCGTCGCGGCGGCGACTGGGTCCAGGTCACGATGTCCGAGCTCGATCACGTACCGGCTCTCGGCAGCCCTTTGGAGATGCTCGCGCTGGACTCGGCAATGACAGAGCTCGGGCAGATGTCGGAACGACTGGAGCGCATCGTGCAGCTCAAGATATTCGGCGGCATGACGGGGAAGGAAATAGCCGAGATCCTTGAAATCTCGACCGCCACGGTTGCCCGCGAACTGCGGATCGCAACGGCTTTCCTGTCGGGAAAGCTGGCCCAATGATCACCCCTGAAGACTGGCAGTCGATACAGGCGCATTTCAATCGTCTCTGCAACCTGGCACCTCCCGACCAGAAGGCCGACCTGGACAGGCTGGCCCTGCCCGGTCCGATCCACGAACAACTCGAGCTGCTGCTCGCATCCGATGGCGGCCTCGATCTTGATGCGTTTGCCGGGGAGGTCGGCAGACTGGCGCTCGAACTGGACGAGAGCAGCCTGGTTGGCACATCGGTAGCTACGTACCGCCTGGTGAGCCTGCTGGGTGCAGGCGGAATGGGCGACGTTTACCTGGCCGAGCGCATCGATGGCCGATTCGATGCCAGGGTCGCGATCAAATTCCTGACCGCCGGCGGCGTCCGCGGTCAACGGCTGTTCGACCGGGAGCGCCGGATTCAGGCGCGTTTGAACCATCCCGCGATCGCCCGCATGATCGATGCCGGCGAGCACGATCGTTGCGGCGCCTATCTCGTCATGGAGTATGTGGACGGCCGGCCGCTGAACCGGTTCGTCGAAGAGGAGAGGGCGACGCCGATGCATATCATCGGCTGGATCTGCCGCGCGGCCGAGGCGGTCGCATACGCGCACCAGAATCTGGTGCTGCACCGCGACCTCAAGCCAGATCATCTGATGGTCACACTGGATGGTGCGCTCAAGGTACTGGATTTCGGTGTTGCCGCACTCCTCGATCAGGAGCCGTCAATCAACCAGGCCACCGCGCGCGACAGCTTCACACCCCGTTATGCCGCTCCGGAGCAACTGCTCGGACAACCCGCAACCACTCGCACCGACGTCTATGCGCTGGCTCTGATCCTGTTCGAATTGCTGGCCCAGGGCGTCAACCCCTTCGGTAACGATTCAGAGCAGCTGATCGCGCGCAAGCTAGGCGGCAGGCAAGACCCATTGCCGGCGGTTCCGCATTTGAACCGGCGCCGGCAAACCGATCTGGCTTGCATTATCGAGAAAGGCCTTGCGCTGGATCCCGCCGAGCGCTACGCGGGTCCGGCGGCCTTCGCCGCCGATCTCGATGCCGTCTGCGCCGACCGTCCGATTGCGTTGCGGCCGCCTTCGGCACTTGAGCTTTGCGGCCGCTGGTTATCGAAAAACCGATTGGCAGGCACGGCCATCCTGTTCGCCATCTTCGCTCTCCTGGGGGGTGCGGCGACGGCAACCTGGTTCGGTCACCGAGCCCAGGCGGAGCGCGATGCCGCGATGCTTGAGGCAGCCAAGGCGCGTGAAGTCGCGGCCTTTCTTGAAAGCATATTCGAAACCTCCAGCCCCGGCATGGATAAAGGCCCCGATATGCTGGCCCGGGATCTGCTGGTAGGCGGCCGTGAGCGGATCGCGACGGAACTGTTCGAGCATCCCGAGATTGCGGCTACGCTGGAGTTGTCCATTGCCCGCAGTTACCTGAACCTCGGGATGTATGACGAGGCCCTTGCGGTGCTG
>Ga0102925_1001751_pt1 | contig 12040 bp, 10 predicted proteins | sample SalPonR1_A_D1_MG_FD_78216 | JGI IMG/M metagenome (GOLD analysis project Ga0102925, IMG submission 78216) | Salt pond soil microbial communities from South San Francisco under conditions of wetland restoration - Salt Pond MetaG R1_A_D1_MG | ecosystem: Environmental > Aquatic > Marine > Intertidal... | reverse complement strand
CAAGAGCTACGCCGGCTATGTACCCCTCATCAATCAGCTTGGGCAGATCTTCTTCTTTGTAGATACCTCCACGGGCACAGTTGATCATGAACATCCCCTTCTTGAGCTTTTCGGCATTTTCCATGGATATCATGCCCTTGGTTTTCTCGGTAAGCGGCGTATGCACCGTCAGGAAGTCGGAGACAGCCAGCAGCTCGTCGAGTTCCAGCAGTTCCACATCCAAACGATCGGCTTTTTCCTGGGAAGCAAATGGATCATAAGCCTTGATAGTCATGCCAAACTGCTGCATGCGCTTGGCCACTTCAGATCCGATCTTGCCCAACCCGACGATACCCAGCGTCTTGCTGTGCACCTCGGTGCCCATATACTTCTTGCGATCCCAGCCGCCGTTCTTAACTTTGTCCACCGACTGTGGAATATTCCGTGCCACAGCTAAAATCATTCCACAGGTATGCTCCGCCGTAGAAATGGTATTGCCGTCAGGCGTATTCATCACCAGCACACCGCCGGCTGTTGCCGCGGGAATGTCAATATTATCAACGCCCACACCGGCCCGACCAATAACTTTCAGGTTTTTGGCTGCTTTAATCAGTTCTTCGCTAACCGTTGTAGAACTGCGAACGACCATGCCGTCATAGGTGGGAATCTCCTCAAAAAGCTCTTCCTTGGTTAGGTTGTTTTTACGGACAGCTTCGATATCCCGCTCGGCAAAGACCTCTTCACAAACGGGATCAACATTATCAGCTAATAAAACTTTAAATGACATGGGACACCTGAGAATTAATTATTGAGATTCAAATTGGGCAAACTCTGAAATGAGTTGTTTAACTTCACCAATTCCAACCTTGTCCTTTGCTGAACTGATCACAATCGGTACCTCGATATTCAATTCATCTAAAATACGCTTTACACGCGCTTTGGACTGCTGTCGTTTATTATGAGAAAGTTTGTCTCCCTTTGTCAGTACCACGATAAATGGCATACGATTAGCCCCGAGCCAGTAGAAAAATTGTTCATCCAGCTCACTGGGCTCATGGCGGATGTCCACTAAATGAATTACCAACCGCAGGGTTGGACGCTGCAACAGATAATCTCGAATATCACGCCCCCATCGTTCACGCTCTTTCTTGGAAACCTGTGCATAGCCAAAGCCGGGAAGGTCTACCAAAAAGGTTTTGTCATCCACAAGATAGTAATTCATTTCCTGCGTTTTCCCCGGCACGTTACTTGTACGGGCTAATCCCTTGTGATTCACCAATGCATTAATAAGGGTGGATTTACCTACATTAGAACGGCCGGCAAAACAAATTTCCGGGAAATGAGGATCCGGACAGACGTCCAGTGAGGGTGCGCTAGTTACGAAATTCGCCTTTTTGAACTGCATTAAACTATCTCGTTATCTTCTTTCTCGATGCCAAAGTTAACAGGGACGGGATATTTTTCAGTAAAACAAGCCGTGCAATATCCCTTGGGCGATACATTTGCTTCATTCACCGCATTCACCAATCCATCCGGGGATAGATATCGCAGGCTGTCGACCCCGATCTCTTTACCCATAGCTTCTATATCCCGATCAAAACGATTGGCCATCAGCTCTTCGGGATCAGGAAAGTCCATACCGTAGTAACACGGACTGATAATCGGCGGTGAACTCACCAAAAAGTGTACTTCAGCCGGATTCGACTTGCGTATCATATCCACCAGGTAACGCGAAGTGGTCCCGCGAACGATCGAGTCATCCACAATAATCACCGAGCGCCCTTCGATAACACCCTGCACGGTATTGAACTTAGTGCGCACTTTCTGCTCGCGCTGCTTTTGTCCCGGCGAAATAAACGTACGTCCAACATAATGATTACGGATCAACCCGATCTCGAACTTACATTCATAGCCAAGCTTCTGATTTTCATGTACATACCCCAGCGCCGCCGTATTACTGGAATCGGGCACCGATATCACAATCGGCTTGTGTTTTGTATCCTTGGTAAGAATCTCATCAATCGGGTGCTCTTTGGCCAGATACTTGCCAAGGTTGCGGCGAACCTTGTCTACATTTTCACCGAATATCTTGCTGTCGGGACGTGAAAAATAAACGTACTCAAAGATGCACTGGCTCGTATCGGTACCGTACTCTGCATCCAATTGGTAAGAATCCGGCTCGGAATCCGAATCAGCATCCTGATCGATCACCAAAACTTCTCCGGGTTCCACATCTCGGATATATTCGGCATCAATGATATCAAATGCGCAGGTCTCACTGGCAACGCAATACGATCCATCCACCTTACCGAGGCAGAGCGGACGAAATCCATTGGGATCGCGCACGGCAATAAGCTTATCATCAGTAAGCATCACCAGGCTGTAAGCGCCTTCTACCTGCTCAAGAGCCTCAAGCACCTGCTCCAGCTGTGTTTCTTTCTGGCTGTGCGAAATCAAATGTAATATCAGCTCGGTATCCGAGGTGCTTTGAAATAAGACCCCTTCATCACGGAACCGTTCCCGTAACTGCTTGGCATTAGCCAGGTTGCCATTATGCCCGATAGCTATATTACCACTTCGGTAGTGCACACGAAACGGCTGAATATTTGCCGGATTCCTGGATGCTCCCGTTGTTGAGTACCGGTTGTGCCCAATAGCGGCTGTGCCTTTCAGCTCTTCATTAAATATTTCCTGATCATCAAATACATTAAGCACCAATCCAAAATCACGGTGTGCCGGCATCGTCCATTGATTCAACTCTTTGTCAAAAAAAGACGTTACGATACCTGCTGATTCCTGTCCGCGATGCTGAAGTGCGTGAAGGCCATAATAGGTAAGGAGAGCGGCATCCGGGTGGTTCTGAATTCCAAAAATGCCGCAATAGTCATGTGGCTTGTCGATCATGAATATTTTAGGTGAAAGAGGATTACCAGTGACAGCAAATTTAAGAAAATCGTGCAGTAATTAATAGATAAAATTAATCCTTATCTATGAATGGGTATAACATGCTATCACTTCGTGAAGTCAGAATTTCAAAGACATCCCATCAATATTTATTATTCCAAGAACTCTACAATTGTTATCGACTGAGTTGTCGAGAGCACAGCTCCTTTATTGTTTCGTCTCAAGCACTGCCTCACTCCCACCGACATATATCCGTTATAGTACTGATCGCTGGATGCACTGTATAAAATGTAGGTATGAAACATGATCAAAATAAAAAAAAGCCCTTGCAAAAAAATGCAAGGGCTCCAGCAATACTACTCAGTAAAACCTGAGCGGGAGACCGGAATTGAACCGGCGACCTTCTCGTTGGCAACGAGATGCTCTACCGCTGAGCTACTCCCGCTAATAAAATCAAAGAACCGAAAGGAACTTTTACCAGTGCCTTTCAAAGAGTCCCAAATATAAGGTTAACTGCCTATACATTTCAAGACTAATTTGGAATTTTTTACTCAATTTAGCTCCTTTCCTGATGGTCCGATTTACTGCTTTATCTTTTTCAATACTTCAGATGAGTGAACCTGATCAGCAATAACACCCTGATCCGGACGGGTTGGGCGATCTCGATAGCGATCTACTACACATAAAAACCCAAGCTTATCCCCTCGATCAGCGTGAAATTGGTGCAGCGTTTCTGGGGCAATGAAAACCACATCATGCAATGAAAGCTCGTGAAGTTCATCACCCAAAATCACCGTACCGGAACCGCGAATAATAACTACGGAGTGCGGATGACGGTGATACTCAAAGGTAGTATATCCTCCGTCTTCCACTTCAAAATAGCGCGTCTGAAAAGTCAGGGCCTGCTCATCCGGCTGTTCTCCAAGAAGCGAATACCTGTGAACCCCTTTATAGCAGCTTGTATCGTCTTTGTATTCCTTGCGGGTAACAGTATCCCACTGGTAATTCGAACATTTAATCACTTTGGATTTACCGGACATCTCAGTCTCCGTAAACTTGTGTTAATTTATTATGAAATTCATTAGCTGCTGATTCAATACCATCAGGATGCTCATACAGGCTTCCCCCAATTAAAAAGGTGATATCTTTACCATAATCATTCACCCATTTTGATACATTTTCCAGCTTGATACCTCCTCCGGGCATGGGGAATGCTTTTTTAAACGGTGAATGATTACCGGCTACCGCTTCATTGATTTCCCGACACTGTTCCGAAGTGAAAGAAAATCGTCCTCCCTTGTTCGGATAGATAACAAAGTCAGCTCCCAGCGCCCGCCATAATTGACCATACAAAAAAGCGGGACTCAATCCTTGAGCGTCGTTGGTCGTGAGACTGCCCGAAAATGCGGGATGTGCAATAATCGGCAATGCAATATTCAGTCGAGCCAGTCGATGCATGGTTTCGAGTCCAGCTATATGGGGACAGAGCAGTACGCCATCCGCACCTTGCTCGGCGGCCTGCTTGTAACGTTTTACTGTTTCAGGCGCAAAAGAAGTAATATTTGGAAAGTAATACGATTGGATGCCGGTTTCATTCTTTGCCCGATCTACAGCCGTAATACAAGTTTCCAGACGCTCTTCGAAAGGTGCATACTCTTGGTCGGCCAGTCCGTGATCATCTTTTATCACATCAATGCCCCCCTTTGCAAACAAATAAGCTCGTTCGGCAAGTTCTTCAGGAGAGCTGCCCAATGGTTTTAGTGCCGTAGCTGAAAGAGGGCGGTGTGGAATATTATATTGTTTTCGAATCTCTCTGATGCCTGCAGCAGGACCTTCAAAGATGGAGGATAACATTTTCCAATCGGCCGATATAATTCGAATACCCGACTGAAGTGAAATATTTCCATACAGGATATTCAGAAATTGCGAAATATCATGCCCCAGATTAGCAATTGGCCATGATATTAACACTTCATATTTTGTGGGCGCAACCTGTTCAGCACTTAGTGGTTTCCCAACGACTTTTTCTTCAATATCAGAATTGACCACGCCCCGTGGAAGTTCTGTTGTCTGCTCAATACACATCCCTTCGATTTTTTCGTCAATCTGTTCATCCTTACGAACAGCGACGTGATATTTAATTTCGAAGGTACTCATAGTTTCTATATCTAAAAATAACGCAGCTGTAAAAACCGTAGGGTATCATTACTTGTGATATTAACAGCTAAAAATGCACCTGATCTATTGTAACAAAAACCCTGCGGGTTTAGGTAAAATCAAACCACAATCGTCTCAGACCGCTTGGGACCTTTAGATAGCAGCGTGAGCTCAACATCTAGGTAATCCTGTACAAATTCCAGATACTCTTTGGCTTCTGAAGGCAACTTATCAAAAGTTTGACAAGATTCCAGCGACTGTTGCCATCCTTTCATAGTTGTATACCTGGGCTCGATAGAATCAATGTCCGGCAGATCCAGCGGGAAGGTACTGGTCGCTTTCCCATCAACCACATACTCCGTACAGAGCTTAATTTTTTCGAAATCGTCGAGAATATCCAGTTTGGTAAGCGTAAGCTCATTCATTCCGTTCACACGAACAGCATATTTCAGGGCTACCAAGTCAATCCATCCACAGCGACGCGGGCGTCCCGTTGTAGCGCCAAATTCCTGACCCGCCTCACGCAGTTTTTCGCCCTGTTCATCGGTAAGCTCAGTCGGAAATGGACCGTTTCCCACACGCGTGCAATACGCTTTTGAAATCCCCATCACCTTGTCGATTGCCGTGGGCGGTATGGCAGACCCCGTACAGGCACCACCGGCCGTAGGGCACGACGAGGTCACAAAAGGATATGTGCCGTGATCAACATCCAGGAGACTGCCCTGGGCTCCTTCAAGTAATATTTCTTTGTCATCTTCGATGGCATCGTGCAGCAGTGCAGCAGTATTGGTGATATAGGGACAGAGCTTATCAGCCACTTCCAGCAGGTCGTCAATAATCGGCTCGGCCTCGATGGGCTCATGCTTATACACATGCTGCAATGCTTCATTGATATCGGCGATATTGGCTTGCACCTTCTGTCGCAGCTGCTCCGGATGAAAGAGATCCGACATTCGTATACCAACGCGCGATACTTTACTTACGTAAGCCGGGCCGATGCCCCGTCCTGTCGTACCAATAGCATCATCACCACGATGTTCCTCTTTCACCTTGTCCAACAGCTGGTGATACGGCAAGATAACGTGAGCGGCATTACTGATCTTCAGACGATCCTCCAGATCAGCGCCAAGTGCTTCCACTTCCTTAATTTCCTCGAGCAATGCGTGTGGATCGATAACCACACCATTGCCAATTACACAGGTCGCATCCCCGTTAAATATGCCGGATGGAATGAGGTGCAACACAATCTTTTTATCATCGAATTTGAGGGTATGCCCGGCATTGGCTCCTCCCTGGTATCGGACTACATAATCAGCTTCTTTACTGAGAAGATCTACAATTTTACCTTTCCCTTCGTCGCCCCACTGGGCGCCTACAACAACACGAATTGACATAGTTATTAATCAGACACAAAAAAAGGGGTGAATGCCACCCCTTTTTTCTAATTTAGAATTTGAGTTGAATTATTCTTCCTCGGAATCAGAATATGACTCTACCGCTTTTTCAAGCGATTTATAATGATTGAAGACAGTGATAAGCTTTGTCACAACCAACAGGCTTTCAATTTTATCGGTAGGGTTTGCAATACGGAGGTCGCCGCCAGCTTTTCGCATGGTTGTCAAACCGCCGATCAGCATCCCCAGCCCCGAGGAATTCATAAACTTCACTTTACCCACATCAGCCACGATATTGGTTTTGTCTTCCTCAATGAGCTCGTGCAACTTCTCATTCAGCTTCACGGCATCGGGACCGCCCATCACATTCCCTTTAAATTCTATTACGACACAATTATATCGCTCGGATACATTGAAATTCATTTTGATCTCCCTGTTGGTTAGGATTAGGAGTTAAAAGATTACGTATTCTCGATTCGGCGCTGCAGCTCAACAACCGCCGAACTAGCTACAAACAACGAGCTATAGGTACCAATAATAACGCCAAGCATCAAGGCGAAAGAAAAGCCTTTGAGAACTTCCCCGACAAATATAAATAGAATGGTTACTACAAAAAAGGTGGTAACTGAAGTAATGACGGTACGGCTGAGCGTATCATTCAAACTCTTGTTGACCATCTCATCGTGATCCATGGTTTTATACAGCAGGCTGTTTTCACGAATACGGTCGAAAACAACCACCGTATCATTCAGCGAATAACCAACAATCGTCAAAAAGGCCGCAATGATTGCTTGGTCTATCTGCATACTGAAAGGAGCGATATCAGAAAAGAACGTAAAAATTCCTACCACAATTAGTACATCATGGAACAGCGCGGCAACCGCACCGGCCGAGAAGGTCCATTTCTTAAACCGGATCAGGATATAGATAAAGATCACAATGAGTGCAAAAATGATAGCATTAAGGGCTCCCTGCTTGAGATCCTCCGCAAAGCGAGCGCCTACAATATTGGTCTTGATAACCTCAGCCGGATTATTGGGATATACTTCGGAGACTGTTTCCATAATAGCAGTCTGCACCACAGAAATTTGATCCTGATTATCCGTACGAATCAAAATATCCTGCGGCGAACCAAATCGTTTGACTACCGGCGTACCGCCCAGTGGTTCTGTAAGCTGACCTCTGATATCCAGCACATTTACCGGCTGTTCAAACTCAAGGACAAACTCTTTACCGCCCTTAAAGTCGATACCGTACTGAAGCCCCTTGGTTAAAATTCCAATGATTGAAGCCACAAGAAGAATTCCGGAAACCACATAGGCGATCTTGTGGCCTTTCAAAAAGTTAAAATCAGGTGTTTCGAACCATCTCATAATAAAAGTCCCTTAGTCTAAAAGTTGAATTTCTTGAATTAACCGAAGCTTATTTCTGCGGATCGATCTCGTGTCAGGTAATCCACAACAACGCGGGTAATTACAATTGCGCTGAACAGCGATGCCGCAATACCGGCCATCAGCGTAACGGCGAAACCTTTGATCGGACCTACACCAAAGCTGTAGAGAATGATACCTACAAAGAAGGTGGTAACATTGGCATCCATAATCGCGCTCATGGCGTTGGAATATCCACCCTCAATGGCGGCGCGTATAGTCTTGCCTGCCCTCTGCTCCTCCCTGATCCTGTCAAAGATCAGGACGTTGGCATCGACGGCCATACCGATGGTTAGCACAATACCCGCAATACCGGGTAATGTAAGTGTGGCCTTGAAGGCAGCTAAAATTCCGAGAATAAAGACGATATTCAGCAATAGTGCCAAGTCGGCAATAGCTCCGCCGGTCTGGTAGTAGACGATCATAAATATTGCTACGATAACCAAGCCGATAAGCGTCGAATAAAATCCGGCCTGGATCGACTCTTCACCCAAGGTCGCACCAACGGTCCGCTCTTCGATAATTTCAAGGGGAGCGGGGAGCGCACCGGATAGCAGAATATTTACAAGGTCTTCGGCCTCGGTAACGCTTTCCAATCCGGAAATCGACGATCGACCATTGGAAATTTTGGTCTCAACATTCGGATAAGAATACACATAACCATCCAACACAATGGCGATGGGTTTTCCGATATTGGCCCCGGTAATCCGTGACCAGCGACGGGCACCCTCCGCATTCATATTCATGGAAACGCGCGGCTGATTCGTCGTTTGATCAAAATTGACGCTCGCCTCTGAAATCACTTCACCGGTCAACTCAACCTCAGATCTAACGCCGATAAGTTCATAGAGCTCTCCGCCCTGCTGCGTCTCCTGGAAAGGCGTGGCTCCCCACATGTATTCAATATTACGTGGAATCAGGTCTTGCACTTCCGGACGCTGCAGCAGTTCATTTACACGCGCAGTATCACGTCCATTGGCATATCCCAACACATACGGAGAACGTCCCCGCGTGTTCAGCACCTGCAGCAGTGGGTTCTGTTGTGAGGCTTGCTGGACGGTATCAGATGTATCCGAGGCCACCTGGTCAAAGTAACCTACAATACGGTCCCGGGCACTGTTAAGCTCATCCGGCTGGCCAACCAGTCGAAATTCGAGACGGGCTGTTCCTTTCAACAGGTCCCGAATACGTTGCTTGTTAGCTACACCGGGCAACTCTACGACCACTCGGTTATTGCCCTGCGTAAAAATAGCAGGCTCGGTAACTCCGTAACGGTCAACTCGTGTTCGAATAATTTCTTTGGCGCGATCAACGGCAGAATCACGCTGCTTCTTCAAGTAAGCCTGAATTTCTTCGTTTGTGGATCGACGTGTGATATTCTCTGCATCCGATCGATAATATCGACTCAAACGTCCGTCGGGATAGCGCTGCTCAAACTCATTCACCATCTCATCAATAAAATCAGTATCATTTTGACGAGATACTCGCTGCGCGGTTTCAATAACGTTAATCAGCGTGCTATCAGCATTTTGTCCGGCCAACTCTTTCAGGAACTGTGCTGTTCCCACTTCCAGGGTAACGTGCATACCACCCTGGAGATCAAGTCCCAGTGAAAGGGACTCTTGCCGAAGGTTCTGCAGACGCTGCGCATTTTCTTCTCTATATTCTACTCGTTCTGCCTGAGGCAAATCTTCGATATAATTTTGCTCCAGCATGTTAACCACGGTGGGCCACAAATAATAAATCGAGATTGCCAGAAAGGCGATAATAAATCCTATCTTTGTTCCATTACCTTTCATAATAAGTCGGTTTGATAAATTTTGAATTGAATTTCATCGAGAAACTTGGCTCCAGTTTTTTGGGAGCATAAAGTCGTAACAATAAGATGGGAAAAGACTACGGAGCACCTATTGCAATACCACCAACCATAGGGACTGCATTCTTGGAAACCGTCTCACAGCCCATTACTTGCTTGTTGGATATGGGCTGAAAAGGGCCTGAGAGATTTGTTCCCGTAGAAACAAACGTATTGGCTCCGGCCTTGTCAACAGAAACGGGCATCAACAATTTCGGAAGATGCTGTGTGGGCACATTGGCCATCGCATTATCGGTTTGAAACTGGCTCCATTCGATAAGCAACAGCTGGTAGATATGCTGTGAAGCTATCGACTCCGCAAATGAAAACTCAAAATTTTCATTATTCTTGCTGACGATCTGTGAGGCTTCTTTGATCGTATTGCCCAAATGCCCAGACTTGCGCAAATCATCAAGCTGTTGTTGCACGTCCACCCCGTTCGATGATTTGGTCATCGTGCTGAGCCAATTGGTAAAGGCCTGCGAGGACTGGTTCGCCTGAGCAGGCTGAACCATATACAGGCTGAATCCGGTAATAACCAGAACAGCAACTGTGACACGAACTATATGTTTGCGAAGTCGATTCATTTAGTGGCAGAAAATAGGGAGAAACTACCAACGGGACAAATGGTTTCTGCCAAAACAAAACGAATTATTCAGTCGCTTTCCAGTCCAGGCTGACGCTTTGTGACGTATACGGCATCAATCCAACCATACAATAACGTTAAGAGTAAACTTGTGAATGCGCTAAATAACGCAGTTGCTGAAAGTGGTATTGAAGTATTTAGAAACAGCTCGTCGCCAAGCGTTAAAAGGATAGTGAGTGCCAAAAAAACTGCCAGGCATTTGAAGAAAAACTTCATAATGGCCTCCTCTTTGAGTGATGAAGTATCTTCAAGATGCTTAAACTGAGCGGGTATGACAAATTGAAGCTTAGGTGATGCAAGTAACTTTTAGATTATCTGCAATAAGATGCTGCTCAATTCTCTAGCGAGTTTTGTATTCTGGATCATTAAAAATTCAGCTGTCTTTAAACAGCTTGAATAATTATTTAGACCGAGGAAGGTAAACACACTGACGCTTTCAAAATCACAAGCACTATCCCTCATTTAGGCATTTAGGGTGACTATCTCAAAGTTAATAGGCAATATTAGATAATCTGATCACGAAGTATCACAGATCCTAAAACAAGTTCAGGATGACATGAACCTGGATTTTGCGAGTTTTAAATTCCTCCCCGGTTAGAGAGAAATTTACTTTACCAGACGAGTTTTAATCCGATATTGGTTGTTCAATCCTTACCGCTGGCAGACTTTATAACTCAGTCACTTAACCACTTCCATCTTTGGGACGAGATAACCCGAAGAGTCATTTTTAGCTCTAATTAAGCAGTCACTTTCCTATCCTGTTCGCGCCGGAACTCATCCCGTAGGAACTGTCCCGTGTAACTGTCTTCCTTCTCGGCTACTTCCTCCGGCGTTCCCTCTGCAATAATTTGTCCGCCGGCATCGCCGCCTTCGGGCCCGAGATCCATGATCCAGTCGGCCGCTTTGATGAGATCAAGGTTGTGTTCGATGACGATCACCGTATTGCCTTTGTCCACAAGCTGCTGGACTACATCCACCAGCATGCGCACGTCCTGGAAGTGAAGACCGGTTGTCGGCTCGTCAAGAATATAAAGTGTATCTCCGGTTCCAACTTTAGCAAGCTCGCGGGCCAGCTTAATACGCTGTGCTTCACCACCGCTAAGTGTTGTACTTGGCTGTCCTAGGCGTAAATAGCCAAGCCCCACATCCACAAGCGTGCCCAGAATACGGTTAATGGCGGGTACGGAATCGAAAAACTCATGCGCTTCCTTAATTGACATATCAAGCACATCAGAAATGTTCTTCCCTTTATAATAAATCTCGAGCGTTTCACGGTTGTAGCGCCGTCCATTACAGGTTTCACAATCCACATAGACATCCGGCAGGAAGTTCATCTCAATTTTCCGGACGCCATCACCATTACACGCCTCACAGCGACCGCCTTTGACGTTGAACGAAAAGCGACCTTGGTCATAACCGCGAATTTTTGATTCCGGCAGCTCGGCAAACAGCTTCCGGATATGGTCGAATACCTTGGTATAGGTACCCGGGTTGGAACGCGGCGTTCGACCGATCGGGCTCTGGTCTACCGAAATAATCTTGTCCAGGTTATCAATCCCTTCAACTTCATCGTAGGGCAGCGGCACCGACTTGGAGTTGTAAAATTCCGAAGACAGGATAGGTTCCAGCGTTTGGTTAATCAGTGAGCTCTTGCCGCTTCCGCTTACGCCGGTCT
>Ga0102925_1001748_pt1 | contig 12044 bp, 7 predicted proteins | sample SalPonR1_A_D1_MG_FD_78216 | JGI IMG/M metagenome (GOLD analysis project Ga0102925, IMG submission 78216) | Salt pond soil microbial communities from South San Francisco under conditions of wetland restoration - Salt Pond MetaG R1_A_D1_MG | ecosystem: Environmental > Aquatic > Marine > Intertidal... | reverse complement strand
CTTCGGGCATGCACCAACCCCGACTGCCGCCGGCCGTCATTTCCGCGTACCGATCCGGCCGTCATCGTGCTGGTCGAACACCCCGGCGGCGACGGCGGCCCCCCGCGCTGTCTGCTCGGCCGCTCGCCGCACTTCCTGCCCGGCATGTACTCCACGCTGGCCGGGTTCGTCGAACCCGGCGAAAGCATGGAACAGACGGTGCGTCGCGAAGTGCACGAGGAAAGCGGCGTCGAAGTCGGCGAAGTCCGCTACCTGGCCTCGCAGCCGTGGCCTTTCCCGTCGTCGCTGATGATCGGATTTCATGCGACCGCCATCAGCACCGACATCCGGTTTCACGACGACGAGCTCGAGGATGCGCGGTGGTTCAGTGCGGATGAACTGCTGGCGGCGAAGGCTCGGGGGGAGGATGAGACGTTTTGTCTGCCGCGGAAGGATTCTATTGCGAGGTTTTTGATCGAGACCTGGCTGGAACGCAAACGGTAATTTCCGAAGTGCAGCAGTCTTGGTGGAGAACCTCTGCCGACTGTTCTCGGTCCAGTCCCCCAAACTCCCGTACGCCACACCCGCTCGACGGCCGGTGAAACCAGCCTGACTGGCTGGGCGCGTCTTGAGTAATGTTTGACGCTTTAGTGGCGTGACGCTATAATGCTGAAACGTCAAAATTTTTCGGGAAGCACGATGAGCGAGCCATCCAAGCGTTCCACGGTTTATTTCGATCCCCAGTTGCACGCGGCGCTGCGCCTGAAGGCGGCCCATACGCAACGTTCGCTGTCGGATATCGTCAACGACGCCGTTCGTGCGTCACTGGCCGAGGATCAGGAGGATCTGGCGGCATTCGAAGAGCGCGTATCCGAGCCGACAATGAGCTATGAGGCCCTGCTGGACGACCTGAAGGCCCATGGCAAAATATAAACTGGTTTTCCGGAAATCCGTTGCAAAGGATCTTCGGGTCATTCCGAACAAGGATGTCGCCCGTATTCTTCAGCGTATGGAGTCGCTCCAGGAAAATCCCCGCCCGACCGGCAGCGAGAAACTCTCAGGACAGGAGCGCTACCGGCTACGGCAAGGCATCTACCGAATCGTGTACGAAGTGGCCGAGGAGCTTCTTGTCGTTACCGTGGTGAAAGTTGGTCACCGAAAGCACGTTTACAAGCGCAGCTGATGATCGAGAATAGATACGCGAAGCGGCGTTTTGTGCGGGCGTCAGGTTTCTCCTGGGCGCGCGCTGGCGGCGGAATCACGACCGGGACGTCGTGCCTGTCCTTACTTTCTTTACTTTCTTCGGTCTCAACTCCCGTCGCGGCGGCCAATCGGCCAATTCAGTCCGGCTGGTTCAACACTCGCGCCTGGAGGCCGAGCGAATCCAGTTCCGCAAACAGTTCGTCCTGGTGGTCGTGATCGCGGGTTTCCAGTTCCAGCGTGATCTCGGTCAGTCCAACCGGGACGTGCAGTTCGCCGCGCCGGTGGCGCACTTCGCGCACGTTGATGTGCAGCGCGGCAACCTGTCGAACCAGTTTCGCGAGATTTCCGGGACGGTCGGGCAGCGTGACCGCGATGCTCAGCAGGCGACCGCTGGCGCTGAGACCGAAATCGATTGAGCGCCCGACCAGCGACATGTCGATGTTGCCGCCGGAAATCACGCAGACCACGCGATCGTTCTCGTCCAGATCTACCCGTCCTTCCAGCAGCGCGGCCAGTGCGACCACGCCGGCGCCTTCACCAATAGTCCGGGTCTGTTCCAGCAGCGTCAGTACCGCGCGGGCGATGGCGTTCTCGTCGACGGTGACGATGGAAGCCACATGCTCGGCGATGACCTTGCGGGTGAGTTCACCGGGCGCCTTGACGCGGATCCCGTCGGCGATTGTGAGGGCATCGGACGGAACTTCCTCGAACCGGCCGTCGTCGAGGAAGTGTCGCCAGGGCGCGACCGCCTCGGCCTGCACGCCGACGATCCGGGCCCTGCTTCCACGCGCCCGGAGCGCGAGTGCGATGCCCGAGAGGAGTCCGCCGCCGCCCAGCGGGACGACCACTGTGTCCGCCTCGGGCAGATCGTCGAGGATTTCGAGTCCGCAGCTGGCTTGTCCGGCGATCACGTCCCAGTCGTCGTACGGAGGAATGAACGCCAGGCCATGTTTCTTGGCCAGTTCCCGGGCCCGCCCGGCGGCTTCTTCCAGCGTGGTGCCGACCTGCTCAAGTTCGGCGCCGAGGGCGCGGCAGGCCGCGACCTTGGTCAGCGGAGCGTTGCGGGGCATGACCACGGTGGCCGGAATGCCGGCCCGGCGTGCGGCCAGCGCCACGGCCTGGGCATGGTTGCCGGCCGACGCGGCCACCACGCCGGCCGGCGGGGCGGGGTCCTTCATCAGCCGGGCGAGTTTGTGGCTGGCGCCGCGGAGCTTGAACGAGCCGGTGCCCTGCAGGTTCTCGTGCTTGAGCCATATGCGCGCTTCCATCTGTTCGGACAGACTGTCGTCGGCAGTCAGCGGGGTATGCACGATCTGGTCGTGGATGCGCGCGCGGGCGGTTTCGAGGGCGTCGTGGTCCAGCGGCAAGTCCATGGCTTCACGTTACCCCAAAGTGGTCCCCGAGCGCCGGCCGTTGACGCTCATTAGACCCAACCTGCCGGATCCCCACCCAGGACCTGCCGGACCCCCGCCCAGGAGCTGCCTACCGAAGACCTCCTTCAGCGGGCCGCCCGGCGCCCGCGCGGGCGCCGGGCGCATCGGTCATCTTTTGCTGCCGCGGAGGCGGCCGTCCAACGTTGCCATCGCGAGCAGTGCCAGCGCGAGGGCCAACAGCCAGAGCGCGGAATTGCCGAGCACCGGGACGTTGATGACCGCGATCACCCCGAGACCGCTCGGATCGCGGATAACCCCATCGGTCGGATCGGCATCGCGTGGACCGTTGTCGGTCAGCGTGAAATCGACGACAGCGGCGGTCGTCGAACCGATCGTCGTCCTGGAGATGACCGAATCGGTGAGCCTGAAGTACCCGGACCCGATCGTCTTTCGGTGTACAGGCAAGCCCAGCCCTCCGGCGCCGTGGAAGATAAGCCGCACGTCCGCACTGCCGCAGGGCAGTTCCATGGCCGCGAACCCCAGCGGATAGTTCCAACGCGCGTCCCTGCCGAATTGCTGGAAGACTCGAGCTTCGGTCATGTACTCGGCGTCCCGGACCTGGTTGCAGCCGCCGCCGACGGAGATGGTAATGCCGCCATCGTCGTTGGGCAGGTTGGCAACGTCGGGCTGGTCGCTGTCGGGAGTGCCATCGTCGTTGCCGTCGCCGCCGTTCGGACCGGCGTCCTCGGTGTCGGATGGCACGCCGTCCTCGTCGACGTCGTCGGCCACCAGCACCTGGGCGTCGTCGGTGGCCGACAAACCGCTGTCGTCGGTCACACGGACCCGCACCGACCCCGAATAACCGGCCGGGTAGTCATAATCGATTGTCGGCGACACCGACAGCACATCGAATACGCCATCGCCGTTAACGTCCCATTCGTAGCTGACGATAGTACCGTCACCATCGCTTGAGCCGCTCGCGCTCAGCGTGACCGGCACGCTCGACAGGCCGCTGTAGGGACCGTTGGCCTCGGCGTTCGGCGGGGTGCCGGAGACGACACGGATCGTGTCATGAAAGATATCGGACTCATTGCCGGCATCATCCCGGTACATGACGTAGACACTGGCCAGTCCGCCGACCGGATCCAGCGTCCAGCTCCTGGTGGGCGCGAACGGTTGCCAGGCCGCCCCTTCCAAGCCACCACGGTTGCTCAGCTTCATCTCGATCGTGCCTTCTGGCGGCGTGGCCGGCAACCCGGGAAGGCCGGGATACTCTGCTTCGCGTTCCTCGGGGTCGTCGTCGGCGAAGAGCTCCAGCTCGACGTCGGTGGTCGCCGTCGCCGGGGCGCCCCCTGCGATCCGCACCAGGCCCGTGGGCGGGATCGGGTCGGTCGACGGGGTCGCGCACGTAGCGGGTGAAAGCCCGCTCACTGCGCCGCCTGCACCGAGGCCGGCGAGGCGGTAGCAGTATTTCGTGCCATTGACGCGGCCGCCGTCGACGTACCGTCCATCGGCGTCGGTATCGCTCAATAGCGAGAACGGGCCGGCGGGGGCCGGCCCCCGCCAGATGCGCATGCCGGTGTAAGCCATGTCCGTCGTGAACCTCAGGTCGACCTCACCGACGCCGGGCCAGGCGTAGGCGCGCGGCTGCTCGATACGGTCGTCGGCAGGATCGAGGGGATCCGGGTCGGTGCCGTCGCCTTCGCCGCCGTCGTCGGTGTCGGGGTCGAACGGATGCGTTCCCTGTTCGTATTCCTCGGTGTTCGAGCGGCCGTCGTTGTCGGGATCGTCTCCGCCGTCGGGCGTATCGGGATCGGTCCCGTTGTCTTCTTCCCACCAGTCCGGCAGGCCGTCACCGTCGCTGTCGTCAGCCGCGCTCATGTGGAACGCCGAACGAAGGCGCCGGTTGAAAGGCCCTGCTACCGGGCCGGTTCCTTCTGCGGCGATCCGCAGGATATAGCTGCCGGCGACGTCGGTCCGATCGAAGACGTTGCCGTAGAAACCGTCCCCGGCCGCCCCGTCGCCGTGATTGCCGTCGTCGAAAAGTGTCAGCGTGGAATCGGTGCCGTCGGGATCGGTCACCGTCGCCGTGACACTCGCGCCGGTGACGGCCGCGCTTTCGGCCAGGCTGACAAGTATTGGCATGTCTCTTCCGGTCACGCGTTCCGACGGCGCCAGGCCCAGGAAAAGTTCCATGACCAGGTCGGCTCTGACGCCGGCCTCGACGAGATAGGGCACGGTGAAACCGCGCCCGATCACAAACGGCTCCAGCCGCAGCGACCAGTCGCCAGTTTCCGGAGAGGGAATGCGCCACAGCAGATGACCGTCGGCGGTGCGCGTCGGCGGCCCGGCATCGTCGCCATCGGGCTCGAGCAATCTGACTGGGTTGGCCAGGCCTAAGGCGCGTTCCCACTTGATCACGAACACGGCTTCGCGAACACTGCCGTCGATGCCGATGGTGTGTGTGCGCGAACCGAGCGAGTCGATCGCATCACGCTCGCTGAAGACCTGCTGTTCGCGGGCGACCGACTCGGCGATCACCCGGTAGACTTCGGCCAGTTCGCGTACGACGTCGTCGGCGCCGCCGCGAGTGGCATCGCGCGTCACAGGGGCCGACGCGAAGTGATATGTCCCGCCGGTCTTGTTGGCGAGCCGCTGCATCTTGGCACGGTCCGCATCCGGACCGAGCGCGACAGTGTGAATCCGGGGGTTCTTGTCGCCGTCGTCATCGCGTGTGTTCCAAGTGTCGAGGAAGTCGGAGATTTCCGGCTCGCCGGTTTCGAGCCCGTCGCTGATCAGCACGATCGTCCAGTCGCGATCGGTGTTGTCGCCGTCCACCAACTCGGTCAAGGCCTTGTCCAGTCCATCGCCGATGGCTGTCGCGCCGTCCGCCATCAGGTCCTCGATTTCGAGGATCGCGTCGTTGCGACTCGTCGTGTTCCAGTCGGTCAACCCGAGGTCGACCCGCCCGCTGTCGGCGAAACTGACCACGCCGATGCCATCGCCGCTGCGCCAGCTGTCGATGTAGAGGTTGGCTGCCTGTTTGGCGGCTGCGAGCTTGATGCCGCCGAAGTCGTCCATGCTGCCGGATCGGTCGATCGTCAGGACGTTGTCGGCTTCGACACTGGCCTTGTAGTCGACGGCATTGGCCTCGGTCACGCTCAGCGATTCGTCCCATTCGACGACCAGGTCCTTCCGGCCTGCCGTGGCCTGGCCCGGCGCCCGGACCAGGAACCAGTACTGCCCCTGGACGAACGCTGAGGTGATGAGGTCGGAAGCCTCCAGCGTCTCCGTGCCGACCGTGATCTCGAAATCGGAAAATTCCAGATCCTCCAACGGAGAGCCGTCGTCCGGCGAGAGCACCTCCAGCTTGATCGTGAACTTCTCCGGGCTGGCCGGGTCGCCGGCGATCGCGGGGCGGCCCAGCTTCGGATCGAGCACGTTCAGCTCCGGATCGGTGGCGTTGAACGAATAGCGGAAGTTGACGCGGTTTCGAAGCCCGGAAACGATTACCACGACCTCGTCGTAGTCGTCGTTCGGGAGCGCCTCGTTGAACCGGCGGTTGGTGCGCGTGATTTCACGAGCGATCTGGCTGTCCTTGATCGCGAGTAGCGTATAGGCCAGTTTGTCGGTCGTATCGGCGGAGAAATCCACCGTGATTGTTTCGATGTCGCGATCGGGAAAAACGCGAAAGTAACGCGAGGCCCACGATCGGACTTCGCTCAAGGCCGGCCCCACCTGCTCGCCGACCGAGACAAACTCGTCCAGGGTCCTTGCAACGTCGTTGTAGGAGCCGGGCGGCTGCGTCTCGTCGATATACTGGTACTTCGACGGCACCGAGGGCCCGGACAATTTCTTGGCGTAGTTGGCCACTGCGAAGTCGCGGAACACGTCCTCGAAGCGCTCGCTGTAGCCCATTTCTTCCAGCGTCCGGTTGATGATGCCGACGCCGTCGTCGCCGAAGTCGTCGGCCGACTGTTTCCAGAACTCGAGCATGAAATCCATGCCGCGTGCCGGCTCTCCGGCCCGCATGCCGTACTGTTCGGTGATATAGGTCCAGAACAAGGCGGAACGATACGATGCGGTGGTGATCGTCTGGTTTGGATTGTCCAGGAAACCGTTCACCTCGCCCAGGTAGTTGGCGACGCCGCCGGGCTCGTTGTCCAGGTCGACGCAGCGCGAAGGCGATGGCCCCATGCAGACCTTGTCCTGGATCGAACGGGCCTGCCCTTCCCAGACCCATTTCGCTGCCGGATCGCCCTGGAGGCCGCCATAGCTGTACTGCTGCTGATGGAACGCTTCGTGCAGCGTGATCAGGTAGCTGCTGGGATCCCCGGTCATGGTGCCCGGGGCATAAGTGCCCATGAACTCGGGGGCAAGGCCGATGCCTCCCTTGCGATTGTCGCCGAAACCGCGCGTGCCGGCGCAGCCGCCGCCGTCGCACCAGGCCAGATCCACCGGCAACGGGGTGCTGCCGTCGTACCGGGCCAGGTCCTTGAACCCGAGGTCGATGAGGCCATCGCGGGAATCTTCGAGAATGCCGCCGATGCGTGCGGCCGTCGCGTTTTGGCCGTCCATATTGGTGGTCGTCGACACGCACATCGAGCGACCATTGAAGTCGGGGCACGATGTCTCGCTCGCGCCCAGGTAGGGACGGAAGTAGACGCGAAAACCGTCGGTGTCCAGGAACTTCGGGGAGCGGCAGGTATTGCTGTAGGGGCCGAACGTATCGTCGTCGCTGCGGTAGGCACGGACGCGGTATTGATTGCGGAAATCGAATCCGACGTCGGTGTCTTCGAAACTTTCGGAGTCGGCGTCGATGTCGCCGATCTCGTTCCAAGAGGCGAAACCGATCTTTCGCTCCACCCGGTAGGCGGTTTCGTCGTCGGACTTGTCCTTCCACCTAAGGCTCATTTCGTCGGTAGCCCGACCGGAGTTGAGGCACCGGATGTTCTCGGGTTGGTTCAGTTCGGCGTGCGCGGTGGGAATGACCATGACGGCGGCCACGGCAAGAGCGCTGAGCATGAATCGCATTTGCGGTCTCCTCGCTGTTTGAGCGCGTGCTTTGTGATGGGGGTGCTGGATTGCAACAATGCGCGAAAGCACTAGAAACCGATCCAGACGAGCGTGTCGACCCGTGCCTCCTTTTCACTTCGGCAGGGGCGGCACCCTTGACTTAAGTGTAGAGAATGTGAACGGCGAGCGCAAACCCGAAACAAACAAACGGAGACCTTACTCTTTTTTATTCTTCACAAGCCACGGATTTTTATGCGAAAAAAGTTCGTCGCTCGCCGCGCGGCGAATGAACGTGGACGCCCATCGGTTGAATAGGTCGGCGAAGTGCGCTACCTGGCCTCGCAGCCGTGGCCTTTCCCATCGTCGCTGATGATCGGATTTCATGCGACCGCCATCAGCACCGGCATCCGGCTGCACGACGACGAGCTCGAGGATGCGCGGTGGTTCAGTGCGGATGAGCTGCTGGCGGCGAAGGCTCGGGGGGAGGATGAGACGTTTTGTCTGCCGCGGAAGGATTCTATTGCGCGGTTTTTGGTCGAGGTTTGGTTGGAGGGGAAGGGGTAGGGCCCTCTGGTTTCCGTAGCCTGGCTAAGCGAAACGCACCTGGAGATTTCCTTTCTTTGCGATATTTCTGAGAAGGCAGGAATCCCGATGTTGGACCATCTCTTGCTGTCGCTTGCAAGAGCACGGTCCCTCGTGCCAAAACTCTGCGCAGGGGAATGGTCCAAGGTCGTAATGAACATCGATAATAAAGTTGGACACTCATGACTTAATGGCGCTGCGGCCGTTTAGCGTTTCATGAACGTCTTGTCGAATCGCTCCGGCAGATCTCGCCTGGCATCGGGCGGGTCGATGAAGTTGCCGAAACGGCTTTTATCGCTGTGGGTGTCCAGCTTGTCCGTCGGTGTCCAGCTTGTCCGTCACTGAGATATGGGTGTCCAAAATCCAGGTGTCGTTAGATCCAGGTGTCCAAGATCTGATGGTTACAAAATCTACTGCTTTTCAAGACACTCCGCAGCCCAACCCGCATACGCGTTATGATAATCCAGCGTCTGATTTCCTGGAGTGCAATCGGCACGACAAGTTCATGTGCTGCACGAAGGCTCAGGTCATCGACGGCCGGTTTTTCAGTACGGTAAAGATTTCACAGTATCGTAATTATGCGCGCCACATGAACATTAATCGCTGAACGGGAGTCTGCGGTGAATTCACGTACCTTCGCCATCGCTTTGCTTTTTTTCATGCTGCCTGGTCAGGCGGTCGGGGATGACGCGGACATCGAGGCGCTCGTCGCCGAGCTCGAACAGGTCAAGGGGCGGCTCGCGGAGCTCGAACAGTTGCGCCAGCGGGTTCGCACGCTTGAAGCGCGGCTGGAAGAAGCGAATCGAACGGCCACTTCCGGCGAGATGGACAGGAGCGACGTGGCGCTTGCGAGTGATTCCACGGCGCCTGAGCCGGAGCCCCCGGCGATCGACATCGGCGGCGCGCTTCGATTCACGACTTTCGCTAACGGCAGCGTCAAGGGGCAACGCGGCAAGAGCGGGCTGGATCTCTTTCGGTTGAGTGCCGACGGCAGCATCGACAACATTCTGCTCTCCGCGGAATACCGTTTCTACCCGTTCATGGATACTATTCATCATGGCTGGCTGGGCTATAAGTTCGACAATGAAAGCCAGCTTCAGGCCGGCATAACTCGAGTGCCCTTCGGCATTCTTCCCTACGCCTCGCACAATTTCTGGTTCGGCGTGCCTTACTACCTTGGGCTTTCCGACGACTACGACCTGGGCGTGAAATACGTCTTGCCAAACGGGCCGTGGAACCTGCAACTCGCATTCTTCAAGAACAGCGAGCTCAGCAATTCCGGTGATCTCGGCCGCTATTCCTACGACGTGGTCTCCGCCGGTACCGCCCGCAATGAAGAGACCAACCAGTTCAACGCACGCGTCGCCTACACATTTGGCGAGGGCACGACCTGCAGTCATGAGGTCGGGGTCTCGGGGCAGTGGAGCGAGCTGTACAACGTCGACACGGAGAAGCGCGGCGATATGTGGGCCGCAGCCACACACCTGGACACGCGCTGTGGACGCTGGAATTTCCAGCTCGAGGCGGCGCAATACGACCACAACCCGGTCAACCCGGCCGGTGTTGGCGCCAACCGCATCGAAGTGGGGGCGTTCGAGTCGATTTACGAAATTGCGCCGGGCGGCACCGTCGGTATCGCGAACGTTGCCTACAACTTCCCGTTGTCCGGCGACATACTGGACCAGCTCACCTGCTACAACGACTACAGTGTGCTGTACAAGGATGGCGGGGGCGACGACTCCATTCTCAATACAACGGGCTGCGCCATCGGCATCGGCCCGCTCTTCATCTACGCAGACCTGATCAACGCGAACAACATGGTCTTTTTCGGCAACGGCTCACTGGCAGACGGTGGTGAGGACGACTGGGATACGCGTCTCAATCTGAACATAGGGTACTACTGGTGAATATTCGACTGACAATAGCGGCAGCTCTCTTCGGTCTTCTGGCAACAGACGCGGCGCCGGCGGAGTCTTCGCCGGAAACGCGTGAGCTGACGGTCGTCTCGTGGGGCGGCGCATACACCCGCAGCCAGATTCGGGGTTTCGTTCGTCGCTTCGAACGCGAGCGCGGCATCGACGTTGAAATGATTGACTACACCGGCGGCATCGAGGAGATCCGTTCACAAGTCCGCGCCTGGAACGTCAAGTGGGACGTGGTCGATCTCGAGCTGTTCGATGCGGTGCGCGCCTGCGAAGAAGGGTTGCTGGTCAAGATCGATCCTTCGTCGCTGCCGCCCGCGCCGGACGGTACCGCGGCGGACCGCGACTTCCTGGACGGGAGTCTGCTGCCCTGTGCAGTCGGCAATATCGCGTGGGCCACGGTGATCGCGTTCGATCCGGAAGCCGTCGAGCGCGCCCCGCGGTCACTCAAGGACTTCTTCGACATCCGACGTTTTCCCGGTAATCGGGGTCTTCGCCGTACGCCGAAGACCAATCTCGAATGGGCGCTTATCGCCGATGGGGTCGAACCGGATCGCGTCTATTCCGTGCTGGACACGGACAAAGGGGTGGACCGCGCATTTCGTATGCTGGATCGCATCAAGCCTGCCATTCGCTGGTGGGCGCATGGCGAGGACGCCGTGCGCTTGCTGGAGACCGGGCAGGTCACGATGACAAGCGCGTACAACGGCCGCATCGACACCGCAAACGGCGATGGCGCGAGTTACGAGATTCTCTGGGACAATCATGTCCGCTTCCGGGACGCCTGGGGCATCCCGAAAAACGGCGAGAACATCGAGGCGGCACTGGATTTCGTACGCTTCGCGTCCTCCACCGAAAGCCTCGCGCAACAGGCGAATTTCATCAACTATGGACCACTGCGTCGCTCCTCGCTCGAGGACCTGCCCGCTGAGTTGCTCGCTCGCCTGCCAACGTCGGAGAGCAACCTGTCGCGCGGTTTCGATACCGATGCGGCGTGGTGGAGCGAGCACATACAGGACTTGCAGGTCCGCTTTGAACATTGGATCGAGCGGCCATTCCAGGTGCCGCGCGATTGGCCGAGTCGCTGACCACCCGATCCGGTCCGATGCGCTCCCTCACATCCGGATCCACGGCGCTGAACGCGCATGCCGAAATTGCTGGTTCTGGCTGATCCTAAGTTGGGGAGGTTGACGGAGTCTCTCATCGATTCCTCCGTCAACTCTCCAGGATCGGGCCCTGAAGTTCACATCGGGTCCAGACGATCCTCAAGCGGTATGGAGTCGAGCTTTTCGAGTTCGATTCCTTGACGCCGATTGTCGATGTAGATTGCCGCATTCTCCGGCGCCGACAGCGTCACGTTGGGCCGTCCGCCCAGGACGATGAAGCCATCCTTGCCGGCGCCGACATGTCCTTCGGCGCGGTTGCCGCTGACGGAGTCGTCGGACTGAATCGTCACCTCATGACCTGCCAGAGAACCCTCGACCTGGATCACCTGGTCGCCGCCCTCGAGCGTGTAGTCGGTCCCGCCGCTGTCTGCGCTGCCGTCAATCACCACCGTGTGATACGAGCGGCCATCCATCTCGATGCTTGCGGCACTCGGATCGTCGAGCATGATGCGGGGCCGGTCGCCGAAGACGACGAAGCCGTCCTTGCCGGCGCCAACATGGCCTTCGGCTCGATTGCCGCTGACGTTGTCGTCGGACTGAATGGTCACGTCATGGCCGTCCAGTTCACCGCTGACCTGCTGCAGGTCGCCGCCGCCATGAATCAGATAATCACTGCCGCCGTCGGCTACGCTGCCGTCGATGACGATGGTGTGATCGGCGCCCTTTTCTCCCCACGGCTCGCCGTCGACGAAGACCCTGGCGGCCGTTTCGTCTTCAAGTTCGAGCCTTTCGATGTCGCCGGCAATGGCAAAGGCGTCGTTTCCGCTGCTGACACGGCCCCACGCCTTGTGGGAATTCACGCG
>Ga0102925_1001747_pt1 | contig 12050 bp, 14 predicted proteins | sample SalPonR1_A_D1_MG_FD_78216 | JGI IMG/M metagenome (GOLD analysis project Ga0102925, IMG submission 78216) | Salt pond soil microbial communities from South San Francisco under conditions of wetland restoration - Salt Pond MetaG R1_A_D1_MG | ecosystem: Environmental > Aquatic > Marine > Intertidal... | reverse complement strand
TGATGAATTACTTATAGAAGATGCAAGTGACTAAAGAGAACATTTTAGTTATATGGAAAGATAATAATGAGTAAAATATATACGTTAAATGAATTACTTAATGAAGTCAGAGATCAGACTCCTAAGTTTGAAAAAGGACAATTCTTTGAAGTATTAAAATCTATTTATCCAGACGTATCAATAGGGGAAGATATAAAGAACATATCTATCGGCGAGAACGCCAGAGCAACCAAACCGCTCGCTTGTTCAAGTAAAGCAAAGCGAGAGTTTGGAAAAGATAAAAGTCCTTTTTATTATTTTTTCAAAGATAATACAAGAGGAGACTTTTTAGAGATAGTAGAAACTGATGGGTTTACTGCTACTTGTATAAATCGTTCAATAAAAGAACAAGTTTTTGAAGAACATTATAGTGATGATAGTATGAAATATATCACTATAAAATTTGAAGACATATTAAATAGTAATGTTAAGCGAGTATATCGTGGCATTAAAAAATATATTTAGGATATAAATTTATGGAGGACAGTTATGAGTCTACAGATGACAATTAAAGAGTTTGAGGAGTTAAACTTATTCTCAAATCGAAATGTCGAAAAAGTTGCTGCTTCTGTAATTAACGAATCTTCAAATGCGGCACTTGTGTCAATGTTTGAAGACAGCGTAATTCTTCTTGATCATGAAGATGGTCAATTCTATGCAGCTGATTATAACTTTGATGGTAAGAAATTAACTCTTACACTTGAAAATTTTCAGGAAATAGAACTTGAAAAAGAAGATGTAGATTTTAAAGGAAGTGTTGCAAACTTCTTTGAATCAGAAGATGCATCTGTTGGAGAACTCGCTGAGTCTTACAGAGAATCAGTAATCGAACAAGAAAAGTTTATCAATGACATTATTTCAGAATCTCTTTCAACAAAGGATTTTGAGTCAGCAATAAACTACAAAGAGCTAGCTGAAGCAAACAACAGCATTTCAATCGCAGATAAAGATTTTTTTAAGTCCTACTTAGATAGACTTGAATCTCATCCATTAACAGAAGCTTATTACTTCAATTGGGATGATAAAGTTGTTGTTTCACTTGTTGAAACAGAAAAAGTTAAACTTATCAATTCTTCAGCTGCAAGCAAAGCACAAGAACTTTGGAAAAAAGAAAACTTTAAGAAAAAGTTTACAGAAGCTGCAACTACTTTTGTAGAAGATGTTGAAGCTGGTAAAGATTTATTCATTCAATTATTTGAAGAATACCCAGTAGTATTTCTTCTTGATAATGCAGATAGAAGAACTCTTTTCGGAAAATCTATTATTGCAAATTCAGGATTAAGAGAAAACCTTGAAGACTTACAAAAAGGTCTTGGAATTCTTTTTGAAGATGAAGACATTGTGGCTTCAAAAGAATCTTATCTTGCAGAAATGGAAGGTGAAGAAGATACTACAGACGATGAAGAATCTGATAGCGAAGAATCAGACGATGATGATGACGATGCAAAAGAACTTGATCCAGATGAAATTCAAGCTATTGCTGATGAACTAAAGAAAGTTGCTGAAAAGATTGAAGATGAGAAGCTTAAAGAAAAGATTGATGACATCATCGGAAGAATGGATAGTAGCATGGAAGAAGGAACTCGACCTGACCTTGTAAAAGAGGCAGTGAGACTTCTTACTATATAAGGAGAATAGAGAGATGAAACTTAACGATCTAATTAGTGAAAACACTAACGAAGAAGTTCTTGATGACGTTCTCTTTGAAGAAGATGAACTTAATGAAGTTTATAAAGGGAAAAGATATTTTTCAACTGATTTTCAGGAAGATGTAAAGAAATTTACTAAGAAAGTTGGAAAAGAGGGTAATCCTTTTAAAGAACTTTTAAAGGACAATAAAGTTCCAGCAGCAAAAAGAGATCTTGGTTCAGAAGTTAAAGGACTTCCAAATGCTAAAGATATTTTATCTTTAGTTGGAGAATATAGAGAACATCAAAAAGTAGTTCAAGATCTTGCTGATGATTTTGATAAATGGAAGAAGGAAACTGGAACTACTGTCTCAAGAATTACTGATGATGATAAGAATGCTCATAAGAGTATGCCTAAAACAGTTAAAGAAAGACTTAACAAATTTTATAATCAGTATAAACATTATGCAAAAGTTCTTCCAAAAGCAGCAGAAAAAGCAAAAAAAGTTGAACCTGCAATTGCATTAGCTAAAAACAAGTCAGAAGAAAAAGGAAGAGTTAAAGCTGGTAAAGAAAAGAAATCTGCTGAACGAAAAGCTTCAACTGATAAATTTAAGTCAAATGTTAAGAACAAAGTAAAAGGTATTGGTAAATCTGCATCTGACTTTAAAGATAATTTTAAAAACAAAGTAAAAGGAAAAGCTTCTAGCAAAGAGCAGGAAGCTTAAGGAGTGAGTTATGGATAATATGGTTTTCTTAGAAGACTATGAAGAAACATTTCAATACCAACTCACTGAATCCGCACAAGAAGGTAGAAACTTTAAAATTCGTGGTGTAGTATCACGAGCTGGTGTTCGTAATAAAAACAAAAGAATCTATCCTATGCAAGTTATGGAAGAAGCTATAAGCAAAATTCAAGAAAGTGTAAAAGCTGGTGGTTTTGTCGGTGAACTCGATCATCCACCAACACCTAAAGTAAATGTAGATAAAATTGCTCATAAAATTACACAAATTGATATGGCTAAAGATGGAGCAGTATTGGCTGAAATGATTGTTCTGGATACTAATTCAGGACGAGAGTTAAAGAAGCTCATTGAAGGTGGAGTTAGACTTGGTGTTTCTACAAGAGCACTTGGTGGTGTAAAACCATATAATGGCCCCCTCGGTGAAGGATTATTAGAAGTTCAACCTGGACTAAATTTAAAAGCAATTGACGTTGTATTTGACCCAAGCGCTGGTGATGATGGACGACCTGATTTTGTTATGGAATCTGTAACAGAAAGTGGTATTGTTCTTGGTCATACCAAGAAGTTTGAGCAAGTATGGTCAGATGTATTTGGAGACTAAAATGAATATAAAGAATGACATTATGAAAAATTCTGGTGTTGTTATTAATGAAATGGCTCTATCAGAAATGGCAAAAGCAGATTTGCCAAAAGACTATGATAGTCCAGAGGATTTTTTAGCAAAGTATAAAGCCAGTTATGAAAAAAGAATGGGAAAAGATTTCTCACCAGCAGCTGTTGCTGGATTAAAGAAAACTTTAAAAGATTCTGATCTACCAGATGCTGAAGAAATCATAGCAGCTGCAGAAAAGAAATACCCAAAGTCAGCAAAGAGTAGAGGTGGTAAAACAACTTTTACACCAGAACAACTAAAAGCTGGAGAAGAGTTTATAAAATCAGTTGGCGCTGAAAATGCTGTTAAAGTTATTAATGCATTAAGAAAGAAAGGTTCTGTTAATGAATCTTATTTAGGTGAAGGCTTAATTGGTGATATTAAATCTGCTATAGAAATGGTTAAAAAAGGAATTCCAAACGAAGAAGCTGCAGAATTTTTACGAGTAGAAAGAGAAATTGAAAGACTTGCAAAAGTAATGGAAAAAATGGCAAGAAAAGCAAAGAAAAAGAAATAGGGAGTTTAACTCCCCATTTTACGAACTTAATAAAGGTAATTATATATAACCTTATAAAGTGATAAAATATATTTGGAGGAATATTATGGCTAATGAGATTCTTAATATGGAACTCTCACCAGAAGACGAAACACTACTCCGAGAAAGTTTAACTACTTGGAAAGAGAGTGTGTATGCAAGTCTTGTGGAAGAAGTTGAAGAATTAAAAGCTCAGAAGATTGAAGAACTCGAAGATGCCAATAGAGAATACCAAGCTGAACTCAAAGAAGAGTTTGCTAACAAAATGGTAATCGCTCTTGACGAAATGAGAACTGATCTTCGAAGCGAAGTTCTTACTGAGATGGTTTCATCAAATCCTGAACTTCAAATTCTTGAAAAAGTGAAAGAACTTATTGCTCCTACTCTCAATGAAGAGTATTACGGCAATGTGTTCGCTGAAGAAATTCAAACTCTTAAAGAACAAAATGAAGAGTTAAAAAGAGAAGCAGAACTTGAAGAAGGTGCTGAAGCACTTGCTGAACTTATCGCTCCTTATTCTGAGAAGACTCAGAATATCATTATTGCAATGGTGAAGGAAGGAAACGCTGAGGAAGTAACAGAACAATTTTATGAACTTATCGAATCACTTGGTGCACTTACTGAAGATGAAGACGAAGACGAAGAAAGTGATGAAGATGAGGAAGATGAAGACATCGAAGACGACGAAGACGACGAAGATGACGAAGACGACGAAGATGAAGAGGATGAGGATGATGAAGAAGTAGAAGAATCTACTGACGAAGATGACTCATATATTAACGAAGGTGAGGAAGGAAAAGAAAAGTCTAAAAAGATGAATTCCATCCTTGGTGAAATCGCAGGATTAGCGAAATAAGTAAATAATCCAGTTATTAAATAGTTAATGATATATTTTTTTATATAGCGTAAAGGTATTTAATAGACTAAAGTAAAACTTTAATGGAGGAAGTTTATGTATCTTGATAGAAATGCAAGACTTCAGGAAGAACAGCAACTCGTAGAGAGTTGGGGTTGGTTAACTGAAGGAATAGAAGATTACGACGAAAAACTTAATACTTCCATCGTTCTTCAAAACTCATATGAATCTATGATTCAAGAAGGACAGCTCGACCAAGGTTGGTTAGAGTCTCTTCTAAATGAAGACGAAGTATTAAATGAAGCTCCAACTCGAAGCGGTGCAGTTGGACAAAATGTTATCCCAAAGGTTCTCTTCCCTGTAATTAGAAGAGTAATGCCATCACTTATCGCAAATCAACTTGTTTCTGTACAGCCTATTCAGGCCAGAACTGGTGTTATTTACCATATTGCTTATCAGTATTCTGATGATAAGGGTAATATTGTTAAAGGTGATGAATATTCAGGATCTGGTCAAACAGCTAAACAAGGACCAGGATTTGCACAATACTACAGTTCTGAAAAAATTGGTCCTTTTGAGGGAACAATTGCAGCAACTGGTGACACAGCAATTGACTGTGGAACAAAGGTTTCAAATTTCTTGGGAACAGACCCAACACAGTTTGTAATTAAAAGAATTGAAGTCTATGATAAAACTTCTGGTCAAGGACAGACTGTTACTCTTGATGAAACAGCTGCAACAATTGACTGGGGTGTTCCTGGCTCAAATGCAGGTTATGATGTAGATGCTGGCGATGTTATGTTAAGAGAAGCAGCTGACGCCAACTCCCCTTGGACAGCTGGTGATGACGTTATAGTATATGTTGTTTATGATCAGGAAGGTTCTTCTAAGATTCCTGAAATGGAATTTAGTATTGGTTCACAGCCTGTTGAAACTAACGAAAGAAAGTTGAAGGTTAGATGGACTAAAGAGGCTGAACAGGACATGAAAGCTTACCACAAGATCGACGTTGAGTCTGAACTTGTTAAGGTTGCTTCTATGGAAATGAATTACGAAATTGATAGAGAACTTCTTACTTTTATTGGCGACACAGTCACTCCTGAACTTTCATTCATGCACAGTTGGACTGATGACGGAACTAACAACACAACTGGTAACTACTTGGACAGACATAGAGTTCTTGCTCAGAAGCTTTATCTCGCAGCAGCAAAGATTGCACAATATAACAGACAGGGACCAGCTTCTTGGATGGTTGTATCTCCACAGGTTGGAGCAGTTGTATCAATGCTTCCATCATTTAAGGGAGAAATCTCTGGTGGAACTTTTAACGTGTTTAATGCTGGACAACTTGGTTCTGGTATGAAGGTTTTTGTTGATCCTAATAGAAATGGAGATCAAGCTGGTGAAATCCTACTTGGTTATAAATCCAACAATACATCTTATGGTGCTGGTGTTGTTTACTCTCCATACACAAACTGGATGAGTAATACTGTAACTCACCCTGACAACTTTAACAGTATTCGAGGGTTCTTCTCACGATATGCTATTACTGAAGTTGAAAGAGGAAAGTGGTTCTACGGTAAGGTTAATGTTTCAGGACTTGACTTAGTATAATCCTAGCAGAATAAAATAATTTAACCCACTCCATTTTGGAGTGGGTTTTTTTATGCGTAAAGATAATTATAAATAAACTAAATGGAGTGTGTAGAATGAATCTGCAACAACTGAATGAAAACTATAATGAACATATTCTTTCGGAAGAATATCTCGTAGAAGGATTAAAGGTTTTTAAAAAATCAAAGAAACTTTATAATTTCGCGAACAAAATTGATAAAAAAATAATCAAACTTAAAGATAAAAGTAAATCTGAAGATCTTAAAATTGCTGAGAAATTATCTAAAGATGTCAAAAAACTTGCTGACAATTTTAAAGCAGTTGAAGATGCTTTTAGAGATAAGGAACTTGATAAATCAACAGCAAAACAAAAACTAAAATCTCTTCAAAAAGAGCATGAAGTATTATTAAGTTATGTAAAAAAAGAAGGAACTAAATCAGCTCTTAAAAAAATTGGATTAGCTGGATTGGTAGGTGGGCTTGTAGCAGCTCTTGGGAGTCTGACTATACCAGCTGGACTTATTCAATCTGCTGGTGCAGCGGTTGCTAAAGGAGTTGGTGTGTTAGGATCTGCTCTTCCGAATGCTAGTGGTCAATTAGGTGGTATTGCTACTGGAGCTGCGAGAGGTGTGATGTCAAGTTCTGGTGGAAACAGTTAAATTTTTGGTTCTTACACCATATTAAACGAAAATTGGCTGAATGAATCTCTATCCATTCAGCCAATATTTCATTTTTATCTCTTGTGTCACCGTTTTCTTTACACATTTCAAGGTATATATTCATAAAATAAACTTGAACTTGATTATATAAATATTTATCATAAACTTCAGGAATTACTTCCTTCTGTTTCATTTTGCATCTCCTTTTCAATGCCTGAACGATGTTTAGAAATGAGATCACAACTTACTTTTATTACATCTTCAAAAGATCCGTCAAGTTCTTTATATATATCATACTTAGTTCCAGATGATCTCATTGAATCCATATTATCAAGTGTTATGGTTCCATTTTCAAAATTTGGCATCTCCATTACTTTCTTAAAGAATACAATTTTCCATCTATCTTTAAAAGAATCATTATGATCCTCTTCAATTAAGATAAAAGCCACATCATATTTATCAGGTATATAAGCAACTTGAATAGTAGAATACTTTTCTCCAAGTGCTTTTATAACTTCATTGTTCTGATATGGTTCTAATTTTTCATCATCCATTTTAGATGTATAAAATTTGATTCCTTCTTTAAACATTTTCTTACCCCTTTATCTTAACACTATAAAATGAACTCATTATTTTTCTTTACTTCTTGTTTTTTATTCGCAGCCATTAATTTCTCTTTAATTATACCATCAATAATTTTTTTAGTCAATGTTTCTCCATTAAACTTAAAGATGTTTATATCATCACAAACACCTTTTAATATAGCAAAAGAAATATCTGCATTAGACATAACAAAAGATTCTTTTATGTGTTCAAAGTATTCTTCTTCATCTGGAATATAATTCTTAAAGAAATCAATATAAACATCTTCACTTGGAAGACCGTATGAATAAACTTTATCAATTCTACCTGGCCGGATAAATGCACTATCAAATACTTGAACTTCATTTGTTGTAAAAATACTTACAACATTATTAATTTCATTTACTCCCTCAAGTGTATTAAGAATCATTCCAAGGACGATATTAGGACTCCAATTTGTATCCTTTCGTTCTCTAAGAAGAGTATCGAAATCTTCAAATACGAAAATCTTTTTATTATCATCATAATAATCATCTTGATTTTTAATGAAATCATCTACGTTCTTGAATGAATGAAACTCAATGTCATTATTTAATGCAATATTCTTAATCCATTGAATAGTTAAAGTCTTACCAGTTCCAGGCTTACCCTCAAGAACAACACCTCTTTTAAGTTTTATAAAGTGTTTCTCGCAATACTCTCTAAACTCATCATTTAAAAGAAAGTCTATAGTATTTTTTCTAATGTCATCAAAATCTAATCCGAGAACAGGAAATTCTTTAAATACGAAGTCTTCATGCTTTCTTCTATTTTCAAGAATTTTTAATACATCATCCATTTCATCAGAATCACATATAATAAAGTCATAAGTCCTTTCTCTTGTAAATGGAGTAACTACTTTGATTAAAGTATAAGTTCTATCATCTTCTTTTATAGTTGCAATGCCAATGTCAGTAATTATATCATCATAATTATCTTCTAATGAATAATCATTAAAATATGTAACTGTAATGTCTTTTATTTTTAGCTGTTTTCTTATTGATGTATAATCATCAAAATAATCTTCTGACGAAGCAAAAAAACTTACACCAATATCATCTCCAACTGTTTTCTTTATTATATCATTATATGCTTGTATGACAAAATTCAATTCATCATGTTTAATAATATCTTCTTTTAGTATCATCTTACTTCCTCATAAAGCTTCTATTGAAATATTTTTACTGTCATCAGAAGTAGCATTTTTTATCAAATTTGTATGTTTTACGGATTTATCTATTATATGGCGACCACTAAAAAATAAAACACTACTATCTCTGCGATCTACAAAATAACATTCAGAAGTATTATATACTGAATGTTCTACCTTAATTGATTGCTGACTAATTGTCATTTGAATATTCATTTGAATATTATTGACCTCGCTCCATCAAATAGATTTTCTTTTGATTTAGTAACAAATAAAACATTATCGGTATTCTTCTCATAATATCCTAATTCTTCTTTTCTCATAGTTCCCCAAAAATAACCATCAGTTAAAACAATAAGAAACGGCATCTTTGTTTTATCTGGTATGAACAAAACTGATTCAGGATTGTCTTTCTCTAATTGTTGAGTTAAAGAGTGTTCTCCTACTTTTTTCATAGAGTTTTTAATGTGATCAAAGACAACACGAGGATTTGTTCCTCCTCCACCTCTTATTTCCCAATCTTTCCATCCACCTTTTCGATATTGTTTCCAATCAGATGCAACACCCCAATCCCATAACATAACAAATACTTTTCCAGAATTAGAGAACTCAAGCTCTTCTGAAATAGAATCAATTTCGGTAAAAAATCTTTCCATATCATATCTATCAGAAAAGCAAGAACCAGATGTATCAACAGCTACTAATACATAACGTTGTAATTTATCCTTTACTTTCATCCAATGTCTAAATATAAAACCATAACGACTTTTTGCATTCATCAACCAAGTCATAATACTTTTTTTCTTAGATTTTGTTATAGAGTTTTCTGAATAATACAAGTTTATTTGTTTCTTGAATATTTTTCTCCAAGATACTTGTGGCTTAATCAACTCTTCAAGATTCTCAAGAACAGAATTACCTCTACCTTTTCCAGCCTTCTTTTTTAATTGTGGATTGTTATCTGTCATTTCACGAGCTTGCTTAAGAATCTTCTGGGTAAAAACCTCTTGAGTAATTGGATCAGGGGTTTCTGGTTTTTCATATAGTTGTTCATGTGAATCTTGAAATCCATAAACTTCCATTTCACCTTCATACATTCCTTGCTGATAAGAGCCTTCTTCACTATTTATAATAACAGGTATCATATCCTTAATAGGAACATTATATCTTTCAGAAACATTTTCATTTGATGAGTAACCATCTTTATGATGATTCATTAAACCTTCAAACCCTTTATCAAATACAACAGTTGAAAATGAATCATCACCATCAGGATAACTAACTATTCCATATTCTCCTGTTTCTTTATTTTTATAATATCTATTTTTTTCAAGAAGATTTTTTTTGTTTTCTTCTTTTTTGCTTTTATACCAATTAAAAAGTCGAGGAGTTACATAAGCATCTTTACCTAATCTTGAATATCTTCTTTTATATTCTTCTGGAATAAAAATAGGATCTAAACCTTTGTGTTCTGGATTTATTCCAACAAAAGAACTTTCAGAAATCTCAGAATTGATGATTGCATCTTCTGCAATATTAGCAAGCACTGCATTTTTTTCAAATAAAGGTTCATGAATCATTAAGTGTTTTTTGAAAATATGATATGCTTCATGAATCAAAATAAAATAAAGTTTTTTAATCGGAAGTTGTATAAAGGCATCAGTGTAATGAAAATTAACTCTTCCATTTTTATAAAGAACTGCAGCATACTTAGATCCAAAACAAGTATTGTTATGAATGAAATCAGTGTTGATTATAAATAAATAAAATAATGGCTCTTTATCCATAAGATAAAAAGCAAGTTTTGTAATCTTTTCCGGTCTTTCCATAATTAATTATACCATTTCTATTTTTTTTTGTCAATAAAAAAGGACTCCGTTATGGAGTCCTTTAGTCAATTATGATATAAAATCATAATCCATTAAATAACAGATACGAAGAGTATCTCGTTTTTATTGAATCATCCCAATCAACATATTGACATTTGAACTTATTTAAGAACAAAACTTTCTTTGTCTTTCTTAATTCTTGATAATCTTTAAGAATTGTTTCTTCTGAAGCATTTGTATAGTTTTTCTGTTTTCTATATAATGCAAGAACCTCTTCTGATGTATACTCTTTCAAAGATTCTTCACCAAATTTTTCTTTTAGAAGTATATCAAATACCTCACAAGTTTCATCAAGTGATTTAAATTCAGTATGAGTATGTGCTCCACTTGAAGCACCCCAAGTTCCCGCAGAACCCATAGTCCAGTTTTTTTCGAAACTTTTTTTCTTCTTTGCTCTTTCGTAATACCATTTAATTATTGGACCTTTCTCATTACCCTTTCTTTCATTTTGATTAGGATTCATATGAGCAATTCTCATTTCAAATCCATATTTATCATTAAATAAAATAGCTAATGTTCCATAGGATTTATCTCCATATTCATAAAAAGCAGAACGATTAAAATCAAACGGAACTTGAACAACATCTTCTACAGTTCCATCATATTTTGTCTCTACAGTTCCACCTCTTGCTCTATCTATGCCTGAATGAAGTCTAACATAGCCCCAAATCATTTCTCCATCAATATATTTAAAACCATCAGACAATCCAAAATCACAAGTATTGACAGCACCTCTTCTATATGGTGTATCGTTAAATTCCAAGTTACCAGAATCATATTCTTTTATGAACTCTTCATATAATTTTCTATCTTCTGGCTTAGCCTCTGATATTATATGTGGTTCATCTATAATAGGTGCTTCCTCTTTAAAGAGGAAATTCTTAATCTTATTTAAACTCATAAAACCTCCTGAGTTTCTTCTGAGGCTTTTCTCCTCAATTCATCTAAAGTAAATCTCATTATTTTATCATGCTGTATCTTTGCTTTTGTAAATAATGAAATCGTAGGAACAAGTTCTATACCTTGATTAGTATAGAAATCTCCATACTCTATTGAATCACGAAGATAAGGCCCTAAAAACTTAAAACTAATTCCAAGTTTCTTTAATGATGCATCTCCATATGTATCACGATACCATTTTAGATTTCTTATATCTCCTTGACTTGGATGATAATCTGAATTCTCAATCCATCCAGTTTTTATATAATCTTGTAAGTCATCTTTTGAATTTTCACAAAATTCTTTATATGATTCCTTAAAAATATCAATGACTTCTTGAATCTTAGTATCTATACTTATCTTTTCTTTTGCCTCAGAAGGCTCTGCATCTCTTACGGTTTTATTGTTATTATATTGCTTCTTTTGAATTGGTTGATATTGAAGCAATTTGTATATATTATATTTATTACTTCCATTATACTTGCTAGTCCAATCTAATAAACCTATCTTTTTTAATTTGTTTTTTGTTAAATCTATATTTCTTACACCACAACCCATATCCTCAGCTAAAGTTTCTCTGGATGGAAATGCTGTTACTTTGTCACGAGCATAGCTTAAGAGTATTAAATATAATCTAAGGGATGGATTGTCTATATTTTTATCAATCAATAAAGATCGTTCAATTGGAACTTTCCAGTCGATTTGTTTATAATCGAACTTAT
>Ga0102925_1001746_pt1 | contig 12050 bp, 10 predicted proteins | sample SalPonR1_A_D1_MG_FD_78216 | JGI IMG/M metagenome (GOLD analysis project Ga0102925, IMG submission 78216) | Salt pond soil microbial communities from South San Francisco under conditions of wetland restoration - Salt Pond MetaG R1_A_D1_MG | ecosystem: Environmental > Aquatic > Marine > Intertidal... | reverse complement strand
TGATATCCTCCACAAACTCATTCCTCTCTACGAGAAGGACTATGCAAGCGCCCCAGAGGGTAAGAGATTCCAGGAATGTTACGACATCGCTACAGTAACACCAACTGACGAATATGTCGACATATATGCAGGCGCACGCAGGAAACTTGAAGAGCTTGGACTTGTGTTCTAAGGTGTAAACTGAAATGGTTTAATGGATCCATGCAGCCAGCGTTTTGGTTCCCGCTGGCTAATCCTTTTTTCTGTAGTATTATAGATCACTTCAATATTTTTTTGTTTATTTTTTGTTTTATTCATGGAAGATTTTCACTACAATATTACAATACAGCAAATATATTTTATTTTCAGCTGTGTTGAAGTTGAGTACTTTAAAAAAGGAAATAAGAACTGCTAATAACAAGCTCAAACAGGTTCTCCAGGGAAATGGCCAAGTGTTTCATAGAGTACTTTCCTATATATCGACAGGTATTCTTCGGTAGGTTCCATGTCGTACTCAGAACGAATCTTATAGCATTTATCAAAGGGCTTTCCTTCAGGAGGGTTTTTGAGATTGCTCTTGTATTTGGAATAGACCTTTGTTATAACCCTATCAGCTTCTTCCAGTGTTAATTGTGCTGCCATTTGGGACATTTCACTCATAAATCTGGATTCAAGTCCGGATGAGTGGTCATCAACTCCCCCCTTTGCTCCCACAGGTCCTAGTAACATATCCCTTCCACAGACTGTATCTCCGATCGCCTGGGCGGCTGTTTCATAGAACATCATTTCAGTGCATATGCCTGCAGTGTTCCAGTAGTATCTTGCAGTATAATAGTTCATATTTCTGGATGTTGCAAGTGAGGAAAGATTGGAGGCCCACATGATCTCTCTTAAAGAAGATGAACCTGTATCTGCGTGAATCGCTCCCGATGCATGTATGCTCGAGTGGGCAAGTATTTTTGATTGTAATGTTTCTGCTACATCAATAATAGCCAGTCCTTCAGGGGAACCGATACATGGTCCGCCAAACACAGGTACTTGACCGGAAACAAAATGATTTCCATGTTCCTGATGATAGATGAACTTTGATAGAGTTTCGTAGTCTACTTTCAAGTCGTCCATATAAACTTCCTGGGGATCAGCGCTTGAGTATAATTCATCAGATGAGACAAGTACATAAGATATTGGAAGGGTGGGTGTACTTGGCCCCATTAATGCCAGTCCTTCTCTTCCTAATATTTTTGTAGCAAGTCTTTCCTGTCTTGCAGCTTTCAGGACGGCCAACATTTCCAGTGGACTCTTTGGTTTGATGTATTCCCCACAAAACTTTTTCATGGCCCCGCCATAGATTCCCTGTACTACACTTTCCATTACAGAACTCATGTTTACGAAAAGAAAATTCTCTTCAGATACACTTCCGCCCATGGGTCCACCGATGATCACAGGGGGAATTGATGCCATAGGGTATCTATGGTTTACCACTACTTTCTCTTTCAGTCTTCCTATTTCAAGTGGGTTACTCACATTGAGAGCCTTGATTATGTCCTCTTCATCAATATTGATAACTCTCTGAGTGCTTCGGCAAAATATTCCCACGGAATGTAGAAGTTCTATACCCGCTTCAAAAGTAGCATCTGCCATATCCAGATCATTAGGTACAAAACTTCGCCCGTCATATTCTATACCATATTTGAGGGCTAGCTGCTCAGACTTTTTAAAAACCTGAATATCGTGTTCTTTTTCGGTTCTTTTGTCTCCCTCAATTGCGCTTTTGAGGTACTTGTACATACTCTGCATGGTTTTGCCGTGGAGGTTTAAAGGTATTTTTTAAATTTAGAATGAATGATGAGTCTTATCCTCTTGCTTTTGGCCTTCTATTTTTAGTGGCCAAATTAAAAAAGATCTCATCTTACATATATAGTTTTTTGTTATAATAACATACCTCATGAATGTATACTTGCAATTCCTCTGCAGGTATTGTTTTTATGTTGTTTATGATTTATGGTTTTTCCATTTAATGAAAACTTATTTATGTTATTCCAGAAGGCTTATTGTCAAACATGGAAATTTTCTTATTATGTTTGTTAGGTATTTGTAGTTAGTATTTAAAATAGTGAATAACGATTCAGTGTATATTTTCTTTGTGTGCTTTATATTTTGTCTTTTTTGGCATGCGGCCACAAGTTATGCTATTTATATGTTGTGCAAAATCCCTTTTGTTTTGAATGGATATCGGATCAGAGTACATTGCACTATTTTCAATAGCAGTCATTATTTTATTTCATGTGTTTCTGCCTGAATTTTTATAGTATATCGATATCAATCGGCGTTCTTTTTTTTGTATATATTTATTTTTTTTAAATGATTGTAAAATAGCTTTTTTCTTGTATTTCTATTTTATGGGTGGATTTTTTAACTCTCTATATATAATCTTTACTCTTGCTTGTGCGTAAAATATATATATGTACTATTCTCTCCATCAACTATAGATTAATTGGAGCTTAGTATCTATGACTGAATATACACCCAAGGAAAGATTAGCACGTGCATTAACTGACCAGACTGTTGACAGGATGCCAGCAGTTTCTGTAACACAGACTGGAACTATAGAACAGATGGAAGCATGTGATGCTTTTTGGCCAGAGGCCAATGATGATGCAGAAAAAATGGCAACTCTCGCTGAAGCAGCTCATACATTGCTTGGATTTGAAGCAGTACGTGTGCCTTTTGACATCACTGCAGAAGCCAATCTTTTTGGCTGTGAGATCAAACCTGGTACAAAAGACCAACAACCATCAGTCGTTGGTCATGTAGTTAACAACATTGATGATATAGAGAAAATCAAGGGCTATGACCTTAGTCAGGGCAGAATCGGCGTTATTTGTGATGCAATAAAAATACTTGCAGACAAATACGGCCACGAACTCCCCATCATGGGAAGCATGATCGGGCCTTTTTCACTGGCACAACACATCAACGGTGATGACTGGTTCATGGCAATCTTCACAAAAGAAGAGTTTGGACTTGCACTTATGGAAGTGACCACCGATTTCTGTGTGGACTACGCCAGGAAGATGGTTGAGAATGGTGCCGACACAATGGTTATCATTGACCCGACAGCAAGTGCTCAGCTTATTGGTGCAGCTTTCTATGAGAAATTCGTAGTGCCTTATCACAAGAAGATCGTGGATGCAATGCATGAGCTTAACGTAGCCACAGTGCTCCACATATGTGGTGACACCACCAAGGGACTTAGTATGATGGAATCATGTGGTGTGGATGCTATCAGCATTGACCAGAGTGTAGATGTTGCAACTGCTGTTTCTACTGCTGAAAAGGCAGTTATTATCGGAAATCTTGATCCTGTAAATGTATTATGGAACAAGACTCCTGAGATCGTAAAAGAAGAATCACAAAAAGTTCTGGACGCAGGTGTTGGAATACTGGCACCGGGTTGTGGTATTGTGAGCAAGACTCCTAACGCAAATCTTCAGGCAATGGCGGAGGTGGCAAAGAGTTACAGATACTGATAATTGATTAATTACCCTCCGTTAAACAGGAATCTGCTGGAATGCCTCCCAGGTTCCTGTCAATAACGGTTTACATTATACTACTTTTCTACTTCCACACATTTATATACGTCAAAATTTAACTAGAGCCCAGATGTCTCGTAGAAAGCGAAAAGATATAGAGATCACTGATTATAAGAGCCTACTGAAAAAGCAACGCTACAGCCTTGCAGGTAGTCATTCTGCAGTTAAGACATGCATGTGGGTTGGAAGGGCCATGAAGAATGAAGGGCAGTGTTATAAGGCTGCTTTCTATGGTATATCATCCCATCGCTGTTTACAGATGACACCGACGCTTATGTGTAATCAGAGATGTCTGCATTGCTGGAGGCCTACTGAGATAGAAGTTCCGGCACCTGATAAATGGGATTCTCCAGTGGAAATAGTGGGGTCATGTGTCGAATCTCACAAGAAACTCATAACAGGCTTTGGTCATTCAGCTCCAAGGGATATGTGGATGGAAGGAAATGAACCTAAACACGTAGCAATATCCTTGTCAGGCGAGCCGACTACGTTTCCATATTTGCCAGAACTCATTGAAGAATTCAAAAAACAGGGATTTACAACTTTTGTCGTAAGCAACGGTACCATTCCTGAAATGATGAAAAAGATAGATCCTGCCCAGCTTTATATGAGTTTGGATGCACCTGACAGAGAAACATATGAGAAGGTCTGTCTCCCAAAATCTCCCCAACTCTGGGATAGGATAAATGAATCTCTTGAAGTTTTAAAAGCTAAGGATACAAGGACTGTCATTCGCATAACTCTCATAAAAGGCGTGAACATGTTCGATGCAGCAGGTTATGCCGAGCTGATCAAAAAGGCAGAGCCTGATTATATAGAGGTCAAAGCTTACATGCACCTTGGATTTTCCAGAAATCGTCTTGAGCGTGAATGTATGCCACAGCATGAGGATGTACTGGAATTTTCACAGGAAATTGCCGACAATCTTGGATACAATATCGCTGACGATGTATGGATAAGCAGGGTAGTTCTTCTTTCAAAGGATGGTTCAATGTCTCATCTTGTCTGAATTTCACACAGTCGAACACAATCTATATTTATAGCTATGTTCCTCATAAGCAACATAATCTAATCGAAGATATGGACTTATATTGTAATCAATCATTCACCTTAATCATGGAGTATTCCTAATATGCCAGAACAATCTGCTCATTCTAAATATGAATTTAAAAGAAAACTCGAGGAGCTGCGTAGCAAGAAAGGGCGTGGGACCGAGCTAGTATCTCTATATATACCTCCGGACAAACAGATATCCGATGTTACTTCTCAACTTAAGAACGAACACGGTCAGGCTGCTAATATCAAGTCAAAAATAACACGCGATAACGTTCAGGGTGCATTGAGTTCCCTGCTTTCAAGATTAAAATATGCTGAAGTTCCGGAAAATGGTATAGTATATTTCACAGGTGCCGTGGATGTAGGTGCCAACAAAACAGATATGCTATCCATTGTTATTGAACCTCCTCAGCCTATAATTACTTACAAATATCATTGTGATTCCTCATTTTATCTTGAGCCCCTGGAGTACATGCTCAAAGATGCCAAGACATTCGGTCTTTTGGTAATGGATAGAAGAGAAGCTACTGTGGGTCTGTTACAGGGAAAACACATCGAATCTTTCAGACACATGACCTCAACAGTTCCCGGAAAACAGAGAAAAGGAGGTCAGAGTGCACAGAGGTTCCAGTCACTTAGACTCATCGCCATCCATGATTTCTACAAGAGGATCGGTGATGCTGCAAGTGAAGTGTTCATGGCAGTCGATCCTAAAGATTTTGAAGGTGTACTCATTGGTGGGCCTTCTCCCACAAAAGAAGAATTTGATTCAGGAGAGTTCTTCCATCACGAGATCCAGAAAAAGATACTCGGTCTTTTTGATATTTCATATACCGATGAATCAGGTCTCTCTGAGCTTGTGAATGCTGCCAGTGAAAGACTTGCAGATATTGATCTTATGGTTGAGAAGAAACTTATGCAGCGTTTCCTTGCAGAACTGGTCTCAGATTCAGGTAAAGCAGCTTACGGTGAAGCCCAGGTACGTGAAAATCTTAATATTGGTGCAGTGGAAGTTTTGCTGATCTCAGAAGGATTGAGGGCTGAAATACTCACTGTCCATTGTCCCAACAATGACCACGATGCAAAACTGACCCGTTCTTTCAAGCCAGGAGATGACCCAATGGCTGCGGGAACGTGTCCGGTTTGTGGAACCAATCTTGAGCTTATGGAAAGGGTCGATATCGTAGATGAACTCTCAGAACTTGCTGACCAGATGGCAACACAGGTAGAATTCATTTCTACTGATTTCGAAGAAGGTTCACAGTTGCTCAGTGCATTTGGTGGAATAGTTGCGATATTGAGATTCAATACAGGTGTCTAAGCGAGGTTGATGTCATGTTCCTTGAATTCAAAAAACAGGTTAATTCCGCTCTGAAAAAAGCTGTTGGATCACTCAATTTCGAGATAGATGACTTTGAGCTTGAAGCATCGCAACATGCAGATATTGCTTCAAAGGTGGCTTTTAGACTTGCTTCCCAGGCAAAGAAAAGTCCTAAGGACATTGCCCAGCAGATAGTTGAGGCTATAGAACTACCGGAAGATTCACTTCTTGGTGAGATCAAAGCCGTTGGTCCTTATATTAATATCACTTCAAGTCGCAGTTACATAGACAAGACTGTTACAGGTATAAGGGAAGAAGGCAATGCTTTTGGTGGTGGTTTCTGTGAGGGCAAGATCCTCCTTGAGCACACTTCTGCAAATCCAAATGGACCATTGCATGTGGGTCATATTCGTAATTCCATTATTGGCGATACCCTCGTACGCATACTCAAACACGCAGGCTATGATGTTGAAACACAATACTATGTCAATGATATGGGCCGGCAAATTGCTATCGTTTCATGGGCTTTCACTCAATTTGAATTCGATGTCTCTAAAAAACCAGACCATGCAATAGCTGATATTTATATTAAAGCCAATGCTCTGTTAAACGATGATCCTGAAAAAATCGCAGAGATAGACAAGCGTATGCAGCTTGTGGAAAGTGGGGATGAGGAAACCATTGAGAGTTTTGATGTGGCAGTTTCCCACGCAGTTTCCGGAATCAAGGAAACTCTGATGCGCATGAATGTGAAGCATGATAGTTTCCCACATGAATCGAGTTTCATCCGCTCAGGTGCAGTTTCCAGAGTAGTTGAGGAAATAAAAGCTATCGGCAGAACTGCAGATGATAAAGGTGCTCTTGTAGTTGATCTTGGAGACTATGGATTTGAAAAGACCCTTGTCATCCAGCGCTCTGACGGAACATCCCTATATACGACACGCGATCTTGCATATCATGAGTGGAAGGGTGAACGTGCTGACAGGATTATAGATGTGCTTGGTGCTGACCATAAACTCATATCAGGACAGCTCAAAGCAACTCTCAATTCAATAGGAAAGAAGGAACCAGAGATCGTTATATTCGAATTTGTATCTCTTCCTGAAGGCTCAATGAGTACCCGCCGTGGTAAATTCATTTCAGCCGATGACCTGCTTGAGCAGATAGAAGAACAGGCATATATGGAAGTCGATAAACGTCGCCCTGAAATGGCTGAAGGATTCAAGAGAGAAGTTGCAAGAACGGTAGGTATCGGCGCAGTAAGATATGATATTGTAAAAGTAAGTCCTGAGAAGTCAACGGTATTCAACTGGAAGGAAGCTCTTGATTTCGAGAAGCAGGGTGGTCCTTTTATACAATATTCCTATGCACGTGCATGTAATATACTCAGAAAAGCTGGAGAAGAACTCTCGTGGATTTCCGCTCAGGATATTGACCCTTCATTGCTTGTGGAAGATACTGAAATAGATCTGATCAAGAAGATGGCGTCATTTGATAGTGTTATTGACATTTCTGCAAGGGAACTCAAACCTCATGCCATTGCAATTTATGCAAGGGAACTTGCTGAATCTTTCAATCAGTTCTACAGGTTCGTGCCTGTTATCAGTGCTGAAGAAGAAGATATCAGAGCTAGCAGACTTGCATTGGTGGAATGTGCAAGGACAGTGCTTGCAAGCGCTCTTAATACCCTTGGATTGGGTGCACCTGAATCAATGTGATTCAGGATATTTTTTTTAGATACAAAGTTCAAATTTGGATTTCTACAATCATTTATTTTTTTGGAGACAGTTGCCTGGCCTGAATACCTATATTTTTATACCCTTACTGACACAGTTCTTATAAGGATTCAGGAGTGCAGGTATAGAACATGAAAGAAGAAATGACATCCAAAGAGCGTTTTGTCAATGCCCTTGAAATGGATGGAGTGGACAGGGTACCTTACGGTTATCTATGGTTTGGAGCAGGAGATGCTGTTCTTCAGCGTATGGGTGCCAGTATGAAGGATGTATACTATTCTTCAAAGGGAATTGCAAAGGCACAGATACTTGCCAGGGAAATGTATCACCATGATAACGTTATGTCTCCATGGGGTTGCATGCTTGCAGAAGTTGAAGGTTTTGGTGGGAAGGTCAATATCAGGGATAATGGCTACCCCACAATGGATGGATACCTGCTTGATTCTCCTGGTGATTATGACAGAATAGATCCTGATAGATTCATAAAGTCAGAAAGAGTGGAAACTGTACTTGAATCCATATCCCTCCTCAAAAAAGAGCTTAATGACGAGGTTTTTATCACAGGTTTCATGCTTCCTCCACTTTCACTGGCATTTCAGCTTGTTGACATGACCAATCTGAGTATGGGGATGCTTATGGAGAAGGAAGATACCCATGATTTAATGAACAGGATAAATGAGAGCTGTATCCTCTATGCAGATAAGATGTTAGAAGCCGGAGCAGATGGAATACTCTTCGATAATGGTGGAAGCACTGCAGATCTTTTCAGCCAGGAAATGGCCGAGGAGTTCATGTTCAAATACACAAAGAAACTTTACAGATATGTACAGGCAAATGAAGGATATGTTATCTCTCATAATTGTGCTGTGCATGCTTTCCATGAAATGGAAATGGCCATGAGCCCGGATGCTCTCAATTTCTCCTATGGAGAAGTCGATGTGATAAAAGAAAGGTATGGAATGGATTGCGTGAAAATGCACAGAAAATCCGGATGTTCTCCCCGATATTGCCTGAAGGAACTTGCTTATTCAGGTATCTGCCTTATGGGAAATATTGACTCTAACATATTTGGTAATGGTTCCTCTGCTGATATTGAGCATGAGGTCAATAGTTGTATGGAAGCTGCACCAGAATGTGGATTCATATTATCTACCGGATGTGAGATTCCGCTAAATACATCACATGAAAAGATGGATGTGCTCTGGAATGCTTTGAAATCTCATTTCTGAAATCATATTTTTCTAAGTTTGTGATAGCCGGTATAATCCTCATTCCTTCATATGTGTGGGTGTCAGCCTTTTTTCCATTGCCGTGAATGAGATTTCTATCAGTATGGCGAGTCCTATTGCAGGGATAGCTCCTATGAGTAACGTTTTGGTGTTATAGCCGATAAGTCCCTGGAATATTATTTCTCCGAGCCCTCCACTGCCGATGTAAGCAGTCAGTACTGCGATACTGTTGGCAAGGATAGCAGCGAACTTGATGCCAGCAAATATGGCAGGATATGCGTTAGGCAATCTGATATGTCTGTGTATCTGCCACTGGCTGAGTCCTACACCCTCTGCATAATCAATTAGTGCAGGATCTATATTGCTAAGTCCGATATAGGTATTTTTGATAATAGGAAGCAGGGCACGGAGCATTATGGCAATTACCGCAGGGGTAAATCCAATTCCTATAAGGGGTACCATTATGGCAACCACAGCAAAACTTGGGACAGCCTGTACCATATTTGCAAATTTCATCACCAGAAATGCCAGCTTTTTGCTGTAGAGTGAGAGGAAAGCCAGGGGAATAGAAATTACAATGCTTATGAGCAAAGTGGTATAGACCAGCACGATGTGCTCCATAGTAGCATCAAGTACGGTTTCAATGGCTACCATGTACCATACCTCTGATGCAGTTTCTTTTCTATTATCCCGGCAAAAGCATCAAGTATCACAGCAAGCAATCCGGTCCAGATACCTGCAATGAGTATTGCATCCTTCTGGTAGAGCTGGATTCCGTTTTGCAGTACAGTTCCAAGTCCTCCGCCGGCTACCAAGCCACCAAGTGTTATAACTCCCATACAGAAGACCAGAGCTATCCGTATCCCTCCGACAACGAGTGGCAGAGACATGGGAATTCTTACTTTGAACAATGTCTCTCTGGGAGAAAGTCCCAGAGCATGAGCTACATAGGTGTATTCTTCATCAACACCTTTCAGGCCAGTGTACGTATTCCTTGCAATCGGGAGAATAGAATAAAGTACAGATGCTGCAATGGCAGGACCGGCACCAAGCCTGAGTACCGGGAGCAGTATAACTATCAATGCAAGGTCTGGTATTGTCTCCACAATATTGAGAAGATTCAATACTGTATTTGCTATTTTAGGACGGGAATATATGTAAACACCAACACCAACTCCAATTATAATGGATAACAGCAATGCTATACTGAACATCTGCAGGTGCTCTATGGTACGCATTGTCATCAGATTCTTGTCCCATACCTCTGCAATGACCTGTATTAACGTCATTCTCACTCCATTAAATAAGCTTGAGCAAAACCTCATCTGAGACCAGAATACCAACAGGTTTTGAAGAATTCATTACAAGACTCAGATATTCTCCACTCTTTTTCATATCAGAAAGTGCAAAAGCAACAGAATCCAGTGGCTTGAAGCTCTTCACTGGCCTGGCAAGCTCCTCTACTTTTATATTCTCTTCTTTGCATTTCATAAGGTCCATCATTCTTATTTGTCCCAGAACTTCTCCATCCTTGAATACAAAAACAGTTTCGACATCTGATCTTGTCATCTTATCAACAGCATCACATGCATTCAATGATGCATCGATCATGTATCTATCTTCAAATATCGACATAAGGTCCTTGACCTTGAGTGTGTCCATGTGCTTGAATTTACGATCAGTATCTACAATACTGGCAACCATTTCATTTACAGGATTGAAGATCAATTCTTCAGGAGTTCCGACCTGCACCAGTTTGGCCTGATTCATTATGGCTATCCTGTCTCCCAGAATAAGAGCTTCTTCAATATCGTGGGTAACAAAGACTATTGTTTTACCAATCTCTTTTTTGATTTTGAGGAATTCTTTTTGAAGCTGTTTTCGAAGTATAGGGTCCAGAGCACCAAATGGTTCATCCATAAGCAGAAGAGGCGGATCCATTGCCATTGCTCTTGCAAGGCCTACTCTTTGTTGCTGACCACCACTTAATTGTCTTGGGTAACGGTCCATGAACATGTCAGGTGGCAGGGATACAAAATCTAGAAGGTAACGTACTCTATCCTCTATCTTTTTCTTATCCCATCCTCCAAGCTTTGGAACCAGACCAATATTCTCTGCAATGGTCATATGTGGAAATAGTCCGATATTCTGGATCACATATCCCATATTACGACGCAAGCGAACCGGATCCAGTTCTCTTGTATCAATCTCGTTTATAGTAACGCTTCCGGAATCCTGCTCGATCATTCGGTTTATCGTTCTAAGAGTTGTGGTCTTGCCCGAACCACTTGGGCCAATGAGTATGAGCAATTCCCCACCTTCGATCCCAAGATCAAGGTCTTCAATTGCAAAACTTGAGCCATATTTCTTTGTTATATTTTTGAACCGAATATAATCTATCCTGTCAAACAGTTTTTCATTTTGCATTTTAAAAATACCCTCAGTTAAAAATGGGAAAAAGAGGAAGGAACTATTCTTGGATAAGTCCTTCATCAATCAGGAACTGGTATGCTATATCTCGTGGTTCCTTTTGCTCAACATCGAATTGATAGTTAAGCTGTCTCATAGCATCTGTATCAATTGCCCCATCCAGTTTCTGCATTGCAGCAACAGCACCGGGGTTATTCTCTGCAAATTCATCGGTGACTATGAGAATGGCATCGTAAGGTGGTAATGCATTCTTATCATCTTCAAGAACTCTTAGTTCGAATACCTCATTTCTGGTATCAGTTGTGTAAGCAGAGATTGCTTCAACGTCATCGTTCTTGATAGCTTCGTACATAACAGTGGATATTCCCTGTTTGTATTCCTTGAATTCAAATCCATAGATCTCATTGATCCTTGGAAGACCATCTTCACGGGTTGCAAACTCAGGATCAGTTCCAATGACGAGATCCCCTGCATATTCTTCAAGGTCGCTTACGGTCATGACGTCGTTCTCAGCTGCCCAATCTTCTTTTACTGCGATAGCATAGGCATCCTCAAAACCAAGATTGCTGGCAACCATTACATTATCAGTTTCCATAAGACCCATCTCAGTCTCATTAAGAACGACCTCTTGATCCCATTCTTCAAGTGCCGGAAGTTTGAGTATTTGGCTGTATACTGTACCGGTATATTCTGCGTAAGTGTGTAT
>Ga0102925_1001745_pt1 | contig 12054 bp, 9 predicted proteins | sample SalPonR1_A_D1_MG_FD_78216 | JGI IMG/M metagenome (GOLD analysis project Ga0102925, IMG submission 78216) | Salt pond soil microbial communities from South San Francisco under conditions of wetland restoration - Salt Pond MetaG R1_A_D1_MG | ecosystem: Environmental > Aquatic > Marine > Intertidal... | reverse complement strand
TAGATCAGCTGCGCCAGATCCTCGATACTGTAGATATCGTGGTGCGGCGGCGGTGAAATCAAGGTGACCCCCGGCGTCGAATGACGCAACCGCGCGATCAGGTCGGTCACCTTCATGCCGGGCAACTGGCCACCCTCACCGGGCTTGGCCCCTTGGGCCACCTTAATTTCCAGCTCTTCGCACTGATTCAGGTATTCAGCGGTTACACCAAACCGGCCCGACGCCACCTGCTTGATCTTGGCGCTTGGGTTGTCGCCATTGGGCTCTGGTACGAAATGGGCGGGGTCTTCACCGCCTTCGCCGCTGTCACTGCGGGCACCGATCCGGTTCATCGCCACATTCAGGGTTTTGTGCGCCTCGGGGCTGAGCGCGCCCAAGGACATCCCCGGTGTCACGAACCGTTTGCGGATCGCGGTGACGCTTTCGACCTCTTCCAATGCAATCGGCTCACCCATCGGCTTGATCGCCATAAGGTCGCGCAAGTGAATGGGCGGGTTGGCCTGCATCGCCTTGGAATATTGTTGCCACAGCGCATAAGACGCCTTGTTGCAGGCCATCTGCATCATGTGCATCGTCTGCGCGCCCCACGCGTGGGTTTCGCCCGATTTGCGCATCTTGTAGAACCCGCCGATTGGCAACACATCCTTGCCCCCGCCAAAGGCATCGCTGTGAATTTGTTCCAGCTTGGCCTGAATACCGCTGACGCCGATACCGCTGATACGGCTGGTCAGGCCGGGGAGGTATTCGTTACACATCGCACGGCTCAGGCCGACGGCCTCGAAATTCAGCCCGCCACGATAAGACGAGATCACGCTGATCCCCATCTTGGACATGATCTTCAACAGACCTTGGTCAATGGCATTGCGATAACGTGCCACCGCTTCAGTCAGGCTGCCATCCAGCAAGCCGCGGTCGATCCGATCCGCCAAGGTATCTTCGGCCAGATAGGCGTTGACCACAGTGGCCCCCGCACCAATCAGAACAGCAAAATAATGCGGGTCAATACATTCAGCCGATCGCACGTTCAGCGAACAGAAAGTGCGCAGGCCCTTTCGGGTCAGGTGCGAATGCACTGCACTGGTGGCCAAAATCATTGGCATGCCAACACGGCCCTCGCCCAATGCCTGATCGCTGAGCACAAGATGCCCGGCCCCACTGCGCACGGCATCTTCGGCCTCGGCGCGGATACGCTCAAGCCCGGCTTGCAAGGCACCTTGGCCCGGCTCGAACGTGCAATCGATCTGCGTGACGTCACCATCGAACTGGCGCAGCAACGCGTCCCACTGGGCATTGCCCAAGAACGGGCTTTCCAACACCACGATTTCCGTCTGCGCACTGGATTCATCCAACACGTTCTTCAGGTTGCCAAAGCGCGTTTTCAGGCTCATCACCCGGAATTCGCGCAAGCTGTCGATCGGCGGGTTTGTCACCTGACTGAAGTTCTGGCGGAAATAATGGCTCAGCGGGCGGTATTTTTTGGACAGCACGGCAGACGGGGTATCGTCGCCCATGCTGGCAATCGCCTCTTTTGCGTCCTCGGCCATCGGGGCAAGAATCGTCTCGATTTCCTCAATCGAATAACCGGCAGCCATCTGGCGGCGGCGCAATTCATGACCGGTGAACAACGGGGCCTCGGACACACCGGCCAGCACCTCGTCCATATCGTTGATCTTGCCGACCCATTCGCCAAAGGGCTGCGCATGGGCCAGCTTATCCTTGATCTCGGTGTCGTGGTACAATTTGCCCTCGGTCATATCGACGGCCAGCAACTGACCCGGCCCCAAGGCGCCCTTTTCCTTGACCATGGATTCATCAATCGGAACCATACCGGCTTCGGATCCGGCAATCACCAGACCGTCGCCAGTGACCACATAGCGCATCGGGCGCAGGCCGTTGCGGTCCAGCCCGGCGCACACCCAGCGGCCATCGGTCATTGCAAGGGCGGCGGGGCCGTCCCACGGCTCCATCACCGAGTTGCAATAGGAATACATATCGCGCCATGCCTGCGGCAGTTCTTCGGCCTGCTTGGACCAGCTTTCAGGCACCAACATGGTTTTGGCCATTGGCGCGTTGCGGCCCGCGCGCACCAACACCTCGAACACCGAATCCAGCGCGGCAGAATCGCTCGACCCACCGGGAATGATCGGTTTGATATCCTCGGCCAAATCGCCAAAGGCGCTGCTGGCCATGCGGATTTCATGGCTTTTCATCCAGTTGATATTGCCCTTCAGCGTGTTGATTTCGCCATTATGGGCCAACATGCGGAACGGCTGGGCCAACCACCATTGCGGAAAGGTGTTGGTGGAATAGCGCTGATGGTAAATCGCAAAGGCCGATTTGAACCGGTCGTCCTGCAAATCCGGATAGAACACGGCCACCTGTTCGGCCAGCATCATGCCCTTGTAGATGATGCTGCGGCACGACAGCGACGCGATATACATCTCGTTGATGCTTTGGGCGGCGGCGGCTTTTTCGATCCGGCGGCGGATGACATAAAGCTCGCGTTCGAACGTCTCTTCATCAATGCCTTTGGCATTCGAGATCAGAATTTGTTCAATCTCGGGGCGCGTCGCATTGGCTTTTTCGCCAAGACAGCTGATTTCCACGGGAACATGCCGCCATCCGTAGATCGAGTGGCCCATACGCAGAACTTCGGTTTCCACGATGGTCCGGCAGGCCTCTTGAGCGCCAAAATTGGTGCGCGGCAGGAACACCTGACCGACGGCCATCAACTGATCTTCGCGCGGCTCATGTCCGGTACGGCGAATTTGATCGTAAAAGAACGGGACCGGGATCTGCACATGGATGCCCGCGCCATCGCCGGTTTTTCCATCGGCATCCACCGCGCCACGGTGCCAGATCGCCTTGAGCGCGTCGATCCCAGCCTCGACGACCTTGCGGCTGGGTTTGCCATTGACCGACACCACTAGGCCAACACCGCAAGACGAGTGCTCTTCTTCTTCGCTGTACATGCCGTTTTCGGCCAGCCAATTGCGCTTGGCCTCTTCTTCGGCCTTCCAGTTAAGATCCATTTTCGTCATTTTTCAAACCCTTCCTTCATCCGGTGGGTCAGGGCCGCCGCCCTGTTTGCTGTCTGATCCGCGCGTCAGGCGCGGGTATGTTCGTGCTCGCACTCGAGCTGCGCATTTATTCCGCCGCGACCGATTGCGCAGCATTCAGATGATCAAGGATCGCCTCAGCCGAATCGCGGCCGTCGCGGATGGCCCAAACCACCAATGATGCGCCCCGGACAATATCGCCTACCGCAAAAACGCCATCCATCGCGGTCTTGCCGGTGGTGAACTCGGCCTTGATGGTGCCCCAACGCGTGACTTCCAAGTCCGGCTGGTTCCATAGGGTCGGCAGATCTTCCGGCTCAAAGCCCAGCGCCTTGATCACCAGATCGGCAGGCTCGTCATGCTCGGCACCTTCAATGGGTTCGGGGCTTTGGCGCCCAGTTGCATCTGGCTGACCAAGGCGCATTTTTTGCACTTTGACCGCGCTGACAGGATCACCCGCAAAACCTTGGGGCGCGCTGAGCCATTCAAAGACAACGCCTTCTTCTTCGGCGTTTTGCACTTCTCGCTGACTGCCGGGCATGTTGTCTCGGTCACGACGATACAGGCACTTGACCGATTTGGCCCCCTGCCGGATCGCCGTGCGGACACAATCCATAGCGGTATCACCGCCACCGATCACCACAACCTGCTTGCCCTCGGCGTTCAACTCGCCGTTTTCAAATTCTGCGACCGTATCGCCAAAGCACAACCGATTGCTGGCCGTCAGGTAATCAATCGCCCGCACGATTCCACTTGCGCCCGCACCCGGGCCTGGCAGATCGCGGCTTTTGTAAACGCCGGTCGCGATCAGGACCGCATTATGTTTGTCACGGATGTCCTCAAACGTGATGTCCTTGCCAACATCGCAGTTCAGGACAAACGCGACCCCGCCCTGCTCAAGTTGGTCGATCCGGCGCATCACGACATCCTTTTCCAGCTTGAAGCCGGGGATGCCATAGGTCATCAACCCGCCGCCGCGATCATAGCGGTCATAGACGGTCACCTGCACACCTGCGCGCCGCAGCACGTCGGCTGCGGCCAAACCGCCGGGGCCCGCGCCAATGATGCCAACCGATTCAGGACGTTCCTGCGCGGGCTTCACCGGCTGAACCCAGCCTTCGTCCCATGCGGTGTCGGTGATATATTTCTCGACCGCGCCAATGGTCACGGTGCCGTGGCCCGACTGTTCGATCACGCAATTGCCTTCGCACAAACGGTCTTGAGGGCAGATCCGACCACAGATTTCAGGAAATGTATTGGTCGCTTGGCTAACCTGATACGCCTCCTGCAAACGTCCCTCTGCCGTCAGCCGCAGCCAATCGGGAATGTTGTTGTGCAACGGGCAATGCGATTGGCAATACGGCACGCCACATTGGCTGCACCGGCTTGCCTGCTCTTCGGCTTTTGCCTCTGCATACTCGGCGTAAATCTCGTGAAAATCCTCACGACGCGTCTCTGCTGCCCGCTTTTCAGGCATGTCCCGCTGGACGGATGTGAATTTCAGCATCGGTTGCTTTGCCACGGCATGGCCTCCGGAATTATCTTGCACCGGAACTCTCTACTGGATTGCCAATCCAAAGAAAAGTCACATAAGCTGACCTATTGTAAAAATATTTCCACCGAAATGCCTGCCTATACCTCCAATCAGGGAAATTTTAATTCCGATTCGGACCCAAATCATGGGTTTCCCTAAATTCTTGGTGATTTATAGCTTACCTATCTCTATTAGCAGGACATGGCCGATGCCGTTGCTTCACTTGTTTCTCGTTGCTGTTATTCAAGGCATAACCGAATTTCTGCCCGTCTCGTCATCTGGCCATCTGATTCTTTTACCGGGGCTCACCGGGCTTGAGGATCAGGGGCAAGTGATCGACGTTGCCGTGCATGTCGGCACCTTGTTTGCGGTGGTTTTATATTTCTGGTGCGACGTCAGGCAGGCTATTGTCGGTCTACCGCGCCTGATCATCGGGCGTGCCGATACCCAAGGCGCCTGCCTTGCCATGTTACTTTTGATTGCATCAATTCCAGTGGTCGCCTTCGGCCTGATTCTACATCTGACGGGGCTGGATGCTGAAATGCGGTCGATCGAGGTGATCGGATGGGCCATGTTGATTTTTGGAGTGGTTCTATATTGGGCCGATCAGACCGGCCCGCGCACAAAAGAAGATTCCCAATGGAACTTTCAAGACGCGATGGTGATGGGCGTATGGCAGGCCGTGGCGCTGATACCCGGCACATCACGATCAGGCATCACCATCACTGGCGCACGCTTTTTGGGCTATTCGCGGCACGACGCTGCCAAGATATCAATGCTGATGTCCATCCCGACGATCTTCGCAAGCGGTGTGCTGCTTGGGGTTGAATCGGTCATTACGGCGAATATGGCCGTGCTGCGCGATGGGTTCATCGCAGCCGTATTGGCGTTTGTATCCGCACTCATTGCGCTAAGCGCCATGATGAAACTGCTTAACAGCGTCAGTTTCACGCCCTATGTAATCTATCGGGTCGTGCTTGGGCTGATCCTGCTGGGGATCGCCTATACTTAATTAGCGCGCATATTCGAGGCCGATTCCTTGATCGCTTCGTACTGACCAGCGGGCCGGAAGCGCCAAAGGTAGTCGGGCAAGATAGCCTCCATCGCAACAGGCTCGATTCCCAAATCGGCAAAGCCTTTGGCGCCGTCAGACACCACATTGTCGACCCTCAGACTGCGCACTTGATCACGGGTGATCTGGGGTGGCACCAGCTTGAGCGTAACAGTCTGAACCAATTCCATGGCAGCCGCCATGATTGCCGCGATTCCAAACGGGATGTTTGCAATCAAACGGCGGCGGCGGATCACGCCCAGCATTTGTTGCATCAGCTCTCGGAATGTGTTCACGTCCGGGCCGCCAAGCTCGTAGATGCCCGGTGCAGCTTCGCCGTTGACACCTTTGACAGCGGCTTGCGCCACATCATCCACATAAACCGGCTGAAACTTGGTCTCAGCGCCGACCACCGGAAGGACCGGACTGAACCGCGTCATTCCTGCGAACCGGTTAAAGAATGCGTCCTCGTGCCCGAAAATCACCGACGGGCGCAGGATCACGGCCTGTGGAAAGGCGTCCAGAACCGCAGCTTCGCCCTTGGCTTTGGTTTGGGCATAAACGCTGTCAGAGTTCAAATCAGCACCGATGGCCGAGATTTGCACCAACCGCTGTGCGCCCTGTTCGGCGGCCAACTGCGCGATGCGCGCCGCACCTTCGTGCTGGACCGCGTCGAAATTGTTTTTGCCGTTGCGATCAAACGTGCCTACGCAGTTCACCACCGCATCGGCCCCCTGCAACACCGAACGCACACTGTTATCGTCGCGAATGTTGCAAAACACAGGCTCAACTTGGCCAACCGCGCCATAGGGTTTTACATGCATCGCTTCGTTGGGACGGCGCACAGCAACACGAATACGCCAGCCTTCTTTGGCCAAACGACGCGCGATGTAACGACCGACGAATCCCGATCCGCCGAAAATGGTGACGAGTTTCGACATAGGTGGGCCTCCCAACTAAAAATCCACCCTCTTCCTAATCCTCAAAGGCATTTTGAACAAGGTGCTATGATCGGCCTGTTTTCGGGTAAAATCCACATTGACACTGTCACGCACCGAGTCTAAACGCCCCTTCACGACACCTGCCCAGGTGGCGGAATTGGTAGACGCGCTAGCTTCAGGTGCTAGTGTCCGTATGGACGTGGAGGTTCGAGTCCTCTCCTGGGCACCATTCCCTCCACGAAGGGAATGAAATGGCAAACTTTCTTTACAAAAATGACCTCCCCGCCGACTTGGATCTTGGTCCAGTCGTGGCGATTGACTGTGAAACGATGGGGCTGAACCCACATCGCGACCGGCTCTGCGTGATCCAGATGTCAGGCGGCGACGGCAATGCTCATCTTGTGCAGGTCGAAAAAGGCCAGACCGACGCCCCGAACCTCAAAGCGATGTTGGAAAATCCAGATGTCCTGAAACTTTTCCATTTCGGGCGCTTCGATATTGCGGCGATGTACAACGCCTTTGGCGCTTTGGCGGCGCCTGTCTACTGCACCAAGATCGCCAGCAAACTGGTGCGCACCTATACGGATCGGCACGGTCTGAAAAACCTGCTTCAAGAGTTGCTAAGCGTGGATATCTCAAAGCAGCAACAATCGTCCGATTGGGGGGCCCCTGATCTGAGCGAGGCACAGCTGGACTATGCCGCGTCAGACGTATTGTATCTGCATCGCCTGCGCGATGATCTGAATCGGATGCTCGCACGGGAAGGCCGCGTGGAAATGGCGCAGGCCTGTTTCGATTTTCTGCCCATGCGGGCGCGTCTCGATCTGGCTGGCTGGCCCGAAATCGACATTTTTGCACATTGAGTCATGGGCAGGCACAACAACCTTCAATCGAAAATCGTGGCTTGGATGAAAATCATCCTGCCCCTGGCCGCTCTTGGGTTGCTCTCGACACTTTTCCTTCTGTCGCGGTCAGTTGATCCGACCCGCTCTATACCGATTTCACAAATCGACCTCGAAAAACGTGCCCAAGAACAAGGCGCATCAAACCCGACCTTCTCGGGGGTGACGGACAAAGGCGATCAAGTGACAGTTCGCGCCAGTTCCGCCGTGCCGAACAACAACGACATGAGCAAAGTGCATGCCGAACAGATCAAAGCGACACTTAAACTGCAGTCAGGCGGCGAGATCGACATCACATCACAATCCGCCAAGGTCGACAGCACTGCGTTCACCGTACAATTGGTTGGTGATGTGCAGATCCTGTCCAGCACTGGGTTTGATATTCAAACTGACGTTCTGAATGCCCGCTTCGATGTCCTTTACACCGACACGCCCGGCCCGGTCCGTGGCTCGGGCCCGCCGGGTGATCTGCAAGCCGGTCGCATGATCTTGCGCAATGATGAAGACACGGATGCCGCACATTTGCTTTTCACAGACGGGGTCAAGCTGATATACCACCCACAGAACTCAGGGGATTAACCAACTGTGACCTTTGCTGCCCGGCTGTTTGCCTGTCTTATTTTTCTAAGTGCACCTGTTTCCAGCCTTGCGCAGGGATCGCAAGTTGCCTTTGGCAATACGCAACAAGACAGCAGTTTACCTGTGGAAGTCACCGCGGAAACACTGGACGTCAATCAAACCGACAATACCGCAGTGTTCACAGGAAACGTGGTGATTGGTCAGGGTGAAATGCGACTGTCCGCACCGCGTGTGCTTGTGGTTTACAAAGCCGATCAAAGCGGCATTCAACGGCTTGAGGCCCGTGGAGGCGTGACCATCGTCAGCGGTCAGGATGCGGCAGAAGGCAGTGAGGCCGATTACAATATCGACAGCGGTATCATCGAATTACGCGGCGATGTGCTGTTGGTTCAGGGTCCACAGGCCCTGACCTCGGACAAGATGCTGGTCGATACCCGGGCGGGAACGGCTCGGATGACAGGGCGTGTCAAAACCGTCCTGCAACCCGAGGATCAATAAGCACATGCCCAGCCCCGATCTACACGTTGCCCATGAAAGCAGCGGGCTAGAAGTGCGCAGCCTGCGGAAAAGCTACAAAAAGCGCGTCGTTATTCGTGACGTGTCGCTGTCGCTGAAACAGGGCGAAGTTGTTGCTCTTTTGGGGCCGAACGGCTCGGGGAAAACCACGACATTTTATGCGGTGGCCGGCTTGGTATATCCCGAAGGCGGCCATGTTTTGATTGATGGGCAAGAGGTCACCAACCTGCCGATGTATCGGCGTGCCAAGATGGGAATCGGCTATTTGCCGCAGGAAATGTCGATCTTTCGCGGTCTGTCCGTCGAAGACAACATTCTGGCCATTCTGGATATTGCCGAACCCGACCGCCACAAACGCCGTGAACGGCTAGAGGAGTTGCTGTCAGAGTTTTCCATAGAACATTTGCGCCGTGCACCTGCCTTGGCCCTGTCAGGTGGGGAAAGGCGCCGGGTTGAGATTGCCCGGTGCCTGGCCGCGCATCCAAAGTATCTTTTGTTGGACGAGCCCTTTGCTGGCGTTGACCCGATCTCGGTCGGGGATATCCGGCATCTGGTGGCCGATTTGAAAAAGCGCGGCATCGGCGTTTTGATCACCGATCACAACGTGCGCGAAACGCTGGAAATCGTTGATCGCGCTTATATTCTGCACGATGGTAAGGTTTTGATGTCGGGCACGCCCGACGAAGTGGTCGAAAACGAAAACGTGCGCCGCGTCTATCTGGGTGACAATTTCCGAATCTCGTAAGCATCCGCCGAAAGCGTCAGGATGGGTGCGATCTCAGTTGACAATTGACTGCGAAACCGCCTCAATTGGGGTATGACAATCCAGGCTTCTGTCTCCGTTCGCCCGTTGGACCCGCTTTGCGGGCAGGGGTTCGGACAAGCCAATGATTTGTCATTTTCCAGTATTCGGGCCTAAGCGAAAGCAGCGCCATCGCACGCGCTGCACGCAACCGGATCGTTAAATAAAGGAGCTAAGATGCGCTATCAAATCAGTGGTAAGCAGATCGATATCGGTGACGCGCTGCAAACGCATGTTCAGGAAGAGCTTGGGTCGGCGGTTGCCAAATATGCAGAGCGCCCGACAGATGCGTTGGTGATATTTTCCAAAAGCGCCAGTGAGTTCGTTTGCGAAGCGACTGTTCACCTTTCCACAGGCTTGACCGCTCAGGCCAAAGCGCATTCCCACGAGATATACTCGGCGTTCGACAAATGCTGTGAAAAAATGGAAAAACAGCTGCGGCGCTATAAGCGTCGGCTGAAAGACCATCATCGTGAACGCGCGCAGCCGGTTGAACTTTCCGGTGCGTCCTCTTATATCCTCGCTTCGGATAGTGGAGATGAGGATTCGGAGCCGGAAAGCCTTCAGCCGATTATCGTCGCGGAAATGGAAACACGCATTCCATCCTTGTCAGTCGGTGAAGCGGTTATGCAAATGGAGCTTGCCGGTTCTCCTGTTCTTGTCTTCCGAAACGAGGGCAACAAAGGTCTGAATGTCGTATATCGTCGCGACGACGGCAATATCGGCTGGATTGACCCATAAACAGGCACGGGGCCGGGCGCAATTGCGTCGCGCCCGGCGGAGCATCGAGTACCCATGGATATGTCTATCATCCTCAAGCCAGAGGCCGTGCGCGTCTTGTCTGCTGTGTCGAGCAAGAAGCGGCTCATGCACGAACTGGGCGGCATTGCCAGTTCGGTCTATGGGGTCAGCCAATCCGCCACCGTAGAAGCGCTGCAAGAACGCGAAAGCCTTGGGCCGACGGGTGTCGGCAACGGTGTTGCATTGCCACACGCAAGGCTGGACGGCCTGACAGATGTTGTGGGTGCTTTTGTGTTGCTGGAAAAACCGATTGATTTCGATTCGGTCGATCGACAGCCTGTTGATTTGGCATTTGCACTGTTTGCGCCAAGCGACGCAGGTGTTGCACATCTGAAAGCGCTGGCTTTGGTCTCGCGCACTCTGCGTGATCCGGCGGTATGCGCCAAACTCCGGTCGAACACCGATCCGGCGACACTTTATACAATCGTCACCGAAGCACAGGCCGCCCAAGCGGCCTGACGCTTGCCGTTATTGCCACGCTTTGAAGCCGAACATCATGTAATCGCGCTGATAAACGTCGCTGACCAACGCCTCAATCTCATCGTCGTAGATATCGCTGAGGTCACATGGGCTTTGCGGCGTCGCAACCGACGGCTTGGGCGCCTTGGGATATCCCACTTTCGCGGCCAAGCTTGGCAATTGGCTGATCATCTCATCTTCGCGAATGACAATATCCGGCAGGGAAAATTGCGCCATGCCTTGCAGCACGGCGGACTGTGACGCCCAATGCGCATCAATCCGAATGTTGGTTTGCCCCGCAAGATTCAGGTGCAAAAACTCTAGAAAGGCCATGAATGCAGCCCTATGCGCCCGCCGGTCATAGTCAGGGCCCAGATCGCCACCCGGGATCGGAAGTTTATGAAAATTGCGCAGCGTCTTGCGGATATCGGCATAGCTACCAGGGCCTTGCGATAGGATCTTTGCACAAAACGCATCATGCGCGCGCGCCGCAGGGTGACGTAATACCGTAAAGCTACGGTGCCCTTTGTTGCGCCTTTTCCACTGGCGCAATCCTTTTTGGTTCAAATGTGTCGGCAGTGTGTCTTCCGGCACTTCGTCAAGGGCCGCCATCCACTGCCGCACCTCGGCCTCGGGGCCCGAGCGCACAGGCATATACAGCAACGGCGCATGTGCGCATGTCACATAGGCTGGCACGGCAGGGCCGCGACGCGGTTCAAAATTCGGGGTCCGTGATAAATTGAACGGGTCCAGACCAGAAAGCGCCTGTTCCATTTCATCGAAATTCGACACCTTGGCCTCAAGCGGGCTGGGGTTTTGCTTTTTCAACGAAGCATCAAGCGCCTCAAGCCGTTCATCACTGCCAAGAAATTTGGCCATGCCGTTGATCACGTCGACCGACTGTAGATCATCGTAATCGACGTAAAATGCAGTCTGGCCCGTTATTTGCAGCCGATTCAACAAAAACACCTGGAATTTTTGTAGCTGCGATACGTGGGCTTCGAATTCGGGCCCATCAAAGTTGATACGGCTGTCTTTGCGGCGTTTGACGTTGGTCAGTTTCCACTGTCCGGTCGCTTGGGCGATCTTCCATGACACATAGCTATCGACTGGGTTGCGGGTCAGGATAATCTTGGCGCAGCGCGGATCATCCAGACAGATATCCAAAACCCTGCGATCATGGTCGTGGAAAAACCGAAACCCGCCAAGACCGTTGGACTGTGTTTTGATCCCCTCGATCATGCGCGCCGGATCGGCATCACGCATCGCTTGCGTTATCCCCAAAACTTCGGTGCGGTTCGGATACCCAATGAAGTAAGGATTGAAGACTTCGCCATGGCAGTCAAAGCTGCTGAACACATTCAGGTTGTTTTCAAGAAAATTCGAGCCGGTGCGCATTTCAGCGAACAC
>Ga0102925_1001743_pt1 | contig 12068 bp, 9 predicted proteins | sample SalPonR1_A_D1_MG_FD_78216 | JGI IMG/M metagenome (GOLD analysis project Ga0102925, IMG submission 78216) | Salt pond soil microbial communities from South San Francisco under conditions of wetland restoration - Salt Pond MetaG R1_A_D1_MG | ecosystem: Environmental > Aquatic > Marine > Intertidal... | reverse complement strand
TATGGTATACTGCTTTTTGCTACACGGCAGACCCTCATAGTTAGTTCCCGGAAAATTGAATTTGATATCCGTAATGAAATTATGGATAAGCTGTTAAAGCTCCCTCAGAGGTATTTTGCAGAGAATAGTACCGGTGAGATTTATGTGCGTGCAACTGAAGATGTTGCGAGGGTTCGGGAATATTTCGGCCCTGTCGTAATGTATACTATTAATACGGTGACAAGAGCCGGGTTCATTATAACGATGATGTTAATTGTAAACCCCGAATTGACTCTTTGGGCACTATTGCCACTCCCGTTTCTTTCAGCATTTGCCTACTGGGTAAGTGGATTTATCAACAAATATCAGTTACTGATTCAGGAGCAGTATTCCAGAATTGCAGGAAAAGCGCAAGAAACATTTAGCAGTATTCGTCTCATAAAAGCTTTTAACAGAACTGATTATGAGCAGGAGAAATTTGAAGTTGAAAGTGATGAGTACAGAAAGAAAAAATTACGGCTCGATCTGGTTGAATCGCTGTTCCATCCCACTTTAAATCTTTTAATTGGCGTTTCGGTTCTCATTGTAGTCTGGAAAGGCGGCATTATGGTTATAGAAGATGCCATTACACTTGGTAATATCGCCGAATTTGTGATTTATGTGGCGTATTTAACGTGGCCCGTTGCTTCTCTTGGATATACGGTTAACCGCCTGCAGAAATCCCTTGCATCGTGGGAACGTATCGATAGTATGTTAACCGAGCCTATTTATATTCAGTCTGACAAAGACAGTCTGCTTCATGATGATATTGATGGAAAAATTGAATTTAGAAACGTAAGTTTCAAGTATCCCGGATCTGATGAATATGCCCTGAGAAATATCAATCTGACAATAGAAGCGGGCAGTAATATTGCAATTGTTGGCAGAACCGGTTCAGGGAAAACAACTCTCGTGAATTTAATACCGCGACTATTTGATCCGGATGAGGGTGAAATACTTATTGATGGAAAAAATATAAAGAGGTGGGATTTAAATCAGCTCAGGGATTCAATTGGGTATGTACCACAGGAAACATTTCTGTTTTCAACCACCATTAAAGAGAATATTGCTTTTGGAACAGCTCAGAGCAGCCAGCGCGACGTGGAAAAAGCAGCAGAAATTGCCCAGGTCAGAGAAAATATTATGGAATTTGAGAAAAAATTTGAAACACTTGTCGGCGAGCGCGGAATTACGCTCTCAGGCGGACAAAAACAACGTACAGCTATTGCCCGTGCGATTATAAAAAATCCAAAAATTATTGTATTTGATGATTCGCTTAGTGCGGTTGACACAAACACAGAAGATGCTATACTCAGTCATCTTCAGGAATATCTGTCAGAAACGACAACGATTATGATATCGCACAGAATTTCATCGATTCTGAACGCCGATACAATTTTTTATATTCAGGAAGGTTCAATAGTGGAATTTGGCGATCACGACGAATTAATTGAAAAAGAAGGTCGTTATGCAGACATGTATAATCGACAATTACTGGAACAGGAATTGGCTCAAATTTAAATACATAAACGGGACTTTTGTTTGAATGGCAAAAGCCCATCATAAAAAAAGCGGGAGAACACAATGATTATTGTACCCTTAGGTGTTGCATCAGCAACACCAACAGCAGTAAGACACTTACCATCTGTAGCACTTTGGCGCGAAGGCGACGTTCATCTTTTTGATTGCGGGGAAAACGCACAGATGAGAATGCTCCAGGCGGGACTAAAACGCTCTAAAATTGCGAATATCTTTATCAGCCACTTTGATGCTGATCACTACACTGGCCTGATGGGGCTCATATCTACCTTGCAGCTTCAAAGAAGAGACAATCCTTTGAACATTATTGGCCCGGTCGGGATAAAAAAGTATGTGGAATGGAATCTGGATTTTGGCAGCATTAACGTCAATTTTGACATCCATTACGTTGAGGTAGCAGAGGATGTGGATTCACAGGTCGTGGTGGATGAAGAAGAGTATTATGTAGAAGCACGCCCTTTAAATCACTCACAGTTTTGTTTGGGTTTCCGGTTTCAGGAAAAAGACAAGCCAGGAAAAGTGGATGCCGAAAAAGCGCAGGCTATGGGTATATCTGAAGATGCTCAGTATAAAGCACTTAAAGCGGGCGAAGATGTTGAACTTGAAGACGGTACAATCATTAAATCGTACGATATCGTGGGACATCCGCGTCCGGGAGACAGCTTTGCCTACATAACCGACACAAAGTATTGTCCCAACTCGGTAAAACTGGCTATGAATACCAACATCCTTTATCACGAAGCCACGTTTAGCGACTCTCTGGCCGATAAAGCTGCAGAAACCGGTCACTCAACATCGTCGGATGCTGCACGGGTAGCTAATGAAGCGCAGACTAAACTCCTCGTAATCGGACATTTTTCTGCCCGTTACACAAACCCATTTGTTTTACTTCGCGAGGCGAGAGCAAAATTCTTCCCGGCATGGCTGGCAACTGAACTAAGGCCCATTTATACAAATCCGGCTCAGGAGAAAGGAATTGTAGAACCTAAAGTTTACATTAAAGAGGTAGATGGCGGCTCCGGCTCCGGTAGTAAAGATCGCAGTAGTAAAGGGAAAGGTAAAAGTGATGGAGGCAAAAAACGCTTTCGCAAACGCCGTGGATCATCTGATCGGAAGAGCTCAAGGAGCAGCCGAAGCAGTAGTTCAACAGGTGAGCGAAGAAGAAAACGTATCGACCGTTCAAGTTCTTCAGATGATAATAATGACAACCAGGGTTCAAAAAGAGCACCTAAACATATCACGCCACGAACTCCATTCGATAATTTCGACCGGTTTTAATAGCGTGTTTAAGTAACAGAACGGTAAATTTTGAGTCAGAAAAACTCTAAAGAAGCCGTTGATTCAGTATTGATTCGACGGCTTTATCATTTTTTTAAACCCTATCGTTGGTGGGCTGTATTTGCAATAGTGCTGACACTAACAGCGGCATTCCTGGGAACTATCCGCCCAAAGCTAACTCAGGTTGCAGTAGACGACCATATCGCAGTAGGCGATGTTGAGGGGTTGCTTTGGATCGTTTTTCTTCTGGGCCTTGCACTGTTAGGCGAGTTCGTTGTACTTATTTTAAATACCTACATTACGAGGTGGTTTGGCCAGGGCGTATTGTACAGCATGCGAAATGCAGTTTTTAATAAGATACAGACACTGCACGTTCAGTTTTTTGATAAGAACCCGATAGGAAGGCTAATCACGCGAACTACCAGTGATATTGAAGCATTGAGTGAGCTTCTGTCTGATGGCATTGTAAATATGATTGGAGATCTGTTCAGGATCTTTTTCATTCTCTATTTTATGCTGATGATGAGTTGGGAACTTACCATCATCGCCATTCTGGTACTACCAATTCTCTTTTATTCCACCTTTTGGTTCAAAGGAAAAGTTCGGGTGGCTTTTTTGAATGTAAGAGACCAGATTGCCCGTCTTAACTCTTTTGTACAGGAGCATATTAACGGAATGTCGGTGGTGCAGCTTTTTAACAGGGAAGAAAAAGAGAAACAAAAGTTTGAATCTATCAATGAAAACCACAAAAGCGCCCACATTGATACAATATTTTATTTCTCAATATTCTGGCCGGCAGTAGAGGTTCTTGCAAGTTTTGCCATGGCCCTGGTTGTTTGGTATGGGGGCGCACGAGCACTGATGGATCAGGTTACTTTTGGTGTTCTATTGGCTTTTATTCAATATGTAAGACAGTTTTTTAACCCTATTCGGGGCCTCTCAGAAAAGTATAATACGTTACAGTCGGCACTGGCATCATCCGAGCGTATCTTTGATGTGCTGGATACAGAAAAACAGGTTTCAGAGACAAAAAACCCGGTTAAGCCTAAAAAAGTAAATGGACATATTGAGTTTAAGAATGTTCGTTTCAGATACAATCCCGATGAGGAAATCATTATAGACGGCATCTCATTTGAAGCACAGCCCGGTGAACAACTAGCTATCGTAGGAGCAACAGGGGCAGGTAAATCCACGATTATCAACCTTCTTTTGCGTTATTACGATATTCAGGAAGGCGAAATTTTGATGGACGGAGTGAATATTAGAGAGCTGTCGCTGCATGAATTACGCTCTCATTTTGGACTTGTACTACAGGATAATGCACTATTTTCGGGCACTGTGCTCGATAACATCACGCTTGGAAATAAACATATAACCCGGGAACAGGTAATAAAAGCAGCGAAAGAGGTGGAGGCTCACCAGTTTATTAAAAAACTTCCGGGAACCTACGACTATAAGCTCCGTGAAAGGGGAGCTTCGCTATCGATGGGGCAGAGACAACTTATTTGTTTTGTTAGGGCTATGGTTTATGATCCAAAAATCCTAATTTTAGATGAGGCAACATCCAGTGTGGATTCAGAAACCGAAGAACTGGTTGCCAAGGCCTGTGCAAGAATGATGGAGGGCCGAACCGCTATTGTTATTGCTCACAGGCTGTCAACTATTCAGGGATCTGATAATATACTGGTGATGCATAAAGGAAAAATCCGCGAATCCGGTTCACATCAGAAACTTATTGAAAGGGATGGCGGTATATATAGAAAACTGTACGAATTGCAGTATAAAGACCAGGTAGCTGAAATTGCACCTGCAGCAAAATAACAGAAATAATAATTCAAAGGAGGCCCGAAATGGCAGATTTAAAACAAACTGAAAAAGAGATAAAAGACACGTTACTACGCGAAAAAGAAGAGCTCAGAAATACTTATAACGATGTTGTAAAAAAACTGCGTACCGAAGGTGAACGTCTGCAGGGAGACATCCGCAAGGAGTATAAAAATGCTCGGAAATATGTAAAGAAAAATCCGGAAACGGGCGTGGGTGTAGCACTGGCCGGCGGTGTTTTTCTGGGAATTGTAATTGCTAATATTTTGAAAAAATAACCATCTATGGGAAGTTTGCAGCTAGATAAATTATCTGAACTCTTTGAGCGTCTGGATGCGCTCAGGGGGTATCTTTGACTACGATAAACGAAAGGTAACCGTCATAGAACTTCAGGAGCAGACTCAGGACCCTGCATTCTGGAACGATCCCGCATCGGCACAAAAAGTGATGCAGGATCTCGATTTTGAAAAAGAGATCGTAGGTCGGTGGGACGAACTCAACGAACTTCGGGACAGCATACAGGTGTATCGCCAGTTTCTTGAAGAGGGTGAACCCGTAGAGGAAGAACTCGCAGCTGAAATAGAAACATTCCGCAAAAAGTTGCGGGATCTTGAACTTCAGAACATGTTAAGCGAACCGGATGATCACCGGGACGCAATTGTAACCTTTAACCCCGGTGCAGGCGGTACCGAAAGCCAGGACTGGGGAGTAATGCTGTTTCGCATGGTCTCCCGCTGGGCCGAAAAAAAGGATTACAATGTTGATATTCTGGAGTATCAGGATGGTGATGTAGCCGGATTAAAAAGTGCTACGCTTCAAATTAGCGGAAAAAACGCTTATGGATTCTTAAAGTCTGAGAGTGGTGTTCATCGTTTGGTAAGAATTTCACCATTCGACAGTAATTCACGCAGACATACTTCCTTTTGTTCTGTTTTTGTATCACCGTTAATTGACGATACCATAGAAGTGGATCTAAACAGCTCGGATATTGAATTACAGCGTTTCCACGCAAGTGGAGCAGGCGGACAGAACGTAAATAAGGTAGAAACGGGTGTGCGCCTCATCTGGACAGGAAAGCTGAGCGATGGAACTGAAGAAAGGGTCGTTGCTGAGTGTCAGCAGGAACGATCTCAGATGCAGAACAGAGAAAAAGCTCTGGTTTTGCTGAAATCAAAGGTATATGAGCTTGAAAAGAACATTAAGGAGAGAGAGCTCCAGAAAATTCAGGACTCGAAAAGCAGTAATGAGTGGGGATCTCAGATCAGGTCGTATGTTTTTCATCCCTATAATATGGTAAAAGATCACAGAACGGATCATGAAACCGGGGATGTACAGGGAGTGATGGACGGTGACCTGGATGAATTTATGAAAGCGTACCTTATGATGGGTGCCGAGGCTACATCGTAATGGTCATTGCGGGAGTCACAGGCGGAATTGGTTCCGGCAAAACAACCGTTTGTCGGGAGTGGGAAAAGCTTGGAGCTTATGTTTTTTATGCTGATGATGAAGCAAAGAAGCTGATGGTGAGCAGCAAAGATGTGGTAAACCAAATCAAAAAAACCTTTGGTGAACACTCTTATCACAAGGACGGAAGCCTCAATAAACCCCATTTAATCCGGGAAGCTTTCGATAGTGGCCGGGTAGAAGAGTTGAATAGAATTGTACACCCAGCTGTAAGAAAAGCATTTGCAAGAGCCTGCAGAAATGCAGAAAAGGAGGGCTACAAAGTTGCAGTAAAAGAAGCGGCGCTTCTGCTTAATAACGGACGTCCCGGGATTCTTGACAAAGTTGTCATTGTATCCGGTGATGAAAATATTCGTTTGAAGAGAGTGATGAAACGGGATCAGTCATCATCTGCGAAAATAAAAAAAAGAATGGACCATCAGCCCGATTTTGAGAAAAAACATCACCTGGCTGATTTCATAATTTATAATAACGGCACGCTTTCTGACTTGAAAAAAGAGGCAGAGAACGTATACCGCACGATTATTGAAGAAGCCAATTCGACAACCTCTGCAGTCTAAATAAATCGGATTTAAATCATTTCAGAGATGCAAAATTCAAGAAAAAGCAGCAGACTGATTACTCTGGAAGAGTATATCATTCAGTCACAAAATAAATTTCCGGGAGCAACAGGCGAACTTTCTCAGCTTTTGAGGGATATTGGACTGGCTGCAAAAATTATTTCACGCGAAGTAAATAAAGCGGGAATAACTAACCTTCTTGGAACACATGGCAGCGAAAATGTACATGGCGAAACGGTTAAAAAACTCGATATATTTGCAGATAATCAGTTGATTTCGGCCCTCGATCGCTCTCAAATTACCTGTATGGTTATATCTGAAGAGAATGATGGCGTAGTTCGCCTGAACAGCAGTGGTGGAAAATATATTGTGTATCTCGATCCTCTGGATGGTTCATCAAATATTGATGTTAATGTATCGATAGGGAGTATCTTTTCTGTTTACATGAGACAGCCTCGCTATGAAACCGATCTTGTTGAGGAAGATGCACTACAACCGGGAAATCGTCAGGTTGCTGCAGGATATGTTCTTTATGGATCGAGCACCATTATGGCATACACAACAGGTTTGGGAGTGGGGACCTTTACGCTAGACCCAAGCATTGGCGAGTTTATTTTGTCGGTAGATAACCATAGAATTCCTGAGGCGGGTGCGGTTTATAGTATCAACGAAGGGAGTTATAACTCCTGGCAGGATGGGCTCAAAAAATATATCAAGTACTGTCAGGAGCAGGATTCAGAATCAAACCGGCCCTATTCGGCTCGTTATATCGGATCAATGGTTGCAGATCTGCACAGAACGCTGATCCAGGGGGGTATTTTTATCTATCCGTCAAGTAAAAAATACCCGAACGGAAAGCTTCGGCTCATGTATGAGTGTAACCCGTTAAGCTTTATTATAGAGCAAGCAGGTGGTATGGCAACGAATGGGCAAAAGCGTATTATGGATATTGTGCCCGGAGACATTCATCAAAGAACGCCGATATTTATTGGCTCAAAAGAGAATGTTCGCACTGCCCATTCGTTCCTGAATGAGTCCTGACGAGTTTTATTGAGCCGTTGAACTTATATTAAATTCAACCAGATGTCCTTCTGTGATATCGTTTCTCACTGTATAACCGGCATTCACCTCGATCACATATTTAGCCGGCCTGTCAGACTCAATTGATTCCTGGCTGTAGGGAGTAGTATTTCGGTGAATTCGAACAATTTCCATATCTGAATTTACAAAAAGAATATCAAGAGAGAGTGGGGTATTGGCCATCCAAAAACTGCGGGGCCTGTTATTATCAAACAGAAAAATCATTCCTGAATCTTCGGGGAGGGTATATACGTCCATCAAACCGGCACTTCGCAGCTCATCAGTATCTGCAACTGCAGCCTCAATTTTAGAAATTACAGTTTGATCCGTTCTCAAAAACTGTACGTCTGCGGTAAATTCCAACTGCCTGTTTGACTGGGATGAGGCAGTTTTCTCTTTATCGGGTGATGAACAGGAAATCATTCCTAAGCATATCATAAATAGTAAATATCGGTACATAAAGCTTCTATTCCATGTTGAATGAACGAATTTGGTAAAGCAATTTAAAGAGCCTAAAACTACCCAAAGTATAGATGTTGCCTCTGATGAATACAAGTTATCAGAGTTGAAATTTTAGGTGTTTTAGCGTATGTTTAGAAGTCTGAGAAGTGAGTGCCGGGAGGTTCTCACTTTTTTTTATAGATACTGCTGTGAAAATATGAATCAAAACGTAATCGACACCATTAAAAACATGTCAGAGCCTCTGATTAAAGAGGAAGGTATGTTTTTGATCGACGTTGAAATAAAACATCAAAAAATTCCTGAAGTTTGGGTGTTGGTTGATACAGTCGAAGACGGTGTAAATCTGGATGCGTGCTCAAGGATAAGTCGCAGGCTGGCCAAAACGATTGAAGATGAAAATCTTATCAGCAGTTCATACAGGCTAAATGTTTCATCACCGGGCTTGGCGAGGCCGTTGAGTGATATTCGTCAGTATAAAAAAAATATAGGAAGGCTCGCGAAAATTAAGTTTAAAAACGAGGATGAGTACGAAACCCGTGAAGGCGAAATAGCCGAAGTTGATGAGACAGTTATAACAATTGTTGACGGTGAAACCGGCGTTGATCTGGATATTCCTTTTGATGCGGTGGTTGAAACTAAAATTATTCCGAAAATTTAGTGTAAATACAAAACTGAATAGCTTCTGATGCAAAACGATATCTCAAAACAAATTATTCAATCTTTTGCTGAAATTGCGAAAGATAAAGGCATTGATAAAGATCTTCTGCTTTCTATTTTGGAAGACGTTTTCCGAACCATGATTCGTAAGAAATACGAATCAGATGAATCGTTTGAAGTGATTTTGAACGCTGACCGGGGAGAAATTCAGATCTTGCATATCAGGGAAGTTGTACCGGAAGATGAGTTAACAGACCCCGTTACCGAGATTTCACTAAAAGAAGCCCAAAGTCATGATCCCGATCTTGAGCTGTATGATGAATATGCTCAGGAGATATCGATTGCAGATTTTGGACGACGTGCTGTTTCAATGGCTCGCCAGCAGCTTGCTCAGCGCATCAGAGAAATTGAAAAGGATAATATTTTTGAAGACTACTCCGATCGCGTTGGAGAAATCGTTCTCGGTGATGTATACCAGGTCCGTAATAACAAAGATATTCTTGTTAACCATAATGGTGTTGAGCTTCTGCTCCCGAAAAACGAACAGATCTATAAAGATCGATACAGAAAAGGGGATACCATTCGCGCTGTTGTTGTTGAAGTAAAACGACTGGGCGGAAATCCTACTGTAATTATTTCCAGAACATCGCCTCTCTTTCTTGAGCGCCTGTTCGAAAATGAAATCCCTGAGGTTTTTGACGGTATTATTGAGCTCAAAAGAATTGCACGAGAACCCGGCGACAGGTCAAAGGTTGCTGTTGTTTCGTATGATGAGCGCGTAGATCCCGTTGGTGCTTGTGTAGGAATGAAAGGAATTCGGATCCACGCTGTTGTTCGCGAACTGCAGAATGAGAATATCGACGTGATTAACTATAGTGATGACAAGATTGAATTTATCAAACGGGCCCTGCAGCCTGCAAAAGTATTGAAAGTAGAGCTTACCGAAGATGGTGAGCGTGCCAGTGTTCTTGTGCCGGCAGATGAAGTTTCCAAAGCGATTGGTAAAGGCGGTGTAAATATACGCCTGGCTTCAAAACTGGTTGGGCTGGAAATTGATGTGTTCCGTGAAGTAGAAGAAGAAGACGATATCGATCTGGACGAATTTGTGATCGATTTTGGTGAAGATACCGTTCAGTTACTGAAAGAGATTGGGTGCGACAGTGCACGTGCCGTTCTTGAACTGGATGAGGATGAAATCATTCGGAGAACCGATGGTAAGATTACCCGCGAGGAAGCGGAGAAAATTATTGATATCATCGCCTACGAATTTGAGGACGAAGAAGATTGATCGTACCTTATACCTGGCTGTAAAGCTAATTTTTATTTGACTAAACTGACGTAAGTAACCTATATGACGAACGAAAAACCAAAAAAGCTATTTAAAGTTGCATCAGAATTTAATGTAGCTACCCAATCCATTGTTGATACATTGGATGAACATGGTTTTGAAATTGCCAACAGACCAAACACTAAAATTACGCCCGAGATGTACGAGGCGCTGGATTCTGTATATGGCGATGATAAAGAACGCAGCAGAGAGCATGAAAAAGCGAGAGAGGAGTACGAGAATCGCCGTAATCAGATCATGTCAAATAAAAACGAGAGTGTTACTCTTGATAATTTTCTTGAGCCGATTGACGATCTGGAACCCGAAGATGAGCTGGAACCGGAACCCGAGCCGCTTCCCATAGAACCGAAGGAAGAAGAACCTTCTGAAGAGCCAGAGCCAGAGCCAGAAAAGGCAGATAGTACCGAATCTGAAGAAGAAGCTGAAGAACCGGCGGCTGAAAAAGAGATGGTGAAGGCCCAGGCTAAAGATGAAGAAGAATCAGAACCTCAGCCTGAGAAAGAGGCAGAAACAGAACAAAAAGAAGAGGAAGAGCCGGAACCCGAAGCAGCTGATGCAGAGGAAGATGAGGAAGATGAGGCTGATGAAGAGGAAGATGAGGCTGATGAAGAGACTGAGGAAGACTTAGATGAAGAAGAAGTTTCTGATGAGGACGAAGACGATGATGATGTTGAGGAGGATGAAGATGAAGAGGAAGACGATGATGATGTTGAGGAGGATGAAGATGAGGAAGAAGACGAAGATGATTTAGAAGAAGATTCTGCCGAAAAAGGAAAAGATTCGGAAGAGGATGAAAATATTGTAAGAGGAAAAGCGGGACGCCTTAGCGGAACGAAAGTTCTTGGGAAAGTTGAATTTTCAAGAGATACCAGAAAAACAAAGAAAACCAGGAAACGACGTAAAGACAGACCCGATTCTGAAGAAGATATTTCCAGAAAAAGCCGTAAAAAAGCGAAAGCCAAAGAAGATAAACCGGCCAAGAAAACCACAAAGAAGAAAAAGGCGAAGAGAAGCACCCAAATTGACGAAGAAGATGTAGAGAAAAAAATGCGCGAAACCATGCAGCGCATTCAGGGGGGCTCAACTGTTGGAAGCAAACGTTCCAAGCGCAGAAGGCAGAGAAAAGAAGAGAGAGAGGAGGAGCGTGCACTTCAAAGTGAAATGGAGGAGATTGAAAATAGTATTCTTGAAGTCACAGAATTTATAACCGTTAGCGACCTTGCCGATCTGCTCGAAGTAAAAGCCACAGACGTAATCACCACATGTATGAACCTTGGCATGATGGTTTCGATTAACCAGCGGCTCGATGCATCAACGATTGAGCTTGTAGCTGCTGAGTACGACTATGATGTAGAGTTTGTTGATGCCGAAGAAATAATTGAAGAGGAGTTCGGTCTTGAAGAGGATGACCCAGAAGATCTCGAACCCCGTGCGCCCATCATTACCGTAATGGGACACGTTGATCACGGAAAAACCTCACTTTTGGATTATATAAGAAAAGCCAAAGTTGCGGCCGGTGAAGCTGGTGGAATTACGCAGCATGTGGGTGCCTACGAAGTAAAAACCGAGGATGATAAGAGAATTACCTTCCTTGATACTCCTGGTCACGAAGCTTTTACCGCGATGAGGAGCCGTGGTGCGCAGGCAACTGATATTGTAATTCTGGTTGTTGCTGCCGATGATTCTGTTATGCCGCAAACCATCGAGGCTATTAATCACGCCAAAGCGGGTGATGTGCCTATTGTTGTGGCCATAAACAAAATGGATAAAGAAGGTGTAAATCCCGATAAGATTAAACAACAGCTTTCTGAACATGGTGTTATCGTTGAAGAGTACGG
>Ga0102925_1001734_pt1 | contig 12101 bp, 9 predicted proteins | sample SalPonR1_A_D1_MG_FD_78216 | JGI IMG/M metagenome (GOLD analysis project Ga0102925, IMG submission 78216) | Salt pond soil microbial communities from South San Francisco under conditions of wetland restoration - Salt Pond MetaG R1_A_D1_MG | ecosystem: Environmental > Aquatic > Marine > Intertidal... | reverse complement strand
GGAAGATCGGGCCGATCCTGGATCTTTCCCGTGCATCAAAAAGAAAATACCCGGCCAGGATCAGAAAAAAGGGATAAAACACATAGCGGGCCTCGGGCAATGCCATGCGCAACAGGAAAGTAAGGATCACGGCAGAGAGGATGTGATAGAAGATGCAGGATTTATTTTTTCCCTGTATCATTGGTTTCCGAATATTTTCCTGGTATAGACCGACATGTGAGGCAGAGGATGCCAGAAACGTTCGGCGTAATGTCTGTCCGATCACCCGCAGGTCATCGATCAGGGTATGATAAATAAGCCCCCGGTCGAGGGCCACCTTTTGGGGTATGGTTTTTTCCACATACTCCTTGTAAGGGTCCTCCAGACTAACATACATCTCGCTTTCGCGCATAAAAAACAGGGAAGCCGGACTGGTGAGTCCGGGCTTCATCAGGTAATGATCGGGATTGTGCTTCTTATAGTATTGGTTATACCCGGGTACATCAGGACGTGGGCCCACCAGGCTCATATCGCCCTTCAGCACATTCCAAAGCTGGGGCAGTTCATCCAGCTTGTATCTGCGTAAAAACTGCCCGGCACGTGTAATCCTGGGATCCTCTTCTCCCACGGTTATTCCGTCCGGATCTTCGTTGGGAATCATGGTTCTGAATTTATAGAGGATCATCTCCCGCTCGAATTGTCCCACCCGGGGGCTGCAATAGAAAACGCCGCCGCGTGAATCGATCATGATCCATACAGCCAGGATCAGAAAAAGGGGCGAGAGCAGCACCAACAATAAAAAAGCAGCTACGGCATCGAACAATCTTCTCATGCTACCATATTCTTTTTCTTATCGCGTTAAAGGCATAAAACACAAAGTTTATCGAAGCGGGCATAAGCTTGAGATTTTCGATCTCCCTGTAGACTCTCCATACGTCATAGGCAGCCTTCAACTTACGGGCTGTATTGGATCCGGGCATCACCCGGTAATAGGCCAGTGTTTCCCTTAAGCCATAAGCCCTAAAACCTTTTTTAAGAATTTCACACCACAAGGCCATATCATGGCTCGAGCGAATGTTGGGCATCTGAAAATCACCTGTCTGCTGGCGGTCAAGGATCACCGTCAGGGCTCCAATGATGGTGTTTTTCAGGTAAGCCGAATACCCTATTTTGCGCGGCACCCTGACCACATTCAGCCGGGTGGCGCGGGTACCTTTTATCCTTTGATAATTGGTGAAGGAAAAGGCGATTCCATGGGATAGCATAAAATCGAGCTGTCGTTCAAGCTTTTGGGGATGCCACAAATCATCGCTATCCAAAAATGCGATATAGCGTCCCCGGGCAGCACGGATGGCTGTATTTCTTGCTTCAGCCGGACCCAAGTGTTTTTCCAGGCTGATCAGACGAATCCGGTCATCCATGGCCATATACCCCCTTACCACATGCCTTGTCGAATCGCCCGAGCAGTCATCGACCACAATCATCTCCCAGTCACCATAAGTCTGATCCAATACCGAATCAATCGCCTCAGCGATATATGAGGAAGAATTCCAGGCAGGGGTTATGATGCTAACCATAAAAACAAGTTAAATTTTAACCACAGAGAACACTGAAGAATATTGAACCACAGAAGGCACATAAGGACACTTAAGAAGAAAATAATCCACACATAAGAGGTTTTTGAAGAAAGGAATGCCACGGATTCACGGATGAATTGTTGAAAAAAAAGAAAGCCACCCTCCCCGATCCCGCTTTTTGGCGGGAGAGGGAGATACACGGATTTAGATGGGCCTGATGTCTGCACTCTATAGTTGCAGCAAATGTCATTTTCAGAGGATGATTTGTAATTACCCGAAAAACTCCTTAAAAAATTCTTCTTAAGTGTCCTCGTATGTTTGTAGGTAATCAATGGAGGCCCAAATGATCGGAATCTATTATTCTTCTTAAGTGTCCTTATGTGCCTTATGTGGCTCCATATTTTCCGGTGTCCCCGGGTGGTTGACAAGTTGATCGTAGAGCGAAAGCATCTTATCGACACTCTTCGAGAGGGAATATTTTTCCTTTACCCAGCGTCGGCCATTGACACCCATCTGGTGGCGGAGCTCCGGGTCGACTATCAAACGCCGCACGGCTTGTGCTGCTTGTTCCACGTTACCGGGTTCTGTCAGGTATCCGGTGTTTCCATGACGAACAACTTCCCGCAGTCCGCCGGTGTCGGAGGCTACTACCGGCCGTTCACAGGAGGAGGCTTCCAGGACAGAGACACCAAAACTCTCCAGCGCAGATAGATTGATATAGATATCCAGCATGTTGTGGTATCGGGCGATGCCCTGGTAAGGCTGATGTCCCATAAAATCAACCTCATCGGCAATACCAAGGGACAATGCCATCTGCTCAAGCCTGCCCCGTTCGCTCCCACCGCCCACCAGCTTTAGCTTTATATTGTGTTGAGGCAACATCTGCCGGACCCGTTGATAAACCTGAAGAATCGTATGAATGCTGTATTCAGGCTTCAGATTTTTAATGCTTCCCAAAACTACCTCTTCCCTGGATACCGGCTGTTTCTCCCTGTAAAACTGATCCGTATCCACCCCGAAAGGTATCACCTCGGGGGATATACCGCCAAGTGCCTCGATGGCAGGTATCATATAGTTGCTGGTGCTACACACTTTTTGGGCCCTGCCCAGCACGAAACGGATCAATCCTTTGTGCATTCGGGATATTCCGGGGAAATACAACACATCGCTCCCCCAGGCTGAAATCACAAAAGGCTGAAAGCCGGTCAAAGCACCAATGAAACCATACCCTGAAGCATAATGTGCATGCATAATGTGGGGCTGATGTTTTCGGATAAGTTTTTTCAGCCTGGGCAGAGCTCTGAGATACCTTAATTTGGACCAATGTGCGTCGCTCCGGGTAACCAATGCCTGGCTAAGGCCGCAATCATAAAAGGTCACCTGTTGACGATGCCTGTATAGCTGTGGGTTCCCGGAAACGAAACTGAAAAGGATCACCTGCAGTCCCCGGCCGGTGATGTCATCCACCCATTTAATGGTGTGGGGTTCATAGGGATCGGCCAGCATCAATATCTTCATGTACTCAATCCTTTCTGCATCACTTCGATCCAGTCAAAATCAAAGGCCTTTTGCCGCTCATGGCATAGCTTACGAATATGGTCCACTCGCTCCTTCTTTCTGTTGTCAAGCAAGGCCGACAGTTTACGATATAGTGAGCGGGAGTCGGGCTCAAAAAGCAACTCATCATAATACAACATCTCAGGGATCCCTCCCCGTCGGGCTCCCAATACCGGCACATCCAGGTAGAGGGCTTCCATGATGGTATTGGGAAAGGAATCCGAAAGAGAGGGTACAACGAGCAAGTCAAACGTGGAGAGGGCTTTCATAGGATATTCGATGGTCCCATAAAAAACAATCTGGTCATACCCCCGGTACTTTTTCATGTAATCCTTCCTAAGCCGTCCGTCCCCAATGACATGTAGCCGAACTGGCTTGTCCTCATCCGCCAGGCGGGCCACGGAAGCCAGAAGCAGGTGAAGCCCCTTGCGCTGGTCTTCCATGTTACCAATGAATCCGACATGATAGTGGTCATCGGTCAGGGGGCTTTTCTCCTTTTTCAGATGACTCATATTGCTGATCCAGGCCGGGTTGACATCATTGTGTATAACCACGGTTTTGTGGTCCAGTTTTTCTGCCAGAGCAGGATGTCGATGCATCAAAATATGCTGGTCGTGACTGCACTGAACGATAATCCGCCCGGCTTTTTTCACCGTAAGCCACTCAACAAAACGCCATATCTCCTCGAGGATGCCCAGAAAGATGCCCGGCATTCCGCGGGTTTTAAAGCGTATCCGCCGGTAATCGACAAAATCTTCCCATACAATCAGGACAAAACCTTGTATTCCGGCCAGGACTCCTTGGATGCCATATGGCACCGAAACCATGACCACCCGGGCATCCGGCATCCTGGCAATCTGTCTAAGCTGCCTGAAGTTATATATGAAATTCAGCAGCCCTGCAGGCACCAGACGGGCCTTTTTCCTTCTGATGGAATGGCGCACAAGGTTGCTGTGGGATGGAAAATCGGCATGATCCGGCAAGAACAGATGAACCTGGTTGCCTCGTTCCATCAAACCGGTAACCAGTTCTATAAACCGTCTGGTGCCGCCTGTTACCCGGTTATTGACATAGTCATCATTGGTATAAAAAACGAATGTTCCCATAGATGTGTTGGCTTACGGGTGGGGTAGAGCCCTGAACCCGGATACCGGTTGTATTTGAAATGAACAAATGCTATAAAATATCTTTCCCCGAGCCGTTTTTTCTTACCGATGCATCCATAACCTGCTCTATCAAACCATCCCAACGTCCCATCACACGGTCGGTACTCAGCACATGTGTAACATAATGGCGAGCTTCCTGTCCCATCTTTTCGCTCTCACCGGGATGATCGGCCATATAAGCCAGCGACCGGCTCATCTTTTCCACATTGCCCGCCGGTACGAGTATCCCGTTCTCTTTATGGCCAAGCAACTTGCCGGGGCCATACTCACAGTCAAAGCTTATACAGGCCAAACCGGTGCTCATTGCTTCGGCAAGTGCGTTAGGGAATCCCTCATACCTGGAACTCAAAACAAAAAGAGACGCCCGGGAATAATAAGAATCCACATCCCTCACCAGTCCAGGCAGGCAGACACCTTCCTCCACTCCCAGCTCCTGGGCCAACTGCTCCAGGTTGCTGCGCTCCTCACCTTCTCCGACAATCACAAGCTGCCAGTGAGGATAGAGGCCCGAGGCAGCATAGGCCCGCAGCAACAGATCAAAACCCTTCTGGTAGGTAAGCCGCCCAACACCCAGTATCCAGGGAAGCTTCGTCCCGGAATCTACCCTAACCTCCCTCAACGGATTGGCGATGACGGTAGTGTCGACGCCCAGTCGATGGTAGAACGGAATCATTTCGCCGGATTGGATCACCAGCCTGTCGGCCCGCCGATAGAGCATCCGGCGGGCTATCTTCCAGCGATAAGGGATAAAATGATGAAGCGGATGGTTCCTTTCCGAGACTATTACAGGGATATCCAGTTTCCTGACGGCAAGGAGGGTAATAGAACTGATGTCGGCGAAGAAACTGATCACCACATCCGGCGCAAGCTCCTTCAAACGAGCTCTCAACACCCGCACCCGGCGCCTGGTGTTGATTACTCCCTGAACAGCATGAGCCGATTTTTGAGCAATATTCAGGGGGACAAGCGCAACCTTCTCTCCGGGAGAATAAAAATAAGCCTCATCCTTAAAAGTGATCAGGCTGACCCGAACATCATGTTCCGACCAATACCTGGCCATCCCGGTGATCACCCGTTCGGCCCCCCCGGCCTTGATGGCATCAACCACCAACGCTATATGCTGTGCCTTACTCATGGTAAGTTCCGGATGGTTTTTTCAGCAATCGTTTCATAAAAAGATAGAAGCCTGGTGCCAGGCGTTTAATAGAATATTTCAGATAAAAATAAGCCAGTTGACCTGCCACAGCGGGTTTATCAGTGACCTCCCGCCATCGCACCGGTCGGATCCCGTATCCGTTTCCCCGGAGGGTGCGCTTTAACACGTTTTGAAGAAAATAGATCTCATCGGTACGCAATTCTTCCCTCCATGCATCGATGCGCTCCTTCATCATACCGCTTCCCAGATTCCTGTGCAGATGCTGCTGGGAAGAAGGAATCTTGCTTTCGTAAGTGCCATCGGCGGCATCTTCCGCTGCAACACCCAGGAAATCCAGCAATCGATTTATTACCCCGGAAGGGTCATTCAAAAGATCCTCATACCTGACCAGACAAAAAAGACCTTCAGGAACGTACCGCTTGATGACCTGCTGCGATTCTATATACTGGAAAGCAAAAGTGGACAGGGATTCGGCCATGGGCTTGCCACTGTTGCTGCGCAGGGCCTGTTTCTGTGAATTATAAATGGCCCGGGGATCCCGGTCGATCAAAATGATACCTGAACCGGGGAAAAGCTTTCTCACTCTTTCTATGTGCCGATAGTAGGGGCCCTTTTTGTGGATCACACATCCTGGCACATCTTCTCCAAAGTAAAGCGAATGAAGCGCCATAAGCACATCCCTGATATCCAATGGAAAAGCATGATCTGCCAGCAGTTTTCCCCTCAACCTTCCTTTGTCTATCGCCCATTTCCTAATTTTTTCATCCCTGTATGCCTTATTGAGGTAATGATCCAAGTTCTGCCGGGTCTTAATTTGTACGGGCTCACCCCAAACGATTCCGTCAGGAAGTGACTCCTCAATGCCTACACCAACATCCTCACAACGATCAAGCTCGCGGGCAAGCAGGGTTGATCCCGCCCGGGGCATATGCACTAAGAAATGCAGCCTGAAAGTTTCCAAATCAACAGATATCGGGTGAGGAATAGTACAAAAACCGGTTGCCCAGGTACACCCAGGGCTTATACTCCGAGGCATGAAAAGGCCATAGCAGGGAGGAATAGGGTAACTGAAGCTCGAAATGCCGGTCGATAAGGCCGCGGAAATACCGGTTCAACAACCGGACCTCTCCCCCACTGATATGCTTCTTCCACTCGTTCAGGGGCCGGGTGTCGATTCCATCCAGTTCAGGGCTGTGCCAGCTGTTGCCCTTCCAGGGCCTGCCCAAAAGGGTAGGCTCCAAAAGATGGGGATCATAACGAATATCCAAAAACCCGCATAGCTTTTTCATCTCATGTTCCGGCGACCGGATCAGCTCGTCATAAACCAGGATATGGAAATGATCCGGATACAACCGTGCATATTTCTCCATGAAATAGTAGGAATGCCTCATTCGTCCCAGCTCGGGACCCAAAAAAGGATAGGGATCGTCAATGGCATGCAGAGGCATCCCCTCATAGGTTGACCGGTTCTTGCGTCTGTTGTTCCGGCCGGTATGGGTTCGCAACGAGCGGACAGCCGAAACAAAATGAGCATACGGATTTCTCAGAACATAAACAAACCGGCAGTCCGGGTACATGGATAACCACTCGGGAAAAAACTCGGTCTCCAGCACTGTTTTGGATACACACCGCACCCCTTGGGGAAGGGTCTCTCCATACAATGAAGCATACATGGCTTCAAACAACAGGTTGTAAACGTCCCGGTGATCCTTCGGTTGGCCCGAGCGAATCAGTTCATTGAAGGTGTGTGGGTCGAATTCAGGCTGGTAATACTCGCTTCTTTTATCGCCCATTCTCCGGATGAAAGAACTCATTGCCAGGGCATGGAACAGCTCATCGTTTTTTTCCATCCGGGCCAGCTTATCCTTCACCAACGAGGGATGGGCACTATACCTGAAAAAATGAAGCTCATTAGGAGGAAAGACAAAAAGGTCGGGATGGTTATCCAACAGGGACTTAACCAGGGAAGTCCCCGATTTTCTCAATCCGGATATGATGATAGGTCTTTCCATAGGGCGTTTTTAATTTGTATGATGCATCAAAACCGTTGTTGTCGGGGTAAAAAAATCACCCCAGAAAAAAGAGCATCAGCCCAAAAAACACACAGCGCAACTACCCCGCCACAGGCGGAGCTTCTTATGTGCCCTTATGTGGTTGCAGTCTTATGTGGTTCCCTCACATCCGGATAAACCGCCCCATCTTGCGATTGAACCGGCTCCAGCCCAGTTGCAGATATTGCTTCTCTTCCCTGCCCAGAAACAGGCGGTAGCAATAGAAAAGGTACGAAATAAAAAGCAGCTCACGCAAAAGATAATGGTCGATATAATGGCCTCCTACCAGCACACCGATGAACAACACAAAATTCAGCAGCAGCCGGCCAAAGGGGTATTGTACCTTTATCTTACGGGCGATCAGGGCGAACATGATCACGGGTTTCAGCAAAAAGGAGGTGCTGGTGGCAAAGGCTGCCCCATACAATCCGTAGCGGGGAATCAGTATAATATTTAAAGAAACGTTAACAGCCAGCAATAGCCAGTTGATCCAGGCACTCACCGACGGGATGCCTTTGGCAGTGAACAATGTGCCCACCGATGTAACAACAGACTTAGGGATAACACCTACCAGAAGGATAAGCAGGTAGGGCACCAGTTGTAAATAGAAAGAAGGAAGAATCAGATCTATGATCAGTTCGGCATGCAGAAAAAACAGCAAAGAGGCCAGGGTCAAAAAGAAGAAGGTATAATTAAGGGAGAAGCTCAGGGTTCGGTTAATATCTTCGCGGGGATGCGTCGAAAAGGCGCGGGTAAACTTGGGGTAGGTCACCCGGGAAATGCTGTTGCCAAACAACACAAACAGGAGGGAGAACTTCAGGACATAATCATATAAGGCCACATCCTGATTTTCCAGAAAGTGGGCCACAAAAATCATGTCGATCCGCTGATCCAGCAAAACAGCGACAGATCCAATGAATATGACGCTGCTGAAGCCCAATAGCTCCCATAAACGACGCCATGTGTGATGGTTCAGTGTGAAACCGTATTTTTTGACACTATAATGGACCAGGGGTACCAGAGCAATGGCGGCACCGGTATAAAGGCCCCAGAAGACACCCTGCAGCCCGTAACCCACGAGCAAAAGGAAAAGTGTTACGATAACCTGTGATACATCGGCCACAACACTGATCAGGGTCAATTGCCGGAAATTCAGATGGGCCTGATGGACATGGGTAAAATAGCTCTTGAGCATGGCCAGTGCCAGCAGAGGATAAGTAAGATGGATCACCTCCCTGGCGTTGGGAACCTGAAAAAGGCGGATGACCCATTGGCGGATCAGAAACAGTACACCCATGGCGAGGATGGAAAGGACCAACGTCCCCAGCATTCCAGCGGTAAAGTACCGGCTTTGCTCGCCAGAATCGGCAATTGAATTCAGCTTTTGGACGATGCCTCCCCCCAGGTTGATGGAGAAAATGTTGGCTCCATAAGTGATGATCAGCATCAAGGTTACGAACAAACCCAGTTCGCCCGGAAGCATCAGGTTGCCGATGATCACCGAAAAGATAACGGAAAACCCTTTGCTCAGAAATGTATTGCCAAAACTCCAGGCGACGTTTCTCATGAATATTCTTCCCTATTTGAGCAGACACTGTTCAGCATCTGCATCAATTCATCCATACGTGATCGGTAATCCACATATTTCCTGATCCACTGGCGGCTTATGGCAGGATCATGTTCTGCCGGCTTCCCGGAAATGTTGGAATGCTGCAGCAAAACATCCAGTATCTCCTGCTCTTCAAATGCCGGGATCAATGGACAACCCGGGCCATACGCCTGCTTAAACTCCCTGGAGCCGGTATCCGTCGATGACACTACAGGCCTTCCGAAAGCCATTGCTTCCCGTTGGATGCCGCTCAGAGCGTTCAGGTTATGGCCAAACTGATCGAAAACCACCACGTTGTCCAGGCTAAACCAGGCATGCAAATCGGGTAGCGAGAGATGACCTACCCATTGAATAGCCCCTTCCAGCTCCAGCTCCATGGCCAGCGACCGGAACCGATCCGGCTCAAGTCCATGCAGACCACTGACCATAAGAACGTTCAACGGGCCGTTGCGCGCCAGGAGCTCATGGTAAGCCCTCAACAATTTCTCACCGCCCTTGTAATCAACGCGCCTGGCATCCATATTTTTCCGGGAAGGGTGAAAAAAAACGGCGTCATAATGTCCGTATTGTGCCTGCAGTTTATCTTTCAGTGCCTTGTTGACATTGATTTCGGTTTCTTCCAGGTCGATCAGAAAAGGATAACGGATCACCCGATCTGCTATACCCAGCAGACGGCCAGCCCAAAGGCAATCTTCCTGATCCGTAAGAATAAGGCTGATCCTGTTGGCCCGCTTGCGGTAAAGATACGAATGGAGCTCATGGACAAGGCGATCCGACCAGAAAGGCATCTGGCTTAGCTCCCTGCCCACAGGCATCAGGACAACAGGCTTTTTCAAACTAAGGGCCGGAAGGATATGAAAACCAGTGGTGAGGATCAGGTCGTAATGACGGGCTTCCTCTTTCAGGCGGCGATTCGGGATAAGGTAAGGATAGCGGGATTCCCGGTAAGTCATAATCCAGTTGGGATAAGAACCCTCCAGGGCCGGATTCTCCCACTCAGGTAAGCTGCGCTCATGCCGGAAATTGGACGGGAAAATAAGGCGTGCATCCACCCCTTCGGATATCAGCCACTTAACAAACCGGTAACCGGTATTACCCTGGTTACCCACAAATAGTATTCTCATGGACGCGATGAACTTTCTTGTTCTCTCAACTGGCTAAAAGGTACCACATAGCCGTGGGGAAAAGCGGAACGCACTTCCTCTACGGAATACTCCAGGATACGGGGATCCAACACCCGGTTGTAATAATGATAAGGGTAATCGCGGGTATTCCATTTTTTTTTGTAATCGTATACCCCTTTTTGTGAGGGCCAGGTACCTCCCCAGTTCCAGTACCGGTAACCACGGGATACAGCATCAGCCATAGCCCGGTAAATGATAAGGCTTTGCGCCTGAAGTGAACGGTGACGATGCAAAAGGGCGGGCAGATAATACTCAACGGTATTGTGGTAGTAGAACAGCAGAAGGGCAGCTACGATGGTTCCACCCTTGCGGGCAACCCATATATTGTAGTCCTTCTCCGGCCGGAAGATCAACGGAAACGAGCTGAAGAAATCCGCCGGCTTGAACTCCCCTCCTTTTCTTCGCATGTTTTCGCGGTGAACGGTTTGAAGAAACTCCAGGCTTTCGGTGTCATTCTGCTGTTTTACCAGCAACCCATTTTTTTCGGCTTTCCGGATCATCCTCCTGGTAAAGGGATAAAAACCTGCGAGCAGGGTTCCTGCTATATCCTCTCCGGGAGCCGGCAACATGCTTATCTGGCCGGTCCGGGAATCGGACGGACCTGCCATCCCCAGGATCGATTCGTACCACTGCGGCCTGTCATGGAACGGGGAGGCGATGAGGGTGTAGGTCACACATTTTTTCTTCTCCGCAAGTGCCCGAAAAGCATTCAGCAACCCGAACCACACCTGTCGGTTGCCTTCATACTCGATCACTCCCCCGTTGCTGCCGAAAAAGGGAAGAGATATCAAACTGTTGCCCAACCTGCTTTTCATCAGGAAAGCCGGCAGGACACCCCTTATGACTCCATCTTCAAGAGCCAACAGGTAATGATCCTCCCCCTCATACAACCTCTTAATTAACCGGCGGTATAGGAGGGATGAATACAGGAGCGCCGCATCATCCTGAAGCAAGAAAGCCTCGTACAGATGTTCGCGCCTCTCTGTCAACTTCTCAACGGTCAACCCCATTAGGGCATGAAAGTTTTCAGCCACCACTCAAAGCTTAACATAGACCAGATAAACAGCCGGTTATTCTTACGGCCGGACAGGTGTTCTTCTATTTTACCCATGGCTGTTTCCGGCTGCAGATAATCGTAGACGCGGGCATCCTTGTTGAAAAGCAAACCCTGCACATAATCAATGCTCTCGCCTTTAAACCAACTGGCATCCGGTGCCGAAAAACCCTGTTTGATTCCGTTGGTATAGGAACCCGGCATATAACGATTGAGCACTTTTCTGAGCAGGATTTTGCCATCGTTGGTTTGATTGAAATATTTCCTTGTTTTGAGCCCCGGATCGTTCTCGTTGATTCGAATCACCTCTTTCAGGTTTTTGAGCTTATACCGCACCGGCACCTTCATGGCGAAGTCAACCAGGTCGTTATCCAGAAAAGGCACACGCAATTCCAGGCCATTAGCCATGCTTAGCTTATCCTCTACCATCAGCAGCCCATGCAGGAAGGTTTTAATTTCGAAATAAAGAGAATTGTTGATATACTCTTCGGGAGTGGCAAAGCCTGGGTATCCCTGTCGATTGCTGAGAACCCCTTTAAAGACATCGCGGGAGGAATGGCCGTTCATACCTTCCAGCACGTGCGACCTGAAAAAAGCCGGTTTTTCTTCGTCCCCCATCAACCGCGACCAGTAGCTGTAATATTTATCTACATAATGGTTGAAGTCATCGTTCACGGTAGTGCGATAATACCGCCAGGGATAGCCGGCAAAAAGCTCGTCGCCGCCGGTTCCTCCCAGGACAACCTTCACAAAACGGGAAGCCAGCCG
>Ga0102925_1001733_pt1 | contig 12110 bp, 9 predicted proteins | sample SalPonR1_A_D1_MG_FD_78216 | JGI IMG/M metagenome (GOLD analysis project Ga0102925, IMG submission 78216) | Salt pond soil microbial communities from South San Francisco under conditions of wetland restoration - Salt Pond MetaG R1_A_D1_MG | ecosystem: Environmental > Aquatic > Marine > Intertidal... | reverse complement strand
TGAATACCCGGCTCTGCTCAAAGAAATTCCCGATCCCCCTGCCCTTTTATTTTATGACGGTACATTTGATCCCAATACCCCCTGTATCTCCATTGTCGGGTCACGCAATGCGACCCGCTACGGCATAGATACCGCCCGTTACCTTGCAGGGCGTCTTACGGCATTGGGCTTTACTATTGTATCAGGCATGGCCCTGGGGATTGATACCGCCGCCCACAAAGGCGCACTTGAAAATGATGCCGGGCAGACGCTGGCTGTTCTTGGATCAGGCCTTGACTATATCTATCCCAGGCACAACCGGCCCTTATACAGCCGGATCAGAAAACAGGGCGCCGTGGTCTCCGAATTTTTTCCGGATACAGCCCCGTTGCCGGCCAACTTCCCCCGGCGCAACAGGATCATTGCCGGTCTGTCCTGCGGCACGGTTGTGGTGGAGGCTGCCCGGAAAAGCGGGTCTCTGATTACAGCCCGATTAGCCGGGGAATACAACCGCGAGGTATTTGCTGTCCCGGGCAGCATAAAATCCTCCAAAAGCCGGGGTACCCACCATCTGATTAAACAAGGCGCAGGCCTTATAGAAAATGAAATGGACATCATTGATGAACTGTCTCAGTTTGTCCATAGCACAAATCAAGTGCCTTCATATGAGTCGACAAAAAACAAACCAACCATGGACAAAATCCAGACCATGGTATATAAACACCTCGATCTTTACCCCGAACATATTGATCGTATCACCGCGTCAAGCGGTCTGACGAGCGCCCAGGTTTCTGCAGCCTTACTTGACTTGGAATTGTCAGGGCTTATTGTTCGTCATTCAGGCAATAAATTTTCAACCTTGGAGGAATAACATTGGCAAAACCGCTTATCATTGTCGAATCGCCAACCAAAATTAAAACCCTGAAAAAATATATTGGAAAGGACTATAATGTGGCAGCCAGTGCCGGCCACATCCGCGATCTTCCGGTCAAAACTCTGGGGATTGATGTGGACGACAATTTTAAGGCCAAATATGTCAATATAAAAGATAAATCCAAGGTCATCTCCAATCTGAAAAAAACCGCCGGTGACACGGATGAAATATTTCTTGCCCCTGACCCGGACCGTGAGGGGGAGGCTATTGCCTTTCATATCATGGAAATTCTGAAAAAAAAGGGCCGCAAATTCCACCGGGTCCTTATCCATGAATTAACCAAAAAAGGGATTGCCGAGGCCCTTTCCCATCCAACACAACCGGATGTGGACAAGTATGACGCCCAGCAGGCCAGAAGAAAGCTGGACCGGCTTGTGGGGTACCAGATATCACCGCTTTTATGGCAAAAGGTCCAAAGGGGACTCAGTGCCGGCCGGGTTCAGTCCGTGGCCGTTAAAATCATTTGTGACAGGGAGCGGGAGATCCGGGCATTTAAGCCGGAGGAGTACTGGACCATTACTGCGGATCTTGAGGGGGAAAATCCACCTGTTTTCAATGCGGCGTTGACAAAAATATCCGGGGAAAAAGCCAAGATCACCAATGGGGATCAGGCCCATGCCATTGTGGCAGACCTTGAAAAGGCCAGTTTCATTGTCCGTGAAATCAAAAACAAAACCATCAAGCGGAATCCGTTACCGCCTTTTATCACCAGTAAACTCCAGCAGGATGCCATTAACCGGCTGCGGTTCTCTGCCAAAAAAACCATGGTTGTAGCCCAGCAGCTGTATGAAGGCGTTGAGATCGGCAGCGGTGGTCCCGAGGGTCTGATCACATACATGCGTACAGACTCCACCCGTATTGCCCCGGAGGCGGCCCAGGATGCTTTAGGCCTGATCCGGCAGTCCTTTGGCGATGACTATGCCTTGGATGCACCCAGATTTTTTAAAAATAAGAACAAAGCCCAGGATGCCCATGAAGCCATACGCCCCACCTCGGTTCACAATACCCCGGAAAAATTAAAATCCTTTCTGTCGCCGGACCAGTTCAAACTTTATGATCTGATATGGAAACGGTTTGTGGCCTCCCAGATGGCCCAGGCCCTGATCGACCAGAAATCTATCCTGATTGAGGCAACAGAGAAATACCTGTTTTCCGTTTCCGGATCGACGGTCCGGTTTGATGGATTCATGCGCTTGTATGCGACCCAGGAAAAAAACAGTGAAAAAGGAATCCAGACCCTGCCTGCGGTGGAACCCAAGGAACAGTTAGCAACCCGTAAAATAAATTCAGACCAGCATTTTACAAAGCCACCGCCCAGGTTTTCTGAAGCATCCCTTGTCAAGGAGCTTGAAAAAAACGGAATCGGCAGGCCATCCACCTATGCATCCATTATAGCCGTGATCCAGGATAAAGGGTATGTGGATCTGATCAAACGGTATTTCACCCCAAGCGAGTTGGGCTTTATTGTCAATGATCTTTTAGTGCGTGCCTTTCCCAACCTTTTAGACATTTCATTCACGGCCCAGATGGAAACCAATCTTGATGATGTAGAACAGGGAAAACTCAACGAAGTTGAACTGTTAAAAGCATTTTATTCCAATTTTAAAACCACCTTGGATAATGCCAAGGACGATATGGTTTCCGTTAAAGGCGTAGGCATTGAAACCGACATCAAATGCCCGGTATGCGGAAAACCCGTTAATATCAAAATCGGTAAAAACGGGCATTTTCTAGCCTGTACCGGATATCCCGAATGCAACTTTACCAGTAATTACACAAGGGATGAAAAAGGCAATATTGAAATTGTTGAAAAGGTCCAGGACAGCGAACCGGTCAAGGACTGTCCTAAATGCGGCAAGCCCATGGTGGTGAAAGACGGCAGATTTGGATTGTTCATCGCCTGTACCGGATATCCTGAATGCAAACACACGGAATCCTTGGCCCAGGAGAACTCAAATAAAGATACAGGCGTCCCCTGCCCTAATGAAGGGTGCAACGGCACAATTATGGAAAAACACTCAAAACGGGGAAAAACTTTCTACGGATGTTCCAGATATCCGGATTGTACCTTTGCCACCTGGGACAAACCTGTCAACGAAAGCTGTCCCGATTGCGGCAGCCCTTATCTACTTGAAAAAAAGACAAAGCGGGATGGCAACATCCACAAATGCCCGAACCGTTCATGCGGATTTAAAAAAAGTGTTTTGCCTGATCCGGAAAAAGAAGATCCTGTTTAGAACCTGTTCAAGGGCCGTGGAAACAATAAAATTTCATGGCCCTAAGAATCAGACTGTAGTGCTTCAATCCCCACAACTTTGTAACCCGCATCAGTTATCACCTGGGTGACAAGCGCCTCGTCCACGGGAGAGTCTGAATTCACAATTGCATGCTTTTCTTCAAGATTAACCGTTGTTGAAGAAATCCCCTCAAGATCATTAAGTTTCTCTGTTACGGTTTTTACACAATGCATACAGGTCATACCATCAATGTTAATTTTTGTTTTCATTTTTATCTCCTTATTTTCAGATTTTATAGTCTTTTGATCAGGATATTGAATTCCTTCATTCGGTTTAAAATATCTTAATCTCAACGCATTGGTCACAACTGATACAGAACTCATTGCCATGGCGGCGGCAGCAAACATCGGGTTCAACACCGGTCCGCCAAATAGGTAGAAAACGCCTGCTGCCAAAGGAATCCCTGCCGTATTGTAGGCAAATGCCCAAAAAAGATTCTGTTTTATATTCCGCAAGGTCGCCCGGCTCAGTTCTATTGCTGTCACAACGCCACTCAGGCTGTTCTGCATTAAAACAATACCTGCGGATTCCATAGCCACATCGGTTCCGGATCCAATTGCAAATCCAATATCCGATTGAGCCAATGCCGGGGCATCGTTTATACCATCTCCAACCATAGCCACAAACGCGCCATCAACTTGAAGTTGTTTGACTTGCTCCGCTTTTTCGCCAGGCATGACCTGCGATACAACTTCATCTATTTTCACCTGTTTTGCGATGGCGGCAGCCGTTAGTTTGTTGTCGCCGGTCAGCATTACAGTTTTAATGCCCATCTTATGGAGCTTTGCAATGGCATCCGCTGAATCAGATTTTACGACATCTGCAACCGCAATGATACCGGCTAGTTTTTCATCAAGTGCCAGATACATGACGGTTTTACCTTCCTTAGATAGGATGTCGACTTCTGGAATATCATTTGCAGAGATATTATTCTCAGTCATGAATTCAATATTACCAAGCATCAGATTTCTATCATTTACTTTTACCCGAATACCTCTTCCTGCCACTGCAGTAAAATCGTCCAGCTGATAAAAGGGCCTATCCAGCTTTTCATATTCTTTTACAATGGCGGTACCTAAAGAATGTTCAGATCCTTTTTCTGCTGATGCTGAAAACTGTAAAACGTCATTTTTTTCAAACCCGTTAAATGCGATAACATCGGTCACCTTTGGTTTACCTTCTGTGATGGTGCCGGTTTTATCAAACACAATGGTTTTAACCCGGCTGGCGATTTCCAAAGGTTGGCCTCCCTTGATCAAAATACCCAGAGAAGCGCCCCGTCCCGTCCCGACCATAATTGCCGTCGGCGTCGCAAGTCCCAGAGCGCAGGGGCAGGCAATCACAAGTACTGCAATAAAAATTTTCAGCGCAAAGCTTATTTCTGCACCGCCGATAAACCAGGCACTGCCGGCAATCAGGGCAATACCAATAACAACCGGAACAAAATAGCCGGCAATGATATCAGCCATTCTTGCAATCGGCGCCTTACTACCCTGGGCCTCCTCAACCAACTGAATAATCTGGGCAAGCGCGGTTTCTTTGCCGACGCGATCTGCGCGGTAACGAATCGTTCCGGTCTGATTCATGCTGGCACCTGTAACTGTATCTCCAGCTGTTTTGTCAACCGGGATACTTTCTCCTGTCAACATGGATTCATCGACCGATGTGCGTCCCTCAAGGACAGTGCCGTCCACAGCAATTTTTTCTCCAGGTTTTGCCAGGAGCACATCACCTGCAACAACCTGCTCAATCGGGACAATGGATTCCTTACCCTCTTTCACAAGAATCGCTGTTTTAGGCTGTAATCCCATCAGTTTTTTTATTGCGCCTGATGTTTTGCCTTTGCTGACACTCTCCATATATTTTCCAACCTTGATTAATGCGATGATTACCCCGGCAGTTTCATAATACAGGTTCATCACAAGATCGGTCCTGCCTGTCAATATCAAGACAGTATTAAACGCACTGTAAACAATAGCTGAGGTTGTACCTATGGCGATCAGAGAGTCCATATTGGGTTGTCCCCTGAAAAGTGCAGGAAACCCTTTAATATAAAAATGCAGGCCGCAGAAAATTATGGGAAGCGTAAGCAATAGTTGACTCACAGCAAAAGTTTTCGGGCTGTGCATCGGACTGATGAAGTCCGGAAGGGGAATGCCAACCATCTCAAGCATGGCAATAGAGACCAATGGAATCGCAAAACCTATGGAAACAACAAGGCTGGAATATTGCTGTTTAAGTTCTATGTTTTTCTTATTTTCAGACGCTTCTTCACCGGCTTCCACAAGTTTGTAACCTGCTTTTTCGACCACATTGAAAATATCAGAAAGATCCGGTTTATTATCTGAAAAAGTTATACGGACTTTCTCAGTTGCCAAATTAACTGTTGCCGATTTTACCCCCTTCACATCGGCAATTGCATCTTCTACTCTTTTTACACATGCTGCGCAGGTCATTCCTTTAACGCCAAACGTCTTGGAATTTTGCGTCCTTTCAGGATATCCTTCGTATCCTGCTTTCTTTATTGCTGCTGTTAGATCCTGTATTTTAAATTCCTCAGGTTGGTAGGAAACTTTTAGTTTTTCTGTCGCAAAATTGACCGAGGCTTCTTTAACGCCCGGCACCTCTTTTGCGGCATTTTCGACATGACGGACGCATGCGCCGCATGTCATACCATCGATATCAAACATTTGTGTCTTAATGGTCATAATCCCCCCCTTTGTAATACATATTAATCCATTACAATGTCCTGATCAATGCAGTGCCCTTTTCAAGCAGCAGGTTTATATTTTGTTTTTTTTGCTTCTTGATCCTGTCAATCGTCATGAAGGCAAAAATTGGGAAAAAAACAATGATGGTTCCAATAAGAATCAGAGGAAAGATGTTCGTTGTAATTTTGAATTTTTTCATTAAAGGATTTTGTTAAACAGGCTAAGGCCCATGATCAAAATAAAATCGCCCATCTGCTTGTCTTTTAAGCCGCCCTCGGCGTTACGCCAAAGGATACATATGCCAATATGCTTCCCTGGCAGATTTAATTCTGATCATGGGCCTAAGGGAATCGGAAGCGTCATTCAAGACCTGAACCCCGATAACCTTTTGAGCAGGTTATCCAAGTGTTTCCGGGCATAGGGTGTCATCTCGGAAAAATATAACCCGATTCCGCCCGAGTCTGTTCTGGCCACAGTGCCGGTAAGCTTAAAAGGCCGGGACTGACCGGGCAGGGAAAAGACGATTTTTGCCGGTACCCCGATATCCGGATTCATCCTGGATTTGATAAAAACCCCGGAAGCACTCAGATTCTTGGCATTAGACTGAATAACTCGATCACCGATCAGAATATCCATTTCAATGGATTTATTCACCCGGGGATAAGATCTAGGTTCCTTGATATTACCAATATACGCTAAAACATCTTTCTGCTGCTCCTCAGTCAGGAAACGGACTTCCGATATTATCTCATCCAAGAGCGCATTATCTTTTGAAAAAATCCCCGTCACCTTCTAACTCCTTGTTTTTGATTGAATTAGAACCATGAAAATTTAAATTACTAAAATATAACATATTATAAAAAATATAAAAAGGAGAGGCCTAATATGGCCGGCAATTCTAAATATGAGTTGGTACGCCATCTTGCTCTTAATCTTGCTCATGCTCTTGCTCGAAAAAATACTCCGAGCAAGAGCATGATAAAAGCAAACAGGAAAGATAATTCTTTATTAAATTTAGAATTATTGGCAATATTTACCATTTATTGTCAGTGTAACTTTTTTTAATAGAGAATATATAAAGCTCTGCATGGCCTCATGTAGAAAAATAACTACAGAATATATATAAAAGGATAGGATATATGAAGTACTCGCAGGCAAAACAAGGAAGAATATACATTATCCGTCTTGAAGACGGTGATATCATACACGAAGAAATTGAAAAATTTGCCAATAAAAAAGCAATAAAAGCTGCTGCGTTAACCATTATCGGAGGGGTTGATAAAGAGAGTAAGCTAATTGTCGGGCCGGAACATGGACGGACAGAATCAATTACTCCAATGGAGCACATCCTCAATCATGTGAATGAAATAGTAGGAACAGGCACAATCTTTCCTAATGAGAAAGGGGAACCCAAATTACACATGCACATAGCTTGTGGAAGGGGAGAGTCAACTGTAACCGGATGTATCCGTAACGGTGTTAAGACATGGCACATATTAGAGGTTATTTTATTTGAATTAATTGAAACCGGTGCTGTACGTGTGTTGGATCCCACTACAGGATTTGAATTGCTTAACCCATAAATATTTTTTTTATTCCTTGAGAATCATTCCGGCGGCGGACCCGATAGTTGCTCCGGCGGATCAAGGACACTATTGTCCTCCAGCAGTTTTCTTTCTAGGCTGGAGTGCATGGCAAGCTGGTCCCTGTATTTTTGGATTTCGGCCTGCTGCCGGATGATTTCTTTTCGGGTGCCATAAGCAAAAATGGTTTTGAGAATCAGAATAATTCCGCCGATCACAACAACGGCCAGAATGATCCATTTAAGCTGCAGGATGGTCTGAACACTGATCCGGCCCACTGCAATGAGCAGGTCGGGAACCATCCAGAAGAAAAAGGCCGCAAGCATAGCGATGGCCCCCAGTGAGTAAATACTCAGCCGACCGATGGAGGAAAACAGTTTTTCAAACCGGGATTCTTCAAAAATTTCATTTTCATTAGAATGTTTTTCTTCCTTGGCATCTTCGTCTTTAGATTTTTTGGTGCCGAATAGATCCTCAAAAGCCCGAATCAGAAAAACTATAAAGAAAATTGGTACCAGCGGCACACAAACCGATAATGCAATCCAGGTCCGCGTCGGGAATGGTTTATCAATGGTTTTCCGGATAATTTCATATCCTTCTTCTCTGTAATTTTCAATGCCGTATACGCTTTTGAATTCCGTGGTCCTGATCTGATTGTAAACGCCTTCATATATGATTTCTTTTTCAGGATTATAGATGGTAACCCACTCCTGATTTGCGCCAAGCCACATGCATACCGCCAGGATACCAATTTCAATCAGGGCAAAAATTGATATCATATAAAAAAGTCCGGGAATCCGGCCTTCAATTATTTTTTTCAGTCTTTCTTCACTCATTTACGCCTCATAGATTGCTCTGCTTATTGTGTTGCCAAAGATTTAGAATAATGTATTCTGACATTAAATGCACGTTTTTTTCAACCGGACAGCAATTCTAAACATGAAACGTTTTAGTTGAAAAACGCTCACAAAGACACAAAGATCTTTATTCGACTTTGTGACGCTTTGTGTCTTTGAGGCTTTGTGCGAGAATCAATTTAGAATTGCTACAACCGGACTGAAAAATCCGGTTGAAAGTGAAAGTCCGGCAGACGGCTTGGAGGCGGTGTTTATCCTGTGGAGTGGTTTTAAAAAGGTCGATACTCAGATACCGTTCTCCGGTATCATTTTTTCGACCTCTACCATGTAATTGTTCTGTAAGACTTTGGATGGAATTAATATTCCGACGACGCGCATTAATATTTCACGCGATGTTGTAATTCCGGGTGTTTTTCCAGGGTTTTCAAAATCATGCGGAGGCGGCGGTCCATGTTCCGTTTATACTGACTGGCTACACCTGCCATTAAATAATAGCCAATCTCTTTATTATCATTAAACAGGTCCCGTAGTGTTTTCCCCTTCAGGGTTATTATTTCGCACGGTTCCTGGCAGATGGCCGTATAAGAGGCTTCTGGGTCCGAAAACATGGCTGATGACCCTAACGACCTGCCGGCCTGAAGAATATCAAAGATCACATCAGTATCTTCATCCAAGGGAACCTTCAACGCCACCTGTCCCATGACAATCATATAAAAAATATCAATATTTTCCCCTTGGGAAAACAGCAGGCTATCCTTATCGTAGATATTGAGCTGGGCCACTTCACTGATAATTTTCAAAAGATGATCCGGCATGTTGGAAAGCATGTTTATTCGCTTGAGATCTTCAATTTTTATCATTGTTATTCCTTCAGGTTAAGATATATATCAGTATAAAGAACCCAACCGCTGTAGCAGCCCCTAAACCAATGGGCATGGTCCCTTCCATGACATCGTTATAAAGTCTCGATTTTCTTAATTCCAGGTATCGTCCCCGGATACCGAAAACCAGCCAGATATTCACAGAGACAAACAGCGCAATCCTGGCCGGGGCATCTTTGAAGATAAAGGCCGAAGCTGAAGCCACAGACCGGACCACTTTTTCACATCCGGTATTTAAAGGGTTCAAGATGCCGGCCAGGATATGATACAATTTTTTTCCGCCTATGCGGTAACTCCAGTCTGCATCCAGGTTCACAGCCCGCTGTTCTGCAGGATAGATACCCGAGAGCAGCAATAGGCAAAAAGCCAGTGCTGAGAAGAACAACAACTCCGTCTGGGTGAGCACATGGGAAATGCTGTAAGGTTCGTAATCCACCGGGAACGGCAGCACTGAATATAAATACTGGGGGAATGTTCCGATGAACACGCATAAAAAGGCTGCGATGCCCATGGCAATAAGCATGTTTAAAGGGGCTTCCTTGACCCTGTGTCCTGCATCATGGCCGAAAAAGGCAAAAAACGGGATCTTGATGCCGGCATGGTGAAATACACCGGCAGCAGCAAATAAAAGGACCAGCCAGACAAAGACCAGCGCTCCCTGCCCCTGGTCATGGGACATGTGCGCCACAGCCGACATGACCATGGACTTGGAAACAAATCCTGAAAAAAGCGGGAATGCGGAGATCGAGGCGGCGCCCACAATACAGAAAAGACAGGTCCAGGGCATGCTTTTATACAATCCGCCAAGGTCTGTGGCATTAATCTTACCGGTGCGGTGCATCACCGCCCCCATGCTCATGAAGAGCAACCCTTTGAACAAAATATCATTAAAGGCATGGGCGCAGGCGCCGTTGACGGCAAGCTCAGTGCCGATACCGATGCCCACGACCATGAATCCCACCTGGTTGATCAGACTGTAGGCCAGCACCCGTCGCAGATCATTCTCAATCACGGCATAGAAAATGGGAAAGGCGGCCATGCCCACACCGATCCAGATCAAAAGATCCGTCCCCGGGTAGAGCCTTGCCAGGGCATATACAGCCGTTTTGGTGGTGAATGCACTTAAAAACACGGCGCCGCCAATGGTGGCCTCAGGATAGGCATCCGTGAGCCAGGGATGCAGAATAGGCCAGGCACAGTTGATGCCGATACCGAAAAACATCAGCCAGGATCCCGGGCCGGACAGGGTCATCAGGGACATCTCCAGGGAGCCGGTGTGTGAATAGTGGAACACAATGCCTGCCAGCAGCACAAGGCCTCCGAACGCATGGACCAGAAGGTAGCGAAAACCCGCTGCCTGAGCTTTGGGGGTTTTCCTGGCCCAGATCAGCATGACCGATCCTATGGTCAATGCCTCCCAGAAGACAAAAAAGGTAAAAAGATCACCGGCAAATATGGCGCCTAAAGCGGCACCAGCATAGAAAAAGCCTGCCACATACTCCACATCGTTTTTAAATCCCAGGATATAAATGACCGTAATAAAAGCAATGATGTGAAAAATATAGCCGAACAAAAGACTTAACCGGTCAACATGGAGCAGCACCAGGTTGAAATCGCCAAAGACCAGTTGATGATGATCTCCCAACGGAATATGGATCAGGTTTAAAAACCCCACCACCGGAATGAGAAGCATATAAACGGATTTGGCCCGGCCCTTGAAAAAGGGTACCAGCAGGCCGCCCACCATGAAAATCAGTGCCGGCATCAGATCCGTTGCCAGTGCAGTATCGGCAGCCATAACTATTTCACTGGTCATAATAATCCTCCCGACGTTTTACCAGGGGTCGCAGCACATACTTGGAGACCAATACCAGGATGACGCAGGCCACAAATCCGTAAAAGGAGTAAAACCCCCAGAAATTTTCCCACTCATAGTAAGCATGGTGGTGAATAACATGATGTTTGGCCAGATAAAGGTACACCCCGTTCAGAACGAGCAGACCTACCACGCAAGCGAAAAAGACCGCCAGCAGGTGCTTTACATTTTTGGGATAGTCAAACAGATGTTTTTTTTCTTCCATGGGTAAAAAGCCTTCAACAGGTTGTTTAGAAAGGTGAATGGAATAAGATAAATGCCATATACAGACAGGCAATGGTAAAAACCACCACGAACACGGGCTTATACCCCGGCACAGGGTCATGCTTTAATTCCATAAGTTCTTTGTCATCTTGTGGGTTCATCTGTCTAACCTCCTGTAAAACCGGTTACGGCAAGGGTTGAAAGCTTCAGAAACGGCTGGGGCACAAAAAAGAATATAAAGGATATCAATGCGGTGATCACCAGGGGGACCACGCACATCACAGGTGCTTCGTCAAATTTGCGTTCAAACATGGCCTCCGCCTGTGTGCAGAAAAACGCCTTGTAAAATATGGGCATGAAATAGGCGGCATTGAGAAGAGAAGAGGTTAAAAGCACAAAGAGCATGACGGCCTGATCCCCTTCAAGCGTGCCTAAAACCAGATACCATTTGCTGATAAATCCACCCGTGGGCGGCAGCCCGATAATCGACATGGCGCCGATGAGAAAAGCGGTCATGGTGACGGGCATGCGATAGCCGATGCCTACCATCTGGCTTAAATATTTTTTGCCTGTGGCCACATAAATGGCGCCGGCACAGAAAAACAGGGTAATCTTGCCGAAAGCATGCATGGTGATGTGCAGGATCCCTCCGGTCATACCTTTGGGTGACAGAAGCGCTGCGCCAAGAACAATATAAGAGAGTTGCCCAATGGTGGAATAGGCGAGCCGACGCTTGAACTCATCCTGGGACAGGGCAATGGCGGAACTGACCAGAATGGTCACCGAAG
>Ga0102925_1001732_pt1 | contig 12118 bp, 13 predicted proteins | sample SalPonR1_A_D1_MG_FD_78216 | JGI IMG/M metagenome (GOLD analysis project Ga0102925, IMG submission 78216) | Salt pond soil microbial communities from South San Francisco under conditions of wetland restoration - Salt Pond MetaG R1_A_D1_MG | ecosystem: Environmental > Aquatic > Marine > Intertidal... | reverse complement strand
CACATTTTCTTTCACTGGATAAGGGCTTAATCTTCAAAGTATAATGTTATTATCAAAAATATACCTTTTTAGCCTTCAAAATTTAAGGCTAAACTTTAAAAGGAGGTACCATTTAATGACTGGTAATGACAGAGAGAAGATAGCCCTGTTTCGTTTTGCCCTCATATCACCTATCCTGAACCGGCAGGTTCAAAACCAAAAGGAATGTCTATCAGAAATTACAGCCAAGACACATAATGTCCCCTATTATGGCCGATCATACAATGCTGGCTTAGGGATTACCAGCGGGGCGGATTTAATGCTCTAAAGCCTAAAAGAAGCTCTGATTACGGACGCAGTCGTAAAGTCTATCCCGAACTCAAAGAAAAAATAATTAAGTTAAGAAAGGAAAAACCCAATATGTCGGTCTCACTCTTTTACGATCAGCTGATTGCACAAAAGGTGATTAAACCCTCTGATGTATCCTACTCCACTATCTATCGTATTTTCAAAAGAGAAGGCCTACTGACCAATACTCCCCGCAAGGAAGCTCATAGACTTCGCTTTGCTCAACCCGAGGTTAATGCCATGTGGCAGGGTGATTTTATGGTCGGCCCTTACCTTAAGATCGGTAAAAAGAAGGTTAAAACCCATCTCTTTGCTTTTATCGATGACTGCTCGAGAATAATTCCTTATGCTATGTTTCTGCCCACTGAAAGATTTTCTGCACTAAGCAAAGTATTCTCAGAAGCAATTCTAAGAAGAGGCTTACCACAGCTGCTTTATGTCGACAATGGTTATGTTAAGTTGAATATTATGCAAAGTTGGTGGTAAGAAATAAAACCACAACTATCTTACCACAAATTTAACTGTACATATTATTATCAGACTGGCAGAGTTTCTGTAGCCAAGTTAATAATTCATGATCTTCTTTCCACTGAATTTCTTGTTTATTTGGTGCTAAATTATTATATGCATCTTCTAATGCTTTTCGTTTTATCTTAGAGTCAGCTCTTGCATAGATTTCAGTTGTTTTAATATCAGCATGCCCCAACAAATCCCGAATGTAAACAAGATTAACTTCAGCTTGTAATAAATGCATAGCTTTGCTATGGCGCAAAGTATGAGCAGTTACCTTTTTTGGTATTAGTTCAGGTTTTAATAATCTGGCTTTATCCACGTATTTTTTCAGAATATAATTAACACCAGATCTAGTTAATTTTTGTTTCATCCTGTTAACAAATAATTTATGAGAAGACTTATGGGTTTTATTTAATCGATTTTCATTTATATATTGTTTGATATATAATGAAGTATTTGACATCAAAGGAACAATACGAGTTTTTTTGCCTTTTCCAGTTAGTCTGATGGTAGCAGGATCTAACAATCTGATATCACTAACTTTACAGTCAATTATTTCCTGAACTCTAGCTCCTGTATCATACAATAAACAAATCAAAGTAAAATCTCTTCTTCCTTTTAGAATATCCATATCCGGGAGCGATAATATAGTTTTCATTCCTTCAAGTGGTAAATAATCAAAGGATGCTTTAGTATAACGTTTTTTTGGAATAGAAAGTATTTGTTGATAATTATACATATAATCTGGACATTCTATCTGCAAATACCTAAAAAAAGCTTGTAGTGCTGATAATCTTTGGTTTCTTGTAGAAATACTATTCTTTCTTTCCTTTTTAAGCCAATTAAGAAAATCCTCAACTAATTTTTCAGTACAAGTTTCTAAGGTCATTTTATCAATAGGTATATCATTGTCCGATTTCGCAAATTTTAAGAATAAAGAAAAGGTGTCTCTATATGATTTTATAGTGTTGGTAGATGCACCTCTGTCCAGGTAAGTATTTAGAGAAATATTCTGTAATATAATAAGCAAAATTAGATGGTTTCATTTTTATCTACCTCCGGGAATATTCCGTTACTTGTTTTTTCAACAAGTTCAAGAATATCTGGATAAACATCAGCAGTTAATCTCAAATATCGCGTTGGGTAGCTTGAATTGATTTATGTCCCAAATAAGCTGACAATATAGGTAAAGTAGTATAAATATCTTTACCTTCTTTAATATTTTCCCTTAAAGAATGGACTGCAAATGTATAGCGAAATCATGAAGACGAGGCCCTTTGCCTTTACCATTATAGGCTATCCCACTTTTCCAATGTAGTTTTCTAAAGTAATAAATAATATTTTGCCTAATAATATTACCGTTGTTATGAGAAAAAAAATAATTATTTTTCGTTTTTCCATGGTGCAATTTATTGAAGTAGTCAAGACATATATTCTGTAAAGATTTAGATATTGATATTAAACGGTCTGTATCATTTTTTGAATTTTTTATTGTTAAGTTCCCCTGCTTTAAATCAACATCTGACAATTTAAGATTTAATGCTTCAGAAATTCGTAATCCACAACCATATAAAATTCTAAATAAAACAGGTAAAACTAGATGCATATAGGGTGAATTTTTCATTGGTTTAAGATTATCAAGAGTGTTAAAAAAAATAGAAATCTCAATATCAGAAAAAATATATGGTGTAAATGTGCTCTTGGGTTTAACTTTTAAATCGGTCAAAAGATAAGCTTCATAACCTCTTCCAATTAAATATTTTGCAAATTGTTTCATTAGAATTCTTCTAATAGTGTTATTCCGTTGAGATTCCATTGGACGAAATTTGACAAATTTATTTACTATTTCCCTGGAAAGTAAATTTGAATCATAATTTATTTTAATGGTTAATTTATTAAATTCTTTAAGCCTTAACATTTCACTAACATATTTTCTACCTATAGAACGTTTGTAATTGATAAAGTCAGTACATAATTGGGCAAGAGGACCAGTAAAAACAGGATCTTTTAAAATTAATTCCATCTGGCACCTCCAGTGAGCAAGTACATAACTTTTTAATATCTACTTTTAAATAGACACCAGTGGTATTTGAATTTAAATGACCTAAAACTTCAGACATTACTGGTACGGGAGTATTATTCTCCAACAATTGACTTGCAAGACTGTGGCGTAGGGAATGAAATCCATGTTTTTTTTCCTTTTGGTATTTTAATATTTGCTCTTTGAAAATATTTTTGGACAATATCATATATTCCTACTTTAGATAAGCTGTAAAAAAGCGGAACATGTTTGAGAAATAAATTGTTATTCTTTACATTTGGTCTGCCATTTTTTAAATAATCAATTATAACGAATCCTACATCTTCTAGTATGGGGAGGTTCTGTATTCGAGCTGTTTTTACTTGAATAATTTTAATTTTATTAGCTTCCCAATTTAAATCTTTTAATTGTAAATCTTTCACTTCACTTGTTCTAAGTCCCAATTTTGCTGCTATTAGTAATATTGCATAGTCGCGCTTACCTATTGGATTTTTTCTATCAACTAATTTTAGCAATCTCATGATTTGTTCCTGGGAATAAACAGAAGGAATTTTATTGTTTTTAGAATTTTTAATATGTGGAACTGAAAATGATAAATTATGAGCAAGATATTTATTTTGATATAAAAAAGAAAGAAATTCTCAAATAATTTAAAGTATATTCCGTATCGTGGATTTAGCATAATCTGCTAATGTACAGATAAATGTATGAATTTTTACATTATTTAATTCAGAGAATTTCTTTATTTCATTTTGAGATAAATGAAATACAAATTTTTTTAATGCATAAGAGATACTATTTAATCTGCTATCGCTTATCTCGTTTTGAGATTTGTAATTTATATATGCAAATACTTCAGTTTTAAATGAATCTGGACATATATATTCTTTTTGTTTTCTACGTAAACTTATTGCTTTATGCAAATGAAAGTTAGTTAATATCTGCATTGCCCGGGCTTTAACATAATTTTTTCTTTGTAATTTCACACCTACATTAATATCATAAATTTCTTTTAAAAAAGTTTCAGATAGTTCTACAGAGTATTCATCTATTTGTTTTTGTTCAGCATATTTAAGAAATTTACCCCAAACTTGACCAAATTTTCTAACTGTATCGTTTGAATACTTTAATTCTAATAATCTTTTTTTGGCATTTTCTGTTAACATATATAACGAGTTTTTATTTTCTTTTGTCATAATATTATTCCTTTCTTTTTTTTATTAAAAATAATATAAATAATATACCAGAATAATATTATGTCAAGTTTAAAATATTTCCAAAGTGATATATTCTAAATTTTTATGTCTCTTATTTACATAATAACTTTCTTTGCATAACCATTATTATATGAAGCTTCACATAATAATAGTAAAATTTACCGCTCGGACATGCTTCAGTTTGCCTGTGCATCACTCGGTATTACTTTAGTCCACACTAAGCCCTATGATTCTGCGGCTAAAGGGAAGGTGGAAAGGGCCTTCCTTACCGTCAGAAAGAGGTTTATCCCCCTCCTTATTGAAAAAGACCTTTCTTCTTTTGAAAACCTAAACGAACGTTTTTCGACTGGCTGGAAAAAGATTACCACCGTAAAGTCCATTCTGCCCTCGGTACTACACCTATCGATAAGTACATGTCCCAAATCGATAAGGTTAAAATGGTCGATAACCCTAAAACTCTCAAGACCATCTTCTTTAAGCGAGTTAACAGAAAGGTAAAACATGATAGGACTATTTCTCTTAACAACATACTCTATGAAGAAGGAAAGATGATCGGCCAGGCTAAAAAGGTTATCTTTGCTGATAATGCCCGCATTAAAAGAAAGGGCAATATCTCTTTTAAAAATATCATAAAAGAAGGTGACAACTAATGTTTAAAGTCTTTTATTCGCTTTCTAAACGTCCTTTTGTTAAAGAAATTGCACCCAAGGATCTTTTTATGTCCGACAATTTTAAGGAAGTTAAAGCCCGGCTCGATTATTTAAAAAACACACGCGGGATTAGGGTGGTGGTCGGTGAAGTAGGCAGTGGTAAAACTACCGCTTTAAGACTTTTTGCTGATTCACTTAACCCCTCCCTTTTTAAGATCATCTATTTCCCGCTTTCTACCGGTACTGTCATGGACTTCTACAAGGGGTTAGTCTCAGGGTTAGGTGAAAAACCTAAAAGCCGTAAGGTGGATCTTTTCCAGCAAATACAGCAGGCTGTTACAAACTTCTATCAGGACCAAAAGATTACACCGGTTTTTATCTTAGACGAGATGCAATTGGCTGCCAACTGCTTTTTAAGTGACCTCAGTATCTTATTTAATTTTTCTATGGATTCACAAAACCCTTTTCTTTTAATTATGTCGGGGCTTCCTTATTTCATGGACAAGCTCTCTTTAAATCAAAACCAGTCCCTTACCCAAAGAATTGTAATGAGGTATTATCTTGAATCTTTAAGCAAGAAAGAAATCGTTGAGTATATCAACCACCAACTTGAGTTGGCCGGAGCTAATCACCCTATCTTTACTCCCCAGGCTGTCGAAGCTATCTCTCTGCGCTCTCGCGGATTGCCTCGCTTAGTTAACAATCTGGCCTTAAATTCACTGCTCATGGGTTATCATAACATCAATGAAGAAATCGTCTTTAAGGCCTGTGAGGAGGCGGGCTTATGAAAGACCAAAAACCCGTTTTACGGTACTATATTGATACCGGTTGGGTGTTGGTTAACCAAAATCTCTTTATCAAATTAATCCATGAAAACATCAGGAATTTTGATATATTGTTAGATGATGATTATCAGACCTCCAGATATTTTTTCAATAGCTATGGTGAGCTTTGTGTTATCATTGAACATCAGGAATTTGCTTTAAGCAAAACCACCGGCTATGATATTGCATTCTAACCAGGGGCGTCTCTATATTTAGAGATGCCTCTTTGCTAATTTATTTTGACAAATATTTTAAATTCGCCATTTTATCTTGATTAATTTTCACATTACAGGGTAATTTTCATCCTAATTTAATGTGATAAATTTTGGAATTTTAATTTGAAAATTCACAGTTATTCTTATTTTTTGCTTTAGCTTTCTTCTTCGACTTTATTTTCATCTTTTTTGGCATCAAAACTCCCCCTTAGAATTTTATGCTACTACTATTTACTACAGCCGCTACAGCAGCTACAGCATCTCTTCAATCACTCTTTCAAACTGACTCAAAGTTTTTGCTCTCCAGCCCAGATCTCTGATGTTTTGCTGGCCCAGCTGCACATTAGGTATTGCTGTATCTACTCCGATGTAGTTTTCAAAGAACAGCTCTGGATAGGTTATCCTGTACTTTTCTAGCATTCTCTCAGTTATATTTCTTCTCAGATCCACTTTGTTGGCCACGATCCCCAGTACTTCAAGCTCTGTAGCTTCAGTCTTTTTTATGATTTCCACCTCAATTAGAAAACTTACTAGGTTCTTTAGTGAAAGCTGCTGTGCTTCTGCCACAATCAAAAGTCCTTCACTGGCAATGTAGTCTGCTTCAGAGATTTCAGTGATACTTGGTGGATGGTCCAGCAAAACAAAATCATGAGTCAGTTTCAGTTCTTCTACTATCTCGGCCAGACTATTGCTGACAACGTTCTTTATCTTGTCTACATTGGCTGAACCTGGTATGATTTTCTTATCGTCTTTATCGGGCAGCTCAACGATTACTTCATCTATTGTTTTTCGGCCTGTGAGCAGATCGAAAAACTTGCTGTCATCCTTCTGGCTGAGATTGATGTCAGTCAGATCAGTCTGTAAATCGAGATCCAGCATGACCACCGAGTAGTCGGCATTGGCTAGTTCCTCTGCTATGACTGTGGTCAGAATTGTCTTTCCGATACCGCCCTTTCGGTTAGAGATACTTATTGCTTTTAGCTCGAGTGTGCTTTCAGCTTTAGTTGTTATTATCTGTTTAGGCACTTTAGTTTCCTCCTCTCTCTACGTAAACAGTTTCCGTCTACGTTTACTTTATTATTTTGTTAGTAGAAATTGGAGAAGGAGCTGCTGTTGGAAAGAGTTTAAAAGCTTTGGTGAATGTTGAAGGAGCAGTAGTTTGGGAAGGTTTTCTATTCTGTAGGCATGAAAAAAATCCCGCCGGCCACCTGGGAAAGATGACTGACGGGACTTCTAGGTCTTTCTTTATTTCTTTTTACCGCTTCATTTTGGTAGACAATTGCTGTATTTGTTTTCTCTATTTCAGCTTGTTTTATTGAAGTGAATCATTTTTCAACTTCATATTAATACTGATACCTATACCAAATAGTATCCAAAACACTGGTGCTACTGAAACAACACTATCATTGAATAAACCTGCTACTGCATATCCTATCACTGCAGCTAAAATACCTACTCCAACTTTAGTATAAAAATCATCATAGTTTCTTTTCCAATAGATTTTTATACTCTGATAGATATATATAGCAAGCATTGACATTATAGCAAGCATTGAAACTATCCCTGTGTTAACACCCATCTGAAGATACATATTATGTGGTTTATCAACTATTTTATTGGCTACACCAAATGCTTTAAGCTTACCAACAAAATCATTCTGAGGAAATACTATTGCATAGACATCTACCCCATCTCCCAGAAAGAAGTTATCTTTAAGCAGTGGTATTGTTCTTGACCAGATATAGCCTCTAGATGACCCGAGACGCTCCTTGCCTTCAAAACCCCAGCTTTCTATTTCTTCTATTTTATAGGCCTGACTGTTATGACCTACTATATAGAATCCGTTTTCTGTAATTTTAAATTGAGCATTAATTCTTCCGTACTGCCAATGCAGTAAATTGTTCTCGTTATCAAATTCGAAAAAATAATTTTCATATTCTTCCTGCATCAACTCTATTTCCCCATCTTGCTTGACAAAAGAATAATTTATCATTTTTCCTTCTCCATCGTAGAAACGAAGAGAACTCTGTTCTAATTTAATATTTATGGTATTTGCAGTAGTTGATATTACAAGATCTTTACCTTTGGTATCTATATTTTTTAAATCCTCATCTAATTCTTCACCTTCTAATGCTAACTGAGTTTGATCACTGAATGACAGAAGATCATCTGCTATATTACCATTACCATAGCTGTTGAGTCCGGTAAAGATTATGACAAATCCTACCCCTAATACTAATAATGGCTTCCAATTTTCTTTAATTTTTTTATGTAACAAAATTGAAATTACTAATATTGCTGCTATTCCACCGAGCATCCCTGCTCTCGAGACTGATCCCAACCAGTAAGCAAACATGATCCAATTAACTGCTCCCAGCATTATTAGTTTCTTTTTTTCTTTAATCAAAATAAATAATGCCATGGTTAAACTAAATAGCATTGCTGTATAACTACCTACATAATTAGGATTAAACATAGTACTGTAAATAATTCTTTCTCCAAACTCAAAATTAAGATTATCTACTATACTGTGCTCAGAGGCAGGTAGTATTAGATGTCTACCAAAATCAGTCTGAAAAAAATCCATACCGAAATACTGAAATATTCCATGGATACCAAGAATTGTTGCTGAAATAAGTAGAGCAACTATTATTATTTTTAATGTCTTTTTATTATTAACTAGATTAATCGCTGCTGCTGTAAGAAAAACATATATTACAAGTACAAAAACCCCTTCGTATCTATCTGGAAAACCCAATACTGCAGCAAAAGGATATTCTGAAAGAAAAGATGATAAAAGAGCAAATAATGCATAAGTAGCTAGTGGTATGTAATAATATGTTTTTTTAATTTTATTCCCATCTGATAAATATTTAAGCAGCATTATTACTAAAATAGAGGCTGCTATTATCAACCAGACCATCTTGTAGTATGAAAAAAAGTCCATATTGGTGGCACTGGTCCAATTAGTTTCAAGAACCCCACTCAATTCTATTCTTTTCAGAAAGACAATCAAAGGTATAAAAAATAGTATGAAAATCAGGGGAATATTGTAGATTATATTTTTTGTTTCCTTTTTCATTCTGTCACTCCTCGTATAATATATTTATTTTACGTCAAATCTAATAGTTTTTTCAAAAATATTAATAGTTATCATAATTGTCAGGTTAGGAATCTGCATAAAATGCATGAATCCCTCCCCCTGAGCTCGTAAATAGTAATTGAGAGATCACAACTCACTACACCCAGAAAGGAAGAGATCCTAAGTTATGATTTCTCGAAATTTTCCTAATTTCCTGCTTAAACCTCTTTTGATATTTCTTGTTTTGGTCTATCTCTTTTTCTCAAAACTTTTCCATGTTGATTTTGAACCCAAAGAAAAGATTGATGACAGCTATACCAGGTTTAACAGCTTTAATGACCCACTGCTGGATATTGAACTCAATAATCCTGATCATCAGGAGATTCTGGCTGATGCCAGAGAAAATGGGGACCCAATTAAACCTGTTAACCGTCGTAAACCAATAACTGTAGATGTTGATGGATACTCTAAATGTGGAGCTCCCAATAAATATCTAACCAGCTTTGGTCATGATGAAGATGGTTATCAGAAATTCAAATGTAAAGTCTGTGATCATCAGTGGGCTTCTGAAAAGCCTGAACAAAGACCTAAAAATCATCCTACCTATCGCTGTCCTTTTGCAGCTATACCCTTTTTAAGGAAAAAGAACGCAAGAATTTTACCAAGTATAAATGCCGCAATGATGACTGTTCTAAATGGAAAAACGAACATAAACGTTATCGCTATAGAGCCTATGATTTTGATGCTGATGATCTTAAAGTATCAAGACCTGATAAAGAATCTGTTAACTTAGATTTCTCTCAGTATGGTAACTTTATCATCTCCAAAGCCATGGACTTTTTTATCGGTCTTGGTCTTTCTTTAAGACAGACTTCAAGAACCCTTAAACTGGCCTTTAATGTTTCTCCATCAGCTCAGACTATCCAGAAACTGGATTGTCTCTTTAGCCTACAGACTAGGTCCTAAAATCAAGGAGCTTGATCTGCCTCTATCAGGTATTGTTGCTGTTGATGAAACATACATCAAAGTTAAAGGCAGCTGGCATTATCTCTTTACTGCCATTGATGGTAAAAATGGCTGTATTATTGCTCAGCATTTATCCAGACATCGAGATGCCAAAGGTGCAATCACCATCCTCAAAAGAATTATTGAGCAATATCAGGACCAGGATTTTGTCCTTGTTTCTGATATGGCACCAATCTATAGAGCTGCAATTCATGCAGCAAAGATATTTTTTAGGAATGATATAGAACACAAACAAGTTAAGGGTATTTTTACTGACGATTAAAACTCAGATGAACTTTACAGGCCCTATAAAAACATCATTGAGAGGTTTTTTGGCACCTATAAGGCTCATTACAACCGCCATAATTTTATAAGGAGCTATTGCTCATGCGACCATATACCAGCTTTATTTTAACTATCTGAAACCTCATAGTTCTTTTGATAACAGGCCTCCTCTGATAGTTGAAGATTCAAGAGATCAGCCCATTGAGTCCTGGGCTCAACTTATCAGATGGATCAACAAATCTGATAAGTAACTGAATAGTTTTACTGAGTAACTTTTCAAAAAATCTAGTTCAAGTCTTTTAGCGTTATATAGTTATTTATTTCCATTTTTAAACTCTGATTACATTTTCAAACTTTTGACATTTTAGCTATTTTTATTATAATTAAAATCAGTGGTACTTCAGTACTACTTACTTACATTTTATGGTAACTATCATATTTTATTTGACGTTATCAAATTATTTTATTGATGTTTTCTTTATTGTATATGTAAATAATTAGAAATTCAAGGGTAAAGATTTTTAATCTTCCTGAAATTGTAGTAAAGTCGTAAAATCTAAGAAACAGTTTTGATTAGGTTCAGATTAGTTTTTCTTAGAGTTCCAGCACTCGTGAAATCTTGGTCGATTTTTGGGCTTTTTTTCTGCTTAGCTGGCACTCTGGATTTTCTTTTTCTAAAAAAAAGACCTATGCCCTCATCAAAAAGGCATAGGTTGCTTAGTGGTTATGCTTATTCAAGGTGTTCAGCGATGTAATGCTTGACTGAGCGATTGATGAGCTGAATGTAACTCTCTATCAACCCTTTATCCTTAAGCAGCTCCACCTTTTCTCGGACTGAGTTCTCCAGGTAGGTAGTTACACGAACGTGTTTTTCATCAAAGCTCTTTTTTAGTTTCTCTTTGAGATCATCTTTTTTTCTTATCCTTATTCTTTGCTTTAGTTTTCTTCTTCGACTTTATTTTCACCTTTGTTGGCATCAAAACTCCCCCCTTAGAATTTTATGCTACTACTATTTACTGCAATCGCTGCAGTATCTCTTCGATCACTCTTTCAATCTGGTTCAGTGTTCTTGCTCTCCAGTCCAGATCCCTTATGTTTTGCTGGCCTATCTGTACATTAGGAATTGCTGTATCAACTCCGATGTAGTTCTCAAAAAATAGGTTCGGGTAGGTTCTTCTGTATTCTTCAAGCATTCTCTCAGTCAGTTTCCTTCTCAGATCTACCTTGTTGGCTACGATCCCCAGCACTTCTAGCTCTGTAGCTTCAGTCCTTTTTATGATTTCCACTTCAACTAGGAAGCTTACCAGATTCTTTAGTGATAGCTGCTGTGCTACTGCTACTATTACCAGTTCATCACTAGCAATGTATCCAGCTTCAGAGATTTCAGTAATGCTTGGTGGATGGTCCAGCAGAACAAAATCATGAGTCAGTTTCAGTTCTTCTACTATTTCTGCCAGACTGGTAGTAACTTTCCTTTGGATTTCATCTACCACAACTGAACCTGGTATGATTTTCTTATCTCCTTTACCGGGCAGCTCAACTATTACCTTTTCTATTTTTTTTCGGCCACTAAGTAGATCAAAGAACTTGCTGTCATCCTTCTGACTGAGATTGATGTCAGTCAAGTCAGTCTGTGAAACAGATCCAGCATTACTACTAGGTAGCCTGCATTGGACAGTTCTTTTGCTATGACTGTGATCAGAGTTGTCTTTCCTACTCCACCTTTTCGATTAGAAATGCTTATTGCTTTTGGATCGAGTGTGCTTTCAGCTTTAGTTGTTATTATCTGTTTAGGCACTTTAGTTTCCTCCTCTCTCTACGTAAACAGTTTACGTCTACGTTTACTTTATTATTTTGTTAGTAGAGATTGGAGAAAGAGCTGCTGTTGGAAAGAGTTTAAAAGCTTTGGTGAATGTTGAAGGAGCAGTAGTTTGGGAAGGTTTTCTATTCTGTAGGCAT
>Ga0102925_1001730_pt1 | contig 12121 bp, 9 predicted proteins | sample SalPonR1_A_D1_MG_FD_78216 | JGI IMG/M metagenome (GOLD analysis project Ga0102925, IMG submission 78216) | Salt pond soil microbial communities from South San Francisco under conditions of wetland restoration - Salt Pond MetaG R1_A_D1_MG | ecosystem: Environmental > Aquatic > Marine > Intertidal... | reverse complement strand
CTTAAGTGAAAAGACGTCAGCTCATGATGGATAATTGTGATCCCATAGTGGAAAAGTCTTAGCTATTACCTGCTGGGCAAGTACGCATACCAAATAGCGTATATAGCGGGCAAAAACTGACCAGGCTCGTCAATACAAACACAATTGCTAATACAAGCAAAACGGTCCCTAAGGTTCCGGAAATAACGTTAGTGTAATACAAAGCACCAATAGCTATTGCTATAATTATGCGAATCGTTCGATCTGCAGTTCCCATATTCTTTTTCATAATCCTTGGTTTGGTTTGGTTTGAGGTAAGTTAGATAAAGAAATATACAAAAATATTTGCTGCATCCGAAGGATTTGAAACACAGATACAGCTTATTGTCATCCAAACCTTGCCACTCTTTCCATTGATAATGAGGCTCCTAAGTCAGCTATTCGGTTGTAAACTGCAGCAATTTTAGATTTTATGTCTTAAGCAATCTACGAAGTATGGAGAAGAATGTACTACGCATGATTGCACAGCATAGTGGTTTTGATGCGCAAAATAGACTTTGACTGTATAGAAAAGCAGGGTGTAAATTACTATGCAAAAGGTCAGCCAATTCATCGGTAGTTGATTCCCTGACTCGCGCTCAAAATATGGAGGAGAATAGTCTATGCCCTTATGATTTAATGGAATATTTCTCTTTTGATCTGAAATCATCAGACACCCCGATCCGTCTGGCCTTGTCGAAACTTACTCTAGACCTTTCCTAACTTATATCTAATGTGATTTCCTATTCAATAATTAAGACCGTCACGATCATAACCCCAATGCTCAGTTTATCAAACCTGATGCCCATCTGTGAAAGCTCCCCAAAAATCCTTAGATTGGGTTTTATTTTGCTCTAACGCAAATGCCGGTGAAACGCTCACAAGAAAATAGAATAAGTCAGTTTTTTAATGTCAGACCCGGAGAGGAAGGTCTCGTACGTCGGCTATTCTTTCACAATTTCTTTCAAGGTGTGGGCATCGCTTTTTTCTTTACAGCAGCTAATACCTTATTCCTTGAATTCTTTAGCGTAAAATGGCTTCCCTGGATTTATATCACCTCCGCCCTGTTGTTGTTTGTCTTTGGCCGGGCATATGCATATTTTGAACATCATTGGCCCTTAAAAAGGCTTATGACCGTGGTTGTGGGTATTTTAGTTGTTACTCCACTTTTCTTTTATACGGGCATGGCGGTCTGGCAACAAGCTGGACTTATTTTTCTACTCATGGCGTTTCATCGCGTTCTCTACACCTTAAACAGTCTAGAGTTTTGGGGGCTGTCGGCACTCGCCTTTAATGTCCGTCAAAGTAAGCGTATTTTTCCATTGATTGGCGCTGGGGATATTCCAGCCAAGCTATTAGGTTACCTTGCGGTCACAGCCGTCGTTCCATATACAGGTATAGAGGCCTTACTCCTTATTGCCTCTGGTTCTTTTCTTATCTCCTTCTTTTTCCTACAGCGCCTGGCGAACCGCCACGGGGAGACGCTGCAACATACTGACGCGACACCTGACTTTAGCCCCGGGTTTCAACAAAAGTCGTACTGGGTGCCAGCCTCCATGTTTCGTTCCCCTTTTATTTTGTGGCTTTCCTTGCTTTCGGTTGTGAGTTTAATAGCGCTGACCCTATTGGACTTTGCTTTCCTTGCCGAAGTCAAATACAACTTTAAAGAAAAAGAAAGTCTAGCCCGATTCTTTGGTTTGTTGTTTAGTTTGGGATATACTTTAATTCTAACCTCAAAGTTTATCATTTCGGGGCGCGTTATTGAAAGCCTGGGTGTTGTTCGATCGACATTTATACTTCCGGTTTTTCTATGTATAGCATCATTCGCAGCTGTCATTACGGGCATGCTAACCTCAGACCAAACGGTCTTGCTTTGGATGTACAGTGCCATTCTGATTGGTGTGGAAATCATCCGTTACGCTATAAATGATCCCAACTTGATGACCCTGTTTCAGCCTTTGAGTCGGTCGCTTCGGCTCCATGGACATACCCTGGTAAAAACGATCATGAATCCCTTTGGTCTGCTGCTTACCGGCGCAATTCTGCTCGGTATTCTTCAGCTATCCAAAAAAATAGACTTGACGCTAATTAGTGCTATCCTACTGCTGTTCAGCATCATCATGACTTTCTTATCCTTTAAAGTCCGCACATTTTATCTGCGCCAGTTGTTTCACGCCGTCCGAACTCGTTTTTTTGAAGGGACTAATACCCATTTAATTTCCGAGCAGGCCATTGAAATACTAAAAGAAAAGCTGAGAGTAGGAGCCGAAGGTGAAGCCATTCATAGTATCAAGGTTTTGCTGCAGCAAAAACCCAAACATAAAGAGGAAATTATAGCCACGGCACTTGCCCATCCCGGAGACCAAGTGAGGGCCCATGCAATATATACCGCTATCCAACAAAAGATCACACTGGATCCCGAGCAGCTTCTGAAAATTCTAGATGGGGAACAAAGCAAGATTGTTCTTCAAGCTGCAATAGAGGCCCTTCCAACAAGTATTCCCGACCAGCTTAAGTTGTTGTATCCATTTATTGATTCTACGGATGAAGACTTTCGAGCGACAGCCATTAGTTCACTGTTGGGCAGTGGACAATTGGAAGCCGAATTAAAAGCGGGAAGTCTTGTTATTAATCTCCTGCAGTCAAAATCGCCAGCCGATCAAGCCTTTGGCTGTAGACTGCTTCGGAAAATAGCAAAGGAAAACAACTACTATTTAGTTCTGCCCCTTTTGAATTCCTCATACCCTGAAGTCCGTGCAGAGGCCATACAAACCGCTGAATACATTCAGCACCCCAGCATTCGTAAAGAACTATTTTACATTTTTGATGGTTCTCCGAACGAGCCTTATTTACTGCAAGCCCTGGCTGCTTACGGTGATCAAAGCTTGCCGGCTATTCAAACTCGGTTCGCTGACAAAAGCTCCAATCTGACCAGGGATCGACAACTATGTGCGCTCTTATCGGCTATAAAAACTCCGGCATCGCTAGATCTATTATTTCATCAACTGGCACACTCCATATTAGAGGTCCGTAGTCTAGCAGCCCGATTACTGCATCAAGCTCAGTATCAGCTGCCCCAGTCCCTGGAAAAAGCCTATAATGAATATGTAGAGCAATGGTTGACAGAAGCCTACCACCTTTTGTATGGAGAGGAAAACCATGCGAACCACAAGTTACTCCAGTCTGCATTCCAGCAAGAACGAAGAAGCAAAACCGAACAATTACTCATGTTGGTTTCATTGAAATGCGATAGAAGTAAATTTAATCGAATCATGGATAGCTTTGCCTCTGCTCAACATCAGCAGCGTGATCAGGCATTGGAAATATTAGAGTATGAAATTCCCAAAAAACTATTTTTTTTACTCGAGTATCTACTTGATCCGAGTCTTGGAAAGGCCCGGTTGAAACAAGTAATTAAAATTAAGCCACATTTTGAACCCGAAAAAGACATGATTCAAAATGTGGTAGAACTGCATTGGGGTAACTTTACTCGATGGACTACTGCAGCCCTTCTCCAGCATATTAGAGAGCAAGACACTTCTGTACATGTTTCCCATCTCTTAGAACACCCCTCTACTCTTATTCGACAGCAGGCCCTTGTCTGCACTGATAAAACACCCATATCTATGCATAGCGAATCATCTTCTGAATCGGTTTTACTTCAAGTCGAAAAAATCCTACTCCTCAAGAACACAAAGTTGTTCCAGAATATTCCTGAACATATTCTGGTTGATGTAGCTGAAATTGTCACCGAGGTCGAATGCGCTGCTGGTGAGCAACTCTTCAACAAAGGCGATATGGGAACTAAAATGTTTATAATTGCAAATGGCAGTATACGTATTCACGATGGTGATCATGTGTTCTCCAACCTGCATAAACATGACATATTTGGTGAACTCGCCTTGCTAAGTCCAGAGCCACGCTCAGCTTCTGCTTCCGCTTCTGAGGATAGTTTGCTCCTTTGTATTGATCAGGCTCCATTTTTTGAATTGACTAGTACACATCCGGAGGTGAGTAAAGGTATTATCCAGCGATTAGCTGAATTACTTCGAAGCCAAAATGAAGAAATTATTGAAATGAAAAGAGCGCGCAATAGCACTGAAAAGGACAATTAACCCTAGGCTAATCATCAACCTGGTCATGAATTTGCTGTAAGCGCTCAGCTTTTTTACCATTGCGCCAATTTTTAGCCGTTTTTGTAAAGTAGGAATGGGACTTAAAAAATCGAAGTTGTAATCGATTCCACTCCTCCTCATTACTTATTACTCCTAACTTTTTAAATTCCTCATATAATCTATTGGCGATGACCCAAAAATCATCTCTCCCCAGGTAATCTAAGTCTGCATCACATAAGACCTCACTCAAGTGATCTTTCGGATCCTGAGGAATTTGTGTGGCACGAATCATTTCGCACACCCGATTTATTGAATCTGAATGGTACCCATAGCGAGGCATCCACTCTTGAGCTACGTGGCAGCTCGCTTCTTCGTGATTTTTTGAGGAAACCACAAAGCCACTATCGTGCAAAACCGCAGCCGCTTTTAAATCCCCCATTTCACTTTCCGATATCCCTTCAGCCTGACCTATGCGAATCGCAGCTTGCAACACATCCTTTGTATGATCGACAGAATGATATGTTAGGTATCCGGGAAGGCCTGCTTCCATCCAATCGAATACATCTTCTTTTAATCCTGCAAAGTCTGGACTTTCCTTAAAATTTTGTTTGTCGCTAACCCGATTCTCCATTCTATAAATTATAGTAATAAATAAATATCCTTTTTTTTATTAAGGTCCTACACAATATAATATAATTTATTTTATTTCTAATCGCTATTTCTATTTTGGGGGTGTCCCCGCTGTGCTTTGCTCCGCGGGGTCGGGTCACTTCGGGGTTCGCTGGACGCTCCGTACTCAAGCCGCCCCAAAAGATTGCGGCGGTCTTTCGCACCTTCCCACCGCTAAGCGGCGGGCCCTCCGCACCCCTCACCCTTGCGCGCTCCGCGCGCTTTTCCGTTTAAGACATACGCTCCGTCTATTTAAGCCAAAAAAAGTGCTATAATATTAAAGCCGCACACAGCCTGATTTCAAAAACTAATCCAATGGAAAGCAGGTCACGGACTTTAGGATGAGATCTGGCTTTTCACGAAGTCTTGTTCAAGAATTCAGCTCCAGGCTACACACCCCCCAAGGTTCACTATAGCTCCGACAATAATGAGGGTGGACTCGTGCCTCGAAATGGGATGATCTCATGTTTTCAAAGGAAGTGGGATGTGATTTTTGAAGGTCACCTAGCATGGCGTGGCGGGCAGGTGCTCGTCGTGCATTTGTATAAGGCACCCAAAAATGCTCAGCAACAGAACGGGAGTCGAATTGTATGACAGCTAAAAGCCCTTTCTCATTGAATAACCACTCGCCAGAGTAGTCGTGAGGTCCGCATTGGCAAGAAAATTGATCTTCAGATAAAAATTGACATGGAAAGTTTTTAGGTGCGAATGTTCGTGGAAGGTCAAACTGTCTGGAGGCCATTTTATAGCTTGCTTCCTTCGCTACCCAAAATTTAAAAAGAACCACCTTTGATTGGGCATGCTTTTTCCAAAAGGTGATCTCAGCTGACGTTAAGATCTTGTTAGCGATGCGCTCAACCCGTTTCCATTCCCTATCCATAAAGGCGTGGGAAAGAAAGTCATTAGCGATCATACCTTTGCGGAAATAATTTCCATTGCAGCACCAAGCGTGAGCATATTCTCAGCCTCTTCATCCGTAATTTCGATATCAAATTCATCTTCGATATCTAAAATAATATCTATTAAGTGGGCTGAATTAATATGTAAATCCTCCATCAGGTCTAAGTCGTCGGTTACTTTTTCCGGTTTTTCTCCTTTGGGAATATAGGTATCGATGATACCCTCTAATTTTTTTCGAATATGTTCAGACGTCATAGCCCTTCAATTTTTAGAACAAGATCTAGAGGTTTGAAGCAAGGAGCTCAAAATACAACTCAACTCTTCGTCCATTTTTTTTAAATTCCAGCGTATCACAAAGTTCCCGAATTAAGAAAACACCTCTACCTCCACAACATTCAATTTTATCACTGGTCGTGGGGTCGGGAAGCTGCTGATAATCAAATCCACTGCCTTCATCTTCTACAACGACCCGTAACTGGGAGGAGGAATTAGAAATCTCAATTCTAACATACTTACTGCTATCTTTCTGATTTCCATGAATGATCGCATTACTGACTGCTTCAGTAAGCGAAACCATTAAATTACATTTCAAGTCGTCTGAAAGATTATAATAGTCTGCCCATTGATCTACCAGCGATTGAATTTCGCAAATATTGTCTGGATGAGAAGAGATTTTGTGCATAACAAGCACTTTCCGTGATTTGATCTACCCTTTTAACTTACTGAACACTCAAATTGTTCCCGAGTTGGTCATAGTAGTTTTCCACCAAGCCGCGATAAAATGACTGAACGGAAGGTGAAACCAGTCGAATCTGCTCAATGGCGGCCTCTCGTTCGCGCAAATAATCCTCTAAAGCCGGTGGTTTTTGCTGTCGAGCAATTTCGCGCGCCTGTTCGGCCTTTCGCTCCTCTTTTTGTTCCCGCTGCCGCTCTGCCCGATCACTTTCTAATAAACGCGTAACGATATCTCGCTGACGGCGGACCATCTCTTGCGTCAACCGCTTGTTTACAAGATCAGTTTCTATCTCCTCCATTTGATCGATGATATCTTGTAATGCTTGATCTCCTTGTCCTTGCTGCCGTTTTTCAGACTGAAAATCACGCAACATTTTCTTTAGCTTAGCCTGCTCTCTGGCCATTTTTGCAAACTCTTCAGCATTTCCCTCTTTGCCACCGGACTTCTTGCCTTTGTTCTCCTCCGCCTTCTTTTTCATCTCCTCATTTAGCTTTTTCTGGCCTTCAGTAATCATGTCCATAGGCTTTTTGCCTTGCCCTGGCTTCAAAGAAGGTTTGGGTTTGGAGCATTGCTGAGTACCGGGCTTCATATCAGCCATTTGCTCCTGCATTTGCTGCATAGCATCACTTAGCATTAAAGCCAGGTCATTCAAGTTTTTCATGGCTAATTGCTGATTTCGCCCGGCATCACCTTTTTCACGCTCTGCTAAATGACTTACACTTTTTGAGAAACGCTCCTTAACCTCATCCACCTTTTCTAATATAAAGGATTCAATTTGCAAGTTTCGCTGACTCAATGCCACCAGGCTGTCCTCTACAATTTTAAATTTATCCTCAAGCCCAAACTGTTCTTGCGTTAAGCGAGTAAACCGAGGGGTTAAGGGACTCGTTCGCGCAAAGCCATCAATTAGGTCCTCTTGAGTAAATGAAACTTCTAGTAAGTTCTCTAATATTTGGCGGAGAAGATCTAAATCCTCCTCCATCGACTCCATGGAGGCCGATTGCATCCCGGCAGAAGCGCTTTTCTTCATATCCTCCATTTTCTTCCTTGCGCTTTCTTGCTGCTTCCCTGCTTTTTGCTTTTCGTTTTGCTCCAAACTCTCCTTAGCTCCTTCGAGGTCCTTCTGAATATCACGCATTTCTTCACGTATGTTTTTCATATCCACGGGTGAGGGTAATTTGCGACTGCGTTGATTCAATTCCTTCATCTCCTCTTTCGACTTCTCAAATTGTTCATTGATTTTCTCCTGCTCTTCTTTCAACTCTTCAGCTGACTGTTCTCCTTCTTTCGTTCGTTCTTCAAGATCCTCAAGTTCTTTGGCCAGCTCTTCGATTTTACTGAGCTCCTGTTGTAAATCTTTCTCAAACTCTAACTGGCGGAACATTTTTTCCAATCGCTCCGTCGTCATTTCCATATTCTGCTGACTCTCATCCATTTCCTCCATCATATCCAGAGCCTCATCTTTTTTCATTTCCTCCATCAGCTCCTGGATTTTCTCCAGTAGTTCTTTCATCCGCTCATTTTCAGCGGCTTCTTCAAACATTTCCTTAAGTTTTTCTTGCTTTTCCTTTTGCTCTTCTGTCAACTCCTTACTCTCCTCTTCAGCACGCTGCTTTTCCTCAAACTTCTCCAGCATCTCTTTCATTTGTTCTTCAAGTTGCTTTTCTTTTTCCATCAAACTCTCTAGATCTCGCTGATCCTTCCAGTCCATTTCTTTTTTATTCAGCAACTTATCTCGCATCCGCTGTATTTCCTCTTTCAGCTTTTTCCGTTCCTTTAGGTTTTCGTTTAGCTGTTCTTGTATTTCATTTTGATTTGCCTTTGTTATAGCATCGTACTCCTCCAGTGTCGGCTTCTCAAATTGCATAATCTCTGAACGAGCGACTTTGGGGCCTCGGATTCCATCATTATCAAACACTTCAAAATAATACTTCACCGTACTACCCGGAGCCAGCGACAAACTATCCAACTCTAAAATGTAATCGAAAGTAGTTGGGTTTGACTGAATAGGTATTCGGTTACGCCTGACTATAGGCTTACCCGATTTCTTTTGAATTTCATACACAAACTGTAAGCGGGTGAGTCCGTAATCATCTCCTGCTTCACCAGCAAAAAAGATTCGTCGGTCGTCGAGACTATCCCTGAAAGTGCGGGCTCGGATATTAGGATATCGGTCTTCTCGAACTTGCAGAAGGTACGAGCTGGAATCTGCTCGATCTAAATGCTGACTCGATACGTATATTCTATAATCCTGCGAACTGAAAAAAGTTTCATTAAACTCAAAGGACTCGTGGCCCTTTTTTTCCGCTTGCACCACAGAGTCCTTTCCGTAAGCCAACTCAATGCGTTCTGCACCGCTTGTTTCAAACATCCACTTTAAACGACTTCCCTCTGCAACAGTTACATCTCCTACATTTTCTAAGGTTCGCGATGGCATACCGGTATACGAAGGGGGCTGAATTTTTAGTGTAAATGCACTAAGCTGAGGCCGCTCTGTCACTTTCAATTGATAGAGTCGAGACTTAACATTGCCAGATATCAAACGAAAGTCTGTATTTTCCTGCACTTGAGAAAAGCGATATTGAAATTGGTCACCATCCTGGGCAGACATATTATACACCTGGCTTCCCAATTCAATGCGGACTTCAGAGGGTCTTACCTCACCTTCCGTATATACTTCTAAATCGAAATCAGCATATTGGACAACTTGAAGCGTATCGTTGCTAACTATAAATTCAAAAGGGGCCGGACGTTCAAACTCGGTCTTATTTTGAATTATTCGCTGACTACTGTCCCGAATCCAGGCAGGAACAAAAACAAGTAGGAGTAAAAGAAGAAGCAATGGCGGAAGAGCATACTTTAGATACCTTCTGTTTTTCCCGAGGTTAATGGCAGATAAAAAGGGTACAGATTTTATCTGCTCGGCTTTTTGGTCAATACCCGCTAACAATAAACTGGGATCTTCTGCATGATCTGCCTGGCGCTGCAGCTGAAGAATATTTAGTAGGCGATCCTCTACGGATGTAAAATGCTGTCCAATAATTTGAGCGGCCTGATCGTGACTTATTTGCTGTCCCAGCTGAAAATACTTTGCGATTGGACTCCCCAGCCAAAAGCCAAAACTCGCCACAGCCAGTGCGATAAAACTGTAAAAAAGCACCTGACGGGTAGAGCTGTCAAACCAAAACTGAGCCTCCAAAACAGAAAATAAAACAAATAAACCCAGCACTAAACCTATCCATAAAAGACCTCCTCTAATCATTTGATTGAGGTAATACTTTCGGATAAAGCGATCCAGCTTTTCTATTAATACCTGATACTGTGTGCTCTGAGCCATATATATCTTAATTTATTCGCCTTTATAACCCGGGAATAGGCCTAAAGATTGCTTATCTATAGGTAATACCTAACGAACTTTAGGTCATCATCGTTCCCCTTGGAGAATAGAATCTAAGACAAATTTTACCCTTTGATTTAGATTCTTCCCCCAACCGCAATTCTAATAGGTCGAAAATACAATTTTCCGATAGACCTAATATAAATAGAGCGGGGGAAAACCTTCCCTCGCTCTATTTATATTATTTGCCTTAGATTATGTTGGATAACTTATTCCATCATATCGATGCTGCTATTGATAAAGGCATTCAATTCCTCGCCTTGCAACATATTTTGATTTAGGCGTGCCAGATCAAATAAGTATTTCGCAAACTTCTCTTTCTTTTCTTCAGAACGCATTCGAACAAGTTTTTCACTCACTAACTTGTGATTGGTATTAATGACCAATTCGTACATGTCGGGCATAGCGTTCATATCCATTCCTTGCATTTGCTGCATTTCCTTCATGCGACGCATAAACTCTGGCCGGGTGATCAATACAGGATGATCATCCTGTCCGAGGGCTTTCATTTTAAGTTGCTGATTTTCAGGAACAACTGACTTGAAGAGTTTCTCAACCTTTTCTTTTTGTTTCTCATCGAGTTGATCCTCAAATTCTTCGCCCTTATCGATGAGCTTATCCGGCGTACTGGAATCAACACGCACAAACTGAAGGTTTTCTTCTTTTTGCTCCAAATGCTGTAAGAAATGCGTATCAATAACGGCATCCATTACTAATACATCGTAGCCCTTAGCTTCGGCTGCTTTGATATAACTGGTATGTGAACTTTTTTGGGGCGTATACAAGAAAGTCAGCTTATCGTTTTTGTCTGTTTGTTCATTTTGAACCTTGGCCTTGTATTCGGGTAGCGTAAAATACTCGCCAGCAGTGTTTTTCAGTAAACTGAAATCTTTTACTTTATCGTAAAATTTATCTTCAGACAGCATACCGTACTTTACAAAAACGTTGATCTCATCCCATTTGGTTTCGAAATCCTTGCGGTCCTCAGTAAATAGGTCTTTAAGCTTTTCCGCTACCTTTTTGGTGATATAGCCGGTAATCTTTTTAACGTTGCGATCAGACTGCAGATAGGAACGCGATACATTTAGCGGAATATCCGGAGAGTCAATAACACCGTGAAGTAAGGTCAAAAATTCGGGAACAATTTCTTTCACCTCATCTGTCACATATACCTGATTACTGTACAGATGTATTTTGTTTTTCTGTACTTCTAACTGGTTTGTGATTTTGGGAAAGTATAAAACACCAGTCAGATTAAATGGAAAATCGATATTCAGGTGTATCCAAAATAATGGGGGGGAGCTGTATGGATATAACTCCTGATAAAAATCTTTATAGTCATCCTCCGTCAGCTCATTAGGGCTCTTCTTCCAAAGCGGATTGGGGTTGTTTATAATATTAGGTACTTCTTTTTCTTCTGCGTCGTCACCTTCACCCTCAGTGATCGTCTCTGTACCAAACTGAATTTCTATGGGAAGGAATTTACAGTATTTATCCAACAATTGCTGGATTCGACCTTTCTCTAAAAATTCTTTTTCTTCATCTGCAATATGTAAAATAACATCCGTTCCACGCGTTTGACGGTTTCCTTCCGTTATCTCATAAGCTGGTTCACCTTCGCAGGACCATGTCGAGGCGTTGTCCTCATCCTTATAGGAAACACTGTCAACTTCAACCTTCTCAGCTACCATGAATGCCGAATAGAAGCCTAAACCGAAATGGCCAATGATGGAGCTATCATCTTTATATTTTTCTAAAAATTCGTGTGCAGACGAAAATGCCACCTGATTTAGGTACTTTTTCATCTCTTCAGTGGTCATTCCCAGACCAAAATCCCGAATTGTCAATGTGCCTTTATCTTCGTCTAATATGACGCGGATTGTGAGATCGCCGAGCTCTTTTTCATATTCTCCTTTTCTCGCTAATGTCTTTATCTTTTGCGTAGCATCAATTGCGTTGGCAATAAGCTCTCGCAAGAATATTTCCTGATCTGAGTATAAGAACTTTTTGATTATCGGAAATATATTCTCCGTCTGGACTGAAATTTGACCTTTTTCCATCGTACAAATTTTTTCTTTAGAAGTAGCAAATTACATTCCAACACTACAATTCCGCCATTATGTCTGTCAGTATGGGGTGCATCTCTGCCAAATCGTCTTTGGTACGGCCAATGCTTTCAAGAACTGGCCTGATCGGATTTCCATTCGCATCCAAACTGGTTCTCTAGTTTCTTTAGATTTGGATGCTACAGTTTTCATGCCTGTATTTGAGCAAAGTAAACGGCAT
>Ga0102925_1001726_pt1 | contig 12132 bp, 10 predicted proteins | sample SalPonR1_A_D1_MG_FD_78216 | JGI IMG/M metagenome (GOLD analysis project Ga0102925, IMG submission 78216) | Salt pond soil microbial communities from South San Francisco under conditions of wetland restoration - Salt Pond MetaG R1_A_D1_MG | ecosystem: Environmental > Aquatic > Marine > Intertidal... | reverse complement strand
CGAGCCCGATGTGCACGACCGGCAGACGCATCGGGATATCGATCCGCCGGACTGGTGCGAGGTCGTGGTCTATGAGGGCACCGTTTCCGCGCTCAAGGAAGCCGCGGGGCGCGCCACCTGCGCCGACATCGTCGTGAAGGCCAGCGGCGTGGGATTCGAGGACGACCTTCTGTTCGCGGAAGTGATGACCGCCGCCCGTCCTGGCGCGCTCAGGGTCTTCTGGGACGTCGACGCGCCCGCGACGCTTGCCGGACTCGAGCCTTTCCCCGATCACCCGCTCCGCCGCGCGCTTCCCTCGCTCGACCTCGTGCTGACCTACGGAGGCGGCGATCCCGTCGTCTCCGCCTACACAGCGCTCGGGGCGCGGCGCTGCGTCCCGATCTACAACGCGCTCGACCCCGCGACGCACCATCCAGTCGCGCCCGAACGGCGCTTCGAGGCCGAGCTCGCCTTTCTCGGCAACCGCCTGCCCGACCGCGACGACAGGGTCCGCGAATTCTTCCTCTCTCCCGCCGCCGGCAATCCCGCTCACCGGTTCCTCATTGGAGGATCCGGATGGGAGAACGTCGCGATGCCGGGCAATGTCGCGCGCCTGGGCCACGTCCCGACCGCCGACCACAACGCCTTCAATTCGAGCCCGTCTATGGTCCTGAACGTGGCTCGGGACAGCATGGCCAAGACCGGATTCTCACCCGCCACCCGCATCTTCGAGGCCGCGGGAGCCGGTGCCTGCCTCGTCACCGACGACTGGGAAGGGATCGAGACCTTCCTCGAGCCCGGCAAGGAGATCCTCGTCGCCCGCGACGGGCAGGACGTCGCGGACATCCTCTCGACCATGACCCGCTCCGAGGCCGCGGCGATCGGCAGCGCCGCCCTGCGCCGCGTACATGCGGACCACACGTACGACCGCCGGGGCGAAGAGGCGCATGCCGTTTTCGAGGCTTACGCGACACGAACGGAAGCCGCGGAATGAGCGAGCCGCTGAAGATCGTCTTCATCGGACTGTCGATCACCTCGTCCTGGGGGAACGGCCACGCCACCACCTATCGTGCCCTCATCAAGGGCCTCGCGCAGGAGGGGCACCGGGTCCTCTTCCTCGAACGCGACGTGCCCTACTACACCGAGAACCGCGACATGCCCTGTCCGGAGTTCTGCGATCTCGGGCTCTATGGGGATCTCGACGAGGCATTCGCCCGCTACGGCCCGCTGATCGACGGCGCGGATGCGGTGATCGTGGGCTCCTACGTCCCAGAAGGCGCCAAGCTGATCTCCCGCCTGCTCACCCGCGTGCGTCCGCTCTGCTTCTACGACATCGACACACCCGTCACACTGGCGGCGCTCGACCAGGGCAAGCGGGACTATCTGACGCCCGGCCAGATCCCCTGTCTCGACGTCTATTTCTCGTTCTCCGGCGGCGAGGTGCTCGAGCATCTCGAGCGTGCGCGGGGAGCACGCCGCGCCGAGGCGCTCTATTGCGCAGTCGACACCGACCGCCACGCGCCCGCGCCGGACACCGCGAAACGCTGGGATCTCGGCTATCTCGGCACCTACAGCGACGACCGGCAACCGACGCTCGACGCGCTCCTTCTCGAGCCCGCGCGCCGCCTTCCCGACCGACGCTTCGTCGTCGCGGGGCCGATGTACCCCGACACGATCGATTGGCCGGACAACGTGGAGCGGATCGAGCATCTTCCGCCTGCCCGTCATCCGGCCTTCTACTCTGCGCAACGCTTCACGCTGAACGTCACGCGCGCCGACATGAAGCGGATGGGCTGGTCACCCAGTGTCCGGCTCTTCGAAGCGGCCGCCTGCGGGACGCCCGTGATCAGCGACCGCTGGGCGGGGCTGCACGACATCTTCCCCGACGGACGCGCCATCCTCACGGCGTCAACGACAGATGACGTGGTCGCTGCGCTCACGCAACTGCCCGACGGCACGGCCGGCGCCATCGGGCAGACCGCGCGGAACATCGCGCTGCGCGATCATTCAGGCCGCGCCCGCGCGCGACAGCTGGTCCGCGTCCTCGAAAGCCTGACCGCCAATGCGGTTAACACCTGATGACAAAGCCCAGAGGAAGTCGTTTGAACCCTGATCGGACGTCCATCACCAGCGCGGCGGAGTTCCTCCCCTGCCGGGCCGGAATCGGAGCGGCGGAAGCGCCGCACGGAGCGGTACGACGGCTCGCAGGTGCCATGTGACCCGCCGCGACGCACTCCGCAGAAAGGCCGACACAGAGCTGGAACAGCGCATCGTCGACCTTGGACCGTGGTTTCAGAACCTCAGGATCGACGGGATCGAGACTGCGCCCGATCACTTCCTCGGGGACTACCCGCGGTTCAAATGGGAGAAGTTCCAGCACGTCGTGCCCGAGGACCTGTCCGGGTGCACGGTCCTGGATATCGGCTGCAATGCGGGCTTCTACTCCCTCGAGATGGCCCGGCGCGGCGCCGACCGGGTCGTGGCGATCGACACCGATCCGCACTACCTGGCGCAAGCGCGGTTCGCCGCCGACGAGGCGGGCGCGCGGATCGAGTTTCGCGAGATGTCGGTCTACGACGTGGGCCAACTGGGAGAGCGGTTCGACTTCGTCATCTTCATGGGCGTGCTCTACCACCTGCGTCACCCGCTTCTGGCGCTCGACCTCATCCACGAGCATGTGGCGAAGGATCTCATGCTGTTCCAGTGCATGCTGCGCGGACCGGAGCAGGTTTTCGTCCCGCCCGACGACACGCCCTTCGACGACGAGGCACGCTTCGACCGGCTCGATCATCCGCTTCTCTACTTTGTCGAAGATCGATATGCGGCGGATCCGACGAACTGGTTCGTGCCGAACCGCGCGGGCGTCGAGGCGATGCTGCGCAGCTCGGGCTTTCGCATCACGGCGCATCCCGAGCGCGAGGTCTACCTTTGCACCGTCGAGGAGCGTCCCTGGTGGGCGAATGCCCCGCCCGGGATCGCACCCTGAACACCCGCCCCGACGGCGCCGGCCGTGCATCGACGCGGCTGCTTTGAAGAGGCTGGCTCCTGGGGTACAAGCCATTCATGACGCGCATCGGAAAACGCTCTTCGGCCCGCCTCGCAGTGCATGCGGTTGTCCTCGCGGCTGTTGTTTTCCTGTCGGCGGTCATGGCCGAGGCCCAGGACACCGCGGCCCCAGAAGCGCCCTCAGGTCAGATCGCCGTCGGCTCGTCCGAGATAGACGACGAAGAAATCCGGGACCGGATACGCGCTATCCTCGGCGAAATGGCCGGGTTCGAGGACGTGGACGTGTCGGTTTCATCCGGGGTCGTGACCGTCTCGGGCGAGGTGATCGACGCGGCCGCCGAGGAGACGCTGCGCAGCGTCGTGAACCGCGTCGACGGCGTCGTCGCGCTCGAGAACGAGGTCACGCAGACGGCCGACCTCGAGGTCAGGCTGGCGCCGGCGATCGAGCGCCTGCGCCAGCGGGTCGAACGGATCGCCGTCAATGCGCCGATGTTCGTTCTGGCCCTCCTGGCGTTTGCCATCGTCTTCGTTGCGGGATGGCTGCTGACTAGCAGGTTCCACTTCTGGGAGCGTCTGGCGCCGAACGCGTTCATCTCCGACATCTATCGGACGGTCGCCCGCTTCCTCTTCGCCGCGGTCGGGCTCGTCGTCGCGCTCGACATCCTGAATGCCACGGCGCTGATCGGCGCCGTGCTCGGGGCGGCTGGCCTCGTCGGACTGGCCGTGGGGTTCGCCGTCCGTGACACGGTCGAGAACTTCATAGCGTCGGTTCTTCTCAGCCTGCGTCAGCCATTCCGCCCGAACGACGTGGTCGACATCAATGGCGACCTCGGAAGCGTCGCCCGCCTGACCTCGCGTGCGACCATTCTGATCTCACCGGACGGCAACCAGATCCGGATTCCAAACGCCACGGTGTTCAAGGGCAGGATCGTCAACTACACCCGGGACCCCCATCGGCGGTTCGTCTTCACGCTCGGCGTCGGGCCCGAGACCGACCTTGCCGCGGCGCTGTCGCGTGGCACCGAGGCGCTGGCCGGTCTTCCGTTCGTTCTTGCCGATCCGCCGGTCTCCGCCTGGATCGAGGATGTGGGAGAGTCCAGCATCCTCGTCACCTTCGCCGCATGGGCCGATCAGACCCGGTCCGACTTTCTCAAGGCGCGGGGAGAGGCCATCAGGGTCACCAAGACCGCGCTGGAAGCGGAAGGCATCAGCCTGCCGGAACCGACGTACAGGCTGAAGATGGAGACCGGGGGCACGGACGCCGGCGAACCCCGAGCCGCGGTCAGGCCGCCGTCCGCGACCCTCGCGCTCGAAGCCCTTCCAGATGCGGCGACACCGGATCACGCCGGTCTCGCCACCGAAAAGGTGCTGGAACGGGAACGCGGATCGAAGGACACCTCCCCCGACCTTCTGAGCGACGCCAGAGAGGCGGAATAGCCGCAGGAGAGCGACACCACCGCGATCGGCGTTGCCAGGACCGACCGAAAAGACCTCGGAGGGCGGTTTCCGGGTGCATGACCAGCCAGAGAGGGGCTACTGTGGGCTCATGAGCTCGTGGCCCCCCGACACTGACAGCGTCACGCGGCGCTTTCGCGCGTCGCCGGAGCGTCCTCTCGCGATGCTGAAGCTTTGCCCGGTCTACGCTCCGACACCGCTTCGCAACCTGCCCGGGCTCGCGAGGGATCTGAATGTCGGACTGCTGCTGGCCAAGGACGAGTCCCAGCGCATGCGGCTTGGAAGCTTCAAGGCGCTGGGCGGCGTCTACGCGGTGGCCCAGATCATCTGCGACGCGTCGGGCGCACGGACTCCGGACGCGCCGGACGCGCAACGCGCCGCCGCGGGCCTGACCTTCGTGACCGCGAGCGCCGGCAATCACGGGCTGGCCGTCGCGGCCGGCGCCCGGATCTTCGGCGCTCGTGCCGTGATCGTTCTGGACGAAAGCGTGCCGGAGGCCTTCGCGGCACGTATCCGCGCCTCCGGTGCGGAGGTTCGCCGCGCACCCGGCGTCTACGAAGACGCGGTCGAGCTTGCGGGGCGCCTCGCTGACGAGGAAGACTGGCTCCTTCTCGCCGACGGGTCCTGGCCTGGCTACACAACCCGCCCCGCACTGGTGATGGAGGGCTATTCCGTTCTCGCACAGGAATGCCACGACATGCTCTGCAGGACCGGCGACTGGCCGACGCATGTCTTCCTTCAGGCAGGTGTGGGAGGCATGGCTGCCGCGGTCGCGGCCCATGTCCGCACCTGCTGGCCTCATCAGCCCGTCATCGCGGTGGTCGAACCCGAAGAAGCGGCGTGCTTACGCGACAGCGTCCGGGAAGACCGCGTGACACGCGCGTCGGGCGCGGTGTCGAACATGGGCCGGCTCGACTGCAAGGACGCCTCGCTCATCGCATTCGAGTCGCTCCGCCGCGATGCCGACATGTTCCTGACCGTCACCGACCGCAAGGCGAGCGAGGCCGTCGGTCTCCTCGACCGACACGGCATTTCCTCGACACCGTCGGGAGCAGCCAGCATCGCAGCGGTTCGCCAGATCGCGCCCTCTGCCGACGCGCGCTGCCTCGTCATCGTCACTGAATGCGGCCCGCACGGGGAAGGATCGTAGGCACCGGCAAGCAGCAGGGCCTCAGCCGGATCGCAGGCGCAGCGGAGCCTCGACGATGTGTCGCCGCATGAGGTCTGCCGCTTCCTGGGCCTCGCCCTCCACCATGGCCGCGAAGATCCGATCGTGTTCGTCCCAGACCTGAACCGACATTCCGGGGTGCTGGAGAACCCGTCCCATGGAGCGGCGAAGATGCTGCCAGTTGAGGCGCATCGTGTCGACGACGATGTCGTTGCCGCTGAGGGCGTAGATATGTCCGTGGAAATCGATGTCGGCCTGCAGAACGCCCGCTTCGTCCCCCGATCGGACCTTTGTCTTGCCGAACTCGACGATGCGCCGCCCCTCGGATATTGCCGGCCCGTCGAGGTTGGCCGTTGCCAGAGTGACGGCCAGAGGCTCGATGGCGGACCGGAACTCGTAGATCGACCTGAAGAGCGTCTCGTCCACGGGCGCCACGACGACGCCTCGCCGGCCCGTCTCCATGACGAAGCGCTGCGCCTTCAGCATCGCTATCGCACTGTTCACGGGCTGCCGCGAGACCTGCAAACGGTCGGCAAGCTCGTCCTGATTGAGACGATCGCCCGGCGGCAACTGCCCGGTGCAGATGGCTTCGAGAATCGCCTCGTAGGTCTGATCGACAAGAGACTTCGAAGGGGCGAGTGCTTCCATCGGGTCCGGTCCGCCTTCTGCCGTGAAGATTTCTGCTAGACTGCATACCGCATTTCGTATACGAATTGAACCCGCTTTGGGAGGAACGACACATGCAAGACAACTTGCCCATCCGGGTGCTCCTGGCGAAGGTGGGGCTCGACGGCCACGATCGCGGCGTCAAGGTCGTCGCGCGCACCCTGCGCGATGCCGGGATGGACGTGATCTACACCGGCCTGCACCGCACGCCCGACGAGGTCGTCACGGCGGCGGTGCAGGAGGACGTGGACGTGCTTGGTGTGAGCCTTCTGTCGGGCGTGCAGATGACCGTCTTCCCGAAGATCTTCCGCCTTCTGGAGGAAAAGGGGGCGGAGGACATGATCGTGGTCGCCGGCGGCGTCATGCCGGACGAGGACATGGCCGCCCTGCGGGAGATGGGCGTGGCCGAAGTCATGCTTCAGGACACGCCGCCGCAACAGATCATCGATCGCCTCACGCAACTCGTTTCCGAGCGAGGCGCCCGATAGAGGCGGCGGCCCGGGCGGAAGCAACCAAGACAAGACCCGCTTTCGTGCCGCAGAACGCGTTGCCAGCGCCCGCTTCGCACGCACCGCCACGGGAGGGACCGGGGCGCAAACCGGAGGAGACCTGATGGAAGCCTGGACGTTTCCGCCCCGCTATGACGAAAGCTACGTTCCGCCCCCGGACCAGAAATACTGGTTTCCCGAGCGCGAGACGATGGCGCCGGGCGACCGGGACCGCGCGATCCTCGAGCGTCTCAAGGAAGTCTGCGCCTATGCCTACGAGCATGCGCCCTTCTATCGCCGCAAGTGGGACGAGGCCGGCTTTCACCCTGGCCAGTTGAAGTCGCTCGAGGACTTCGAGACGCGGGTTCCAATCGTCCGCAAGGACGAACTCCGCACCGCGCAGGCGAGCGCGCCACCGTTCGGCGATTATCTCTGCATTCCGGAAGCCGACGTCCACCGCATCCATGGCACCAGCGGCACGACGGGGAGACCGACCACCTTCGCCATCGGCCGGAGCGACTGGGACGCCATCCGGAACGCCCATGCCCGGATCATGTGGGGGATGGGGATCCGGCCGGGCGACATCGTCTGCGTCGCCGCGATCTTCAGCCTCTACATCGGGAGCTGGGGCGCGCTCGCCGGCTCCGAGCGTCTCGGCGCCAAGAGCTTCCCGTTCGGGGCGGGCGCGAGCGGCATGAGCCTGCGCTGCGCCCAATGGCTCGACATGCTCAAGCCCGCCGCCTTCTACGGAACGCCGACCTACGCGCTGCATCTCGCCGACGTCGCGCGCGAGAACGGGATCGACCCGAAGGGCTTCGGCCTCCGGACCCTGTTCTTCTCCGGCGAACCCGGCGCGTCCATCCCGGCCGTGAAGTCGCGCATCGAAGAGCTTTACGGCGCCCGCGTCATCGATTGCGGCTCGATGGGCGAGGCGACGCCCTGGATGAACGTCGCGGGCAGTGCCGAGACGGACGGCCTGCTGTGCTGGCAGGACGTCGTCTACACCGAGGTCTGCGACCCGACGACCCACAGGCGGGTGCCCTACGGCCAGCGCGGCACGCCGATCTACACCCATCTCGAGCGGACGTCGCAGCCGATGATCCGCCTGATGTCGGGCGACCTCACGCTCTGGACCGATGATCCCGCGCCTTGCGGCCGCACCTATCCCAGATTGCCGCACGGCATCATCGGGCGGATCGACGACATGTTCACGATCCGCGGCGAGAACGTCTACCCGAGCGAGATCGACGCCGCTCTGAACGAAACCCCTGGCTACGGCGGAGAACACCGCATCCTGATCACCCGCGACGGCGCGATGGACGAACTGGCGGTCCGGGTCGAGGCGAACGAGGAGACATGGTCGTCTTCCGAACGGCAGGGCGCGTTCCGCGATCTCGTCGCCCGGCGTCTCAACACGCTCCTGGGCCTGCGGGCCGTCGTCGAGCTTGCCGAGCCGAAAAGCATCGACCGGACGGACTTCAAGGCGCGCCGTGTCATCGACGACCGCGCGGCGCTGCGCGAGATGATGAACCGCATGGAGAAGGCGTCCTCCGCATGAGCCGGCCCTACGTCGCGTCCGAAGACCTCGTCGCCCGCGTCCGTGAGGGCAAGACCGCCGCGGTCGCGCGGCTGATCTCGCGGGCGGAGGCGGGCGTGCCGGAGGCGCGGACGGCCGTGGGCGAGATCTACCGCCTGGCAGGCGGGGCGCACGTCATCGGCATTACCGGCGTCCCCGGATCGGGAAAGTCGACGCTCGTCAGCAAGCTCGCGGAACGGCTGCGCGCGCGCGACCAGACCGTCGCCATCGTCGCCGTCGATCCCTCGAGCCCCTACTCGGGCGGGTCGATCCTCGGCGACCGGATCCGGATGTCGGACCTCGTCCTCGACGAGGGCGTCTTCATCCGCTCGATGGCGACCCGGGGCGCGGTCGGCGGCATGGCCCATGCCGCGCTGGATGTCGTGGATATCCTCGACGTCGCGGGCTTCGACGTCGTGATCATCGAGACGGTCGGCGTGGGACAGGACGAGGTCGAAATCGCGAGCGCGTCGCAGACCACGGTGGTCGTCTCGGCACCGGGTCTTGGCGACGAAGTGCAGGCGATCAAGGCCGGGATGCTCGAGATCGCGGATATCCACGTTGTCTCGAAGGCCGATCGCTCTGACGCCAACCGGGCGATCACCGATCTGAAGATGATGCTGAAGGACCAGATGCCCCGGACGGGCGACTGGCGACCGCCCGTGTTCGGGGTCTCCTCGCTCGACGTCTCGGGCTTCGACGCGTTGATCGGGGCGCTGGATCAGCATCGGGAGGTGATGGCGGGGCCTGCGGGCGAGGCCCGGCAGCGGGCCATCGCCAGATTCCGTCTGGCCAAGACGGGCGAGCGACTGCTTCTCGAGCGCTTCCGCGCCGCGCTGGCAACGGACGAGGAAGAGCGCACCGACGCGCTCGCCGCAAGACGGCAGGATCCATACGAGACGGCGGACGCCTTCGTCCGCGGCTTCATGGGAGGATGATGACATGACGGACAAGATCGGCACGACATCCACGGAGGACATCGAGCAGCAGGTCGAGGAGTGGGAGCAGACGGAGGTCGCGGCGTTCCTCGCCCGGCAGCCCGAGCGGAAGGACCAGTTCTTCAGCATCGGGGATTTCCCGGTGAAGCGGACCTACACCGCCGCCGACATCGCCGACACGCCGATCGAGGACATCGGCCTGCCGGGGCGCTACCCGTTCACCCGTGGCCCCTACCCCACGATGTACCGCGGCCGCCCCTGGACGATGCGCCAGATCGCCGGCTTCGGCACCGGCGAGGACACCAACAAGCGCTTCAAGTACCTCATCGAGCAGGGGCAGACCGGCATCTCGACCGACTTCGACATGCCGACCCTCATGGGCTACGACAGCGATCATCCGATGTCCGAGGGCGAGGTGGGACGCGAAGGCGTCGCCATCGACACGCTCGCCGACATGGAGGCACTGCTCGAAGGCATCGACCTGGAGAACATCTCGGTCTCGCTGACGATCAATCCGACCGCGTGGATTCTCTTCGCGATGTACGTCGTCCTTGCCGAAAAGCGGGGCTACGATCTCGACAAGCTCTCAGGCACCGTTCAGGCGGACATCCTGAAGGAGTACATGGCGCAGAAGGAGTACATCTTCCCGATCGCGCCGTCGGTTCGCATCGTGCGCGACCTGATCGCCTATTCCGCGCAGAACATGAAGCGCTACAACCCGATAAACATCTCGGGCTACCACATATCGGAAGCCGGGTCCTCGCCGGTGCACGAGGCGGCGTTCACCCTCGCGAACCTGATCGTCTACGTCGAGGAAGTCACCAAGACCGGGGTGGACGTGGACGACTTCGCGCCGCGGCTCGCGTTCTTCTTCGTCAGCCAGGCCGACTTCTTCGAGGAGATCGCCAAGTTCCGCGCGCTCCGCCGCTGCTACGCCAAGATCATGAAGGAGCGCTTCGGCGCGAAGAAGCCCGAGTCGATGCGCCTGCGCTTCCACTGCCAGACGGCGGCGGCGACGCTGACCAAGCCCCAGTACATGGTGAACGTGGTGCGCACCGCGATGCAGGCGCTCTCGGCCGTCCTCGGCGGCGCGCAGTCGCTGCACACCAACGGCTACGACGAGGCCTTCGCGATCCCGACCGAGGACGCGATGCGGCTCGCGCTCCGGACCCAGCAGGTGATCGCGGACGAGACCAACGTCACCCAGGTCGTCGATCCGCTCGGCGGCTCCTACTACGTCGAGGCGCTCACCAACGACTACGAGAAGAAGATCTTCGAGATCCTTGACGAGATCGACGAGCGCGGCGGCACCATCAAGCTGATCGAGGAAGGCTGGTTCCAGAAGCACATCGCGGACTTCGCCTACGACACGGCGCTCAGGAAGCAGTCCGGCGAAAAACCGGTCATCGGCGTGAACCGCTATCGCATGGAAGGACCCGAGGAGAGCGTCGAGACCCATCCCTACGACCCGACCACGGCCGACCGCCAGATTTCGCGGCTGCATCGCGTCCGCGCGGAGCGCGACGAGGCGAAGGTGCAGGGACTTCTGAAAGACCTCGCCGAAGTCGCGAAGGACGACAGAAAGAACATCCTCCCGCTGACGATCGAGCTTGTCCGCGAGGGGGCCTCCATGGGAGACATCGTCGAAACCCTCAAGGAGGTCTGGGGCACGTATCGCGAAACGCCGGTGTTCTGATGGCGCGGACTGTTACGCCCCGCACAGGTGCCGAATGACCGATCAGAATCCGCTCATCCTGCCCTATCACGGCACCGCACCGGACCTTGCAGGCCCTATCCTGTCGGCCGGATCAGGTTCGGCCGTGCTGGGGCGCGCCACGATCGGACGGGGCCTGAGCCTCGGCGCGCGCGCGGTGATCCGGGCCGACGGCCACTTCGTTCGGATCGGCGACGATTTTCATCTAGGCGACCGCTCGACAGTCCACATCGCGCACGAGATCTATCCGACCGAGATCGGGGCGGGCGTCACCGCGGGCCGAAACACGGTGATCCACGCCTGCGCCGTCGGGGATCGCTGCGGCTTTGGAGATGATGTCATCATCCTGGACGGGTCCGAGATCGGCGATGACGCCGCGTTCGGCGACGGCGCGGTCGTCTTCCCGGGCACCGCCCTCGACGGCGGATGGCTCTACGAGGGGATGCCCGCGAAGCCGGTGCGGAAGCTCGAACGCGCCGAACTCGAAGCCCTGCACGCTGACGTCCGGGGCAGATCCGACACCGACGGACCGTCAGACCGGCCGGACAGCCCCGAGGGCGCACTCTTCATCGCCGCCACGGCGCGGCTTGCAGGCGACGTCCGCTTTGCGGGCGGAAACGGCGTCTGGTTCAGTTGCGACCTGGACGCCGGCGCCCATGTCATGACGATTGGCGCGAACACCAACATTCAGGACAACAGCATCCTGTGCTGCCGCGAGAGCGACGTCCGGATCGGAGCCGAAAGCACGCTCGGCCACAACGTCACGCTCACTGACGCGGTCGTCGGCGACCGCAGCCTGATCGGGATCGGCGCCGTCATCGCACCCGGCACGGTCATCGGCGACGACGTCCTCGTCGCCGCGGGCGCGCGCACGAGCGAAGGTCAGATCCTCGAGTCCGGCTCGTTCTACGCCGGCAATGCCGCCGTGCGCCGTGACGCGCTCGACCAGCGGAAACGCCAGATCATCGCGGCGACCTGGCCGACGTATTGCGAATACGCGAGGGACTTCGACGCCGAGCAGACGAAGCTAAGCTGACAGGTGAATGCCACGACCGGACACGGGGTCACTCCTGCGCTGTTTGATCGATTTGAACTGGGTTCTTGAGCGGGAAGTCGATCGGTCCAGTCTCCGAACACGTCTT